>Ga0209336_10001851_pt1 | contig 10129 bp, 5 predicted proteins | sample LinPmetageLP32_FD_184042 | JGI IMG/M metagenome (GOLD analysis project Ga0209336, IMG submission 184042) | Marine viral communities from the Pacific Ocean - LP-32 (SPAdes) (version 2) | ecosystem: Environmental > Aquatic > Marine > Oceanic | place: Pacific Ocean | collected 2009-08-23 | reverse complement strand
TCTTTTAATTTGTTCTTTACATATTTCTATATTCATTATAATTTTCCTAAGTTTAATCTAACGTAACTTCCTTCACCTTCATCACTTCCATAAATACTTGCTACTTGTCTAGGACCTTGATAAAAGGGGTCTTTAGCTACTAGTCCTGCTTTTATTGCATAGTCTTTAATTGAATCAGGATTATCTTCATTAAAGTTATATCTATCAACAACTACAGTTTCACCTCTATCGTTAGTAGTAATTGTACCCTGACCTACTAAAGTTTTCATAGAATAATATGGGTCATTAATTTTATCTGCAATTTTTAATAAACCTGTTCTTCCTCCACCAACATCTCCATAAGTTGTGTTAGAAGTTTGGTAATCATCATAATATATTACATCTTTTCTACCTACTCCTTGTCTAACTCCTTTACTATCTTTGTAACCTCTACTTCCTTCAGTTTGAATTCGTTTAATCATTGTTTGTAATGCTTCTACTTCTCCAATATCTAAATCTGCTTCTGTAAAATCATCTAATTGCATATTAAAATCTCTTTTAAAAGAACTGATAGGACTAATATCATAAAGTAATTGTCGTATATTAGAAGGAAGTATTCTTTTTTTAGATGCTTGTCTTTGTGCGTTTATATTTTTTTTAAATTCTTGTTGTTGACTAACGCCAAATTGAGGAACATTTATTTCTTGACCAACGCTAATTTGATTAGCATTTTTAATTTGAGAATTAGCTTTTAATAATTGATTTAAATTAAGATTATTATCTTTAGCAATTTTATATAAATTATCTCCTTTTTGTATAGTATATTTATTTTTATTTTCTTTTTTTTCTTTACGTCTTGGTGGAATTTTTAATACTGTACCACTTCTTATATAATCAGGATTTTTAATTTCTTTATTTGCATTCATTAAATCTACAACACTTACTTTATTATCTGTAGCTATAGATGTTAAACTTTCACCTTGTTGAATTTCGTAATCTTTAAAATTACTATCTTCATCTTTAGTAAAAAGTTTTGCTAAATTTTCTAATATACTCATAATCCTAATCCTTTTATTTGTCCTTTTAATTCTCTATCTTCAATGTCTTGTGCAGCTTCTGAAGTTTCATTAAACGGCTGTCCTGTTACTCTGCTTTTCATTTCATCAGGTTCATCAGTTACATTAGGTACGTTTTTAACTATACCACCTTTATAAAAAGGACTATAACTAGAAGAGCTTTTACCCGATGAATACTTTAATGTATTAGAACCTTCGTCTTTTTTATAAGTTCCTCTGGCTTTTGCTCTTAAATCTTTTTTAGTTCCTTCACCAAAAATAACATCATAAGTTCCATAGTAAGGTAAACTTGTAGCAAACATTTCTCCAAAACCTTTTCTATAAGATACTGCATCTAGTAACTGTTGAGGTAAAGGACCTCCTAAAGATTTCATCAGTGCAGCAGGTGCTCCTGAACCTCTTTCTTGCTCGTTATTAAATTTTGAAATATAATCATATGGTCCAAAACCACCCCACCTTCTTATAGCAGAACCTAAAATTTCACTTTCATTTTTACGTAATCCAGTATTTCTATCAATACTATTAGTACCATTACTTCTTATTTCATTTCCCCAATGAGCTACTGTAGTCATTAAAGCTACTGTTCCTAAAGTTTTAGCAGCATTGTGATGGAAATTAGAATTATATTCTATACCACCTTTTTGTTTTCTATTAACAGGAGATAAATCATTTACCATTTTTTTTAAAATTGTATTGTTAAATACAGTAGGATATCCAGCAAACTGTATTAAAAATTGAGAGCTAGGCATACCAAACCAGTCAGGTCTATTAGCTTCAGCAGCTTTAGGAGCTAAAATAATTTCTTTAGTAAATCTATTAGCACCACCTAATACATTTTCTTTGTAAAAAACATCATTTCCAAATCCTCTAGAAGAAGAATTATTAATAATCCCTCCTTTACCATTAATACCTTTAGATAAATTATCATCAAAAACTCCATCAGCATCTAAAGATTTTTTATACCAAGCAATTGCATCATCAGGATTTATACCTAAGTTATCTAATTCAGTTCTAAGTTTTTTTGTTCCACTTTTAGTTAATTTTCCAAATTGTGATTTACCTGTAGCTAACTTTCTAGCATGTTGTGTTATAATTCTTTTACCTGTTGTAAATGAAGCTAACTGTACAGCTTTTGTCCAAGGTGTTAAAAAATTAGTTCTAAAAAATACTTGTTGAAATTTTTTAGCTGTGCCTCCTTCTATACCTGCACCAGCTAATCCTTCAATTCTTTCCATAACAGCTTGGTCTAAAGCTAATCCTGTTTCATATAATTCAGACCATACTTCATCATCTAAATCTGCAATATTTCTAGTGCCTCCTGATTCATCAACTTTTCCTGTAAGTTTATCTTTACCTTTACCAACAGTTCTTTTCATTCCCTGAAACATTCTTTTAAAACTAGACTCTGTTTGTTTTCCTAAAGCATATCCAATTTTTCCAAGTGTGTCAGGTTGGTCAAGTACACTAACTCTTGATAATAATATTAAAGGTTCAGTAATACTTGATAGTGTAGCAAAAGGTAAAAGAGCTGCTTGTTGAGAAAGTAATGCCCAATCTTTAAATCCTGATAATTTAGAATTAGTTCTTAGTGGAGAGTCACTAAATGTTTCTAAACCTGTACCTCTTTTAAACATTCTTTCTAATCTTTTTCCAACATCTTCAACTTCTGCAGTTGTATATTTTTTAGTTCCTGTTTTAGTTTTAACAGCTCTCATTGCAGTTAATATAGGTTGTAATGTTCCTGTATCCCATTCAGCTAAAGTAGCACCAAACATTTTTTTACGAGCCACAGTTTGAGATAAGTTTGTAAAATAATTTGATAATACAGTTTCTAAATCACTTTCTAAAAATTTTGCAATATCATTATCTTTTAAATTAGTAAATCTTCTAGCTTGTAAAAATCCAGCACCACTAGCCCTTCCTCGTTTTTGTAATTCAAAAGGTGTAAATCTCTGGTCTAACATATCACTAACTATAGCACGTGCTTTTAATTTTTTAGCATCTAAAACATTATCACCAGCGTCTTTCATAAAATCTCTACCAAATACATTCATATCTGTACCAAGGTCTCCGTGTATAGTACCTTCTATTGTTTCAATTTTTTCAACTCCATTATCTAATGTTTTAACATCAAATTTATAAGGAGTTTTCTTTGTAACTATATCAGCGTGTCCTGCATCAATTAATTTTTGTTCAAACTCTTCACGGTTTTTTTCTAAAATATCATATCTATACATTCTAGGTAAGAATCCTTTTTTAAGATTAGTACCATCTTGAAATAAATTTAATGCAAAAGCTTCATCGTATCCTTCATCTAATAAAACTCTTAAACCTTTAAAAGATTCTATAGCTTCAGCACTCATTTTAAAATCTATATCTTTACCATCTACTTTAGCTACATATATTCCATCATCTAAAAAATCTTCTATATTTGATTCGTATTTTACTTTACCTGTTTTTGGGTCTACAATTTTTTTAGAAGTTAATCTTTCATCTCTAAGTAAAGTCATTAAAGAATTACTTCTTTCATAACTAAGCTTACCAAAGTATCCAAATCTTCTCATAGGATTTATAATACGTTGCATACCATATTGATACTTACCAAAAGTCCTTCCCATTATTTCTCCGAAAGTTCTTGTGGTTTCTTGTTCTGGTCCATTGACAGTTTTATTTAATTTACTTCCTGTTGTTCTTGCTTTTAAAATTCCTTCATCAAAATCATATCTAAACTTTCTTAAAAAATCTCCAACCAAAGGATTATCTTCTACTAATTCTATAAACTCTGAAGTTGATTTACCTAATAAAAAATAAGAAGCTCTTGCTGCATTGTTTTTAGCTCTATCAGCTTTGTTAATTAATTCTTCTGTAATTGGAAGTTCATTTAAAGCTTCATCAATTTCATGAATTTCATTTATTTTTTTTCTTAATTGAGGACCTACAAATTCAGGAGTATTAAACAAATCAGGTTGTGTGACACTTGGACTTGATAAATCTACATTACTGTGATTTGCACTTTTATATTCTTTTTCAGCAAATCTTGCATAGTGTCTACCTTTAGCAGCTAACATTCCAGTACTTATACCACCACCTATAGTTCCACCTATACCTAAACCTAGTCCAGTAGCTAATCCTACTTCTCCAAAATCAATTTGACTTTGAGTACCCATTTCTACATTTAAATCTTGTATAAAATAATTATGTAATCCACCCCAAGTTCCACCCTCAACACCTGTAATACCTGCTGTTTTTATACTTTGTTTAGCAGCTTCTTTTGTTACAGCAGCTAAACCAGCTCTTGCTGATGTTCCTAAAGCTACAGCACCAGCAGTACTAGTACCACCCGAAATTCCAGTTGCTGCTAATCCTCCTAAAACTAAAAGATTTAATGGGTCTAAAAGCATATCAACGCCCATATCTTTTACCATTCCTAAGTTTTCTCTAAAGCCTTTAACATCAGCATTCATGAATTTACTATGTAAATAAGCATAGTCTTTTTTTTGTTCATCAGTCCAATTTTTAGTTTCTCCACTTCTTTTCATAGCACTGCCTAAACTATATTCAGCATCTCTTAAATATTCAAAAATATTTTCATCCCTTCCTGCTGCTAATAAAAATCTGTCTGCTGTTTCAGAAAATTCTTCGTCTGCTGCTAACTCAGTTAAACTTAATTTTGGAGATTTAAAAGGAGTAAAAGTAGTATTAATTTGTTTATTAATATCACCTACCATAGAACTATATCCTAAAGGTTCTTCTTCTATAGAAGTTCCTTCATTTAAAGATTTAAAAAACTCTAACCTTTTTTTATTTTTTAATTTTTTTAATTCTTCTTCAGATAAATTAGAATAATCTGTTTCAATTTTATTGTATATATTAGAATAGTTTATTGCCATAATTAAAATTTAATTGGTGGAAATTCAGCTAAAAAATCTACAGGACTTATTCCTAAAGGATTTTCTAAAGTTTCAAATAAATGTTCCATTGCTAAGTTTTTTTCCGTATCAGTAATTTTAGAATTAAAAATTTTATTAATTTCATTAGAGTACATTCTTCTTTGAGCTTTTTCAGATTGTTTATTATAATAAGAAGTAGCAGAGTATTTTCCCTTTGTTGCATCGTATGTAATACCCTCTCCTAAAACTTCAGGAATAGTTCCAGAGTCTCTGTCGTATAAATATTTAGTTTCAATTTTATTCATAGTAGCCATATCATAACTTTCTTCACCTCTAAAGCCACGAACACCATCATCTGATTTTGTAAAGCCTTCTCTGGCTGTCATAGCTATAGCTATACTATGTCTAAAACTATCATTGTTTATATTTACTTTAAATCTTTTAACATCAGCATCGGTGTATTCAATACCTTGAGTATCTAAAGCTCTAAAGTAAGCTTGTTCTGCTAACTGTGAATCATCTTGAAATAGTTTAGCTAATACTCCTATATCTTCTTTCCACTGAGCATACATAACTGGATTATCTTTTTCATTTATATCATTTGTAAAACCACTCCAATCACTTCTACGGTCTATAGCTAACTTAAACCTATTATCATCATCATAATTTCTTTTAGTCGCACCTAAGTATCTAGTAAGTCCTATTCCTTGACCACCATAAAATTGTTTATCAAAATCTTTTATATATACTTCTACATTATTTTGAGCTTGTTCATCTGCTAAATAATTATTTTTAGCCATTATATTACTAGAGTTGTGATTTGCTAAAGTTAAATCAGTAGCCGATATTAAAGACCCATTAACCCTTAAGTCAGCTAAAACATCATCTAATCCTGCACCTTCTAAATTTACTGAATCAATATTTTTAAATATGTTAATACCACCTTTTTCTTGATTTTTTAATCCTACTTGTTTTAATCCATCTTTAACTGTATTAAAAAATCCTCTATTAGCATACTCAGCTTTTTTATCACTAATCCATTTTCTTTCAGCTTTACTTAAATCATGAACAGACATATTCATTGCTTTTTTAAATACATCTAATCTGTCCATACTATCTGGTAAAGTAAATAATCCCCTCATTTCTTTTTCAAAATTAAAGTACTTAGGAGTGCTTCCATCCTTTCCTACTTCAAAATAATCTTCTACTAATTCATGCATTGCACTTTCATATATATTATTGTAAGCACCTCGTTGATTATTTTTAAATAAATTAAATTGATTGTCATCAAAGTTATTACCTTGTTTAATTAAACTATCAATAACAGGAGTAAATTTTTTATAAAGTCCTTGTCCTTTTCCATCTTCTAAATATAATTTAGTTTTTTCTTTAGTAGTCTTATCTTTATATTTTTCATGGAATGCCATGTCAGGCATATTTTCTACTATCCTACCTACCATTTGTAATTCTTTAACTTGAGAATCTTGATTAGATAATAAAAAAGATTCTCTAGCATCTAATTCGTCTTTTCTTTTACCATAAGCATTTTTAAATATTTTTTGACCTACACCAAGTACAGCTAAAGCCTGTCCAATTTTTGCAGACTTTTTGTCGCTTTTTCTTTGAGCTTCTCTTTGGTCTGATTGTCTTTGTAATAAAGAATTTCCTAATTCTTCAATGCTTTGATTTTCATAGTTACCTAATATATCACTTAAATTATCTGCCATTTGTTTCTCCTAACAAACTATCTTTTATTACAGGGCTAGGTCTTTGTAAAATACTTTGTCTTACTTTTTCACTATCTAATCCTTCTAATTTTTCTTGTATATCTTTACCAACAGAAGCTGGATTAATATTAGGAACTACTGCTTCTCTAAAAGTACCTGTTCCTTTTATATAATTATCTTTTTCTTGCATAACATTTATTGATGAATCATCGTCGTCATCATCACCGTCACTTTCAATTTCTGGTTCTATTCCTGATTTTTCTGCAATAGCCATAAGCATATACATAGTAGGTTCTAAAAGATTTAACATCATATCAGGATTAAATTTACCTGTTCTAAATCCATCAGTTAAAACCATTTCAGCTATAGCATTTACAGGAACTTTATTTATTAATAATTTTTGAACACCTTCAAGAGTTTCAGGTTTTAATAAATTTAAAAATATATCTTCTCTAGCTTTTTTTACTGAAGTATATTTTGGCTGTCCTTCCCAAGCATAATTTTGGTCAGGTGCATTAGTTAAAGACTGACCGGGAATAGCCCTGTCCATCATTACATCTTGCATTTGTTTTGGTACTATATTATTTTCCATAAGTTATGTTTGTCCTAATATTCCACTGTAAGAATTTTCTAAATTAAATAATTGTTGAGGTGTAGGGTTAGGATTATTAAAATCAAAATAAGATACATTAGCATCTGTAGTAGTAGTCCCACCTAAAGTTTTCATACCTACATCACTAAAATATGCAGCTTGGTCAGCTGCGTCCCTTTCTCTTTGCATTCTTTCCATGTCTGCTGTAGCATTTATATCAGCACCAACAGTTACAACAGGACTTAATTTTTTAAAAGTCTCAAACTCTCTACTACTTTTTACTCTTCCTTTAAATGAATCATAGTCTCCATCAGCAAATACGCTTGGTTTATCAACTACAACTTCTTTAGGTAATCTACTATTATCTGTAATAGTTTTAATTGGGTCGCCTTTAAAAGTGTTGTCTGCTAGTAATTGGTCTTTTTTATAAAACTCTAATCCTACATCTTTACCTGCTTCATTTTTAAGTGGGTTTTCAACTATATCACCAAACTGAAAATCCTTTTTTTTACTTTGTTTGTATCTAAAGTTATCTACTTTCCTACTAAACTCTCCTTCATTTCTAAGTTTATCAATGTAGTCTGCGTCAGCTTGGTTATTGAATTCACCTGTTTTTAAATTTTTACTTAAGTCATAGTCTTTAGCGTTAATTCCTTTTACTTCCATATCTAAAGTTGTTGGGTTAAGTGTTGTGTCTTGTAAACCAACATTAGATTTATCTATAAATCCACCGGTAGCCTCACTTACAAAATCTCTAAAAGCACTACCTGCACCTCTAGCTCCTGTAAGGTCTGGTTTCATAAAAGGTTTACTAACAGCGTTCATCCCACCTTCAATAGCATCTGTAACTCTGTTAAATACTTTACCTACTCCGTTTTTAACTGCTCCTGCTGCGTTACCTATTTTAACAGCTATGTCACCTATAAAACCAGTAACGCCTCCCGTTCCAGCCATGCCAGTAAGAAAGTTACCAACTCCCGGAAGTATAAAAGATAAAGCAATTGTTCCCAAAGGACCTAACTTCCCAAAAGCACTTGCTATTTTACCAAATCCTTTTTTAAGTTTACGTCCTATAGATTTTATTCCTCTACCTATTTTTTTACCTAATTTTCTTAATTTACCCATAATATATTTTCCTAATCTTCTAACCATCCATTTAATAAACTGGCTAGTCCGTTCATATTACTATCCCAATCATCTTTTTTATTTACACCTGCTTCGTTACCTAAAGCAGCTATAAGTAAAGAAGCTTTTCTTTGCTGCTGATTGTCCCATCTTTTAAAATCTTGGTCTGCTTCATCTCTAAGTTCTTGCCATAAAAAGTTATTAGCAGAAGCAGTAAGACCAAAAGCATTTTGTGCATTCTGTTGATTAACTGCATTGAAAGCAGCAGTATCAGCAGTATTAGCTTTACGTCTCCACTCTACATTAGACTGGTCAATAACTGTAGCTTGTTGTGTATTAAATTGTTCTCTTGCAAAATCTTGTTGACTATTAAATTTTTCTACATCTGTTTTTAATTGAGCATCCATTATAGATGATTGTAATTCATTACCAACTCTTCTTGCTTCTGCAGCATTTTCATTACTAGCATTAAATTGTTCCATTGCATTAAGTTGACTAGTATTAAATTGTGACATTTGATTAGCCATTCCTGCCATAAACTGATTAGTTTGATTTTCATTCTGTGCATTAAATTGTTCTGAAGCATTAAAAGCAGCTTGGTCAGATAGTAATCTTTGTTGTTCTTGTTGTGCTGACATCATACTAGCTTGTTGCTCATTATTTAAATTAGCCATATCATAAGATAAAAAGTTTTTTGCATTTTCAACAGACATTCTTTCTCTTGTAGATAAATTTGCTAAGTCCATTGAAGCCATTGCAGTTGCGTCTTGCATAATAGCTTGTTGTTCAGCATTCATATTAGTTAAAGATACAGTTTGCATAAATTTACTATTAGCTAATTCTGTTTGTTGAGCAGCACTAAACTTAGACATATCCATATTAGCTTGTGTACTTGCGTTTTGAATAGCTGTTTGTTGGTCAACATTAAGTTGAGCTAATCCCATATCTTTAGCAATGTTAGCTTGTAAAAGATTAGTTTGCATTCTTTTATTAAGATTTGCAAGTTCTGTCTGTTGCTTGGCACTAAGACTTTCTGAATCAGCTTGGTTCATAGCAGAAAGATTTGCTAGTTCCATTTGCTGTTCATTAGACATATTAGCTATGTCCATCTGCTGTTTAAATCCAGCATTTTTAGACAACCAATCTGCAGCAGTTTGCATTTTTAACATTTCTTGTTGATTTAATGCTGATACATTAGTACCTTCAACATTTGCTTCTATTTGAAGCTCTGCCATATTAATTTGTTGTTGATTACCAAGATTAGCCATGTTAGCCTGTTGTTCATTTTGTGAACGAATAACAGCAGCTTGTTGTTGGTTTTGAAGATTTTGTGTTCTTGTTTGTTGTTGCATTTGTGCAGTAGTCATTACAGCATCTTGTGTAAATTGACTTTGCATAGTCTTCATTTGTTGAGACATTTGTGCAGTTTGACTTTCAGCACCTTGACGGTTTGCTAAGTTTTGTAATCTTAATTGTTGTTCTTGATTAGCCTGTTGTAAGTTTGCTTGTTGCTCGTTACTTAGGTTCTGGGCTGCTCTAGTTTGTAAAGCTGTAGCATTACTTTGAGCCATTGGCATAGCACTTTGTATAATAGAGTTAAACAAAGCATCTCTACCTACAGTAGAAACACTTATTCCTCTAGCAGCCATTCCTTGATTAACAGCATCTACAGCAGGTCTAGCCCATGCAGGTATTGTTCCATCTTCCATACCACCTAACAATGATTCCATTTGTGAAGAT
>Ga0209336_10001850_pt1 | contig 10131 bp, 4 predicted proteins | sample LinPmetageLP32_FD_184042 | JGI IMG/M metagenome (GOLD analysis project Ga0209336, IMG submission 184042) | Marine viral communities from the Pacific Ocean - LP-32 (SPAdes) (version 2) | ecosystem: Environmental > Aquatic > Marine > Oceanic | place: Pacific Ocean | collected 2009-08-23 | reverse complement strand
CTGAAGAAGCTGCAAGGGACGTCTGAACAACCCGCCATCACAAAAGACATCCATGGCGTCGACGTGGGGGTCTACCCTCAAGTAAGCTTCTTCTACCAGCCAGATACGTCCATCGCGTCCCGAATCGTCAAGCCGACGCGCTACCCCACCATCAAGATGAACAGTCAGCGCCTCGCGATCCAGGCATCCAAGGTCTGCTTTCCGTATCCGACGCTCCAAGGTCTCATACTGGAAAAGAAGGTTGCGGGTGAGTGGAACGCCGTGGATTTGGAACAATGTGGCTCTATCGACGCGGATCCAGTCGAGGTTGACATTGCCAAATTGATTGGCCAGGGGAACGGGTATACGCGCAAGGAGGGGTATGAGACGTTCTACAGCCTCCTCGCTTCAGCAAACGTGGGAGAATGGAGCGCAGTGTGCAAGCTTCTTCCGCCCGTGCAGTGTGCGCCAATGGCAATCTCACAGCTGGGAGTTGTCGACGTGACGACGAACTGGTGGGAGTTCTATAGTCTTGTTACGGGGATACTTGACACTGCAAAGTATACAATTCAGGACGCTCCTCGTCGGAGCAACAGTTCCAATCTCGAAAATCCACCAGGGGCCTTCATGGCGTCAGGGTCGTACAACGTCGGAGAGTACGGCGCATTCCCCTGCCTCTTTACGGGTGGGCATGGCACTCTTGGGGTCAAGAATCTCTCCCCCCTACCAATCACAGCGTCTCCAAACATGGTCGCTGGCGCGACCTTAGGGTTCCAGGGAACATGCGTGTACGCATGGAGTGGGGTGATGGAACGCGATACGCTCCCCGCAAATCGTCCGGCGGACGTGCCTGTGAACTCCTACAATATCAACGCATCGCGGTGCAGTGATAGACTCTACTACAAGACAAATTTTGGACGATACAACGTAATAAACAGCTCATCGATCCAGTATAGTGTCGTTCCAACCAACGTGATCTGGAATGGCGCGGGTATGAACCCATCTACATGGAACAGCTCGATGGCCGCAATGGAGGAACGAAGCGAAGAAACGGACGCTTCCAAGAACGACGCCTTTGCGTACCAGGAATCTACGTTTTTCAACAACACGTACGTGAATTGGACGATGGGGAGGCTAGATGATGAACGATCGTGGCCTGAAGGAGAGACTGGCAACCTTTTCGGGACGGCGGCGTCCAGCACGGACTACTTCGCGACTACGGCCGTCTTTGGCCAAAATCAAGTAGAGAACCCTCCCATTGAGAACCGAAAAGGACAAGCACAGTACCTCCCGAACACGTACTGGTCAAACATTCTCCTAAACCGCATCCGCCTTGACGAGAGCGGAGCGGTCGCATGGAAGGCGGACGAGACGATCAACACATCCGGAACGTATACAGCGAATGATATTCGACCCATCCTTTGTTCCTACCACAACGACCCCAATGAAACGCACCCAGTTTACTATCTACGGAACCAAGCCAACGGAGCGCAAGATGCGTCAATAAGCACGTACTCCCTGACGAAGAACCCTCAAGAGGTTTTCAAAGCAGGAATTGGTACAGCGATCTATGACTTGAGTGGAGGTGGAAATCAGCAGTCATTTTACGGTCTTCCGTGCTATGGAAACGTCGGCGTGGAGTGGGTGCAACCTGCAAACGACCCCCATGCGAAAGTAGGATACGAGCGTGTTTCGAATCGCAAATTAAGATGCTTCCGCTTCCTCCCCCAAAACAGCGGACTTCCAGGTGACACAACTCCTCTCTACACAGCAGAGCGCGCGTTCAACGGTGAGATCGACTTGGGTGTGATCGACACAAAGAACGGCGGCATATGGACGACGCGTCCTTCGTTCACGTCGGATTTTGAAAGATTCAAGCGGATTTGGGACAAGGGTGCGCTGTTGAACAGTGGGCGAGGCATGGGGATCATCCCGATCTTCCTCGACGCAGCCGCGCTCTTGGCAAGCTATACGGGCTTCATCTCAGAAGACCGAGCACAGCTTCTCGCACAGATCCCGTTCGTTGGCGCGATCGCCACGACCACACCCCACTTGGATACGACGCCTCTCCCTCTACAAGGTGAATACTTCTTCCTTGGAAGCCCCTCACTTGGTCAGAACGATCTCGTCATGCCATGCTCGACTCAACAATCGCACCAGCAGCTCTCCCCCTCCCCAACGAATGTGGGGAAGCCAGTGAGCAAAGGTCAAGTCGATCCTACGCGAGAGTATGTGCCCCAGTCGTGTCTCCGGCAGTCATTTAAGACAGGGAGACAGATAGAGCTAGCGAACCAGGTGACGGTCAATCCATACATGTCAATCAATGACGACGAAACGGCCATATTTAGATCCCCAGTCAACGGTCCACTTCCTACACGACGCGATGTCACGACCAACATGGGGAGCAGTAGCCTCTTCTCCCTATGCAATACGGTCCAAGTGGGAGCCTCAGATCCCGTGTGCACTTTCGACAGCTCGTTCAATCGCTACTCGATCTCTCAGCTACACACAGAGACGTCGCAAGGGAACGGACCATTCCAATTGGCCTCACAAGGCGCGAATGTGGGACCGGAGGAAGTGCTCATGAAAACAAATGGAGTAACGTCCTTCTTCTCGCAGCGTCGCACACTCCCGCGCATGTACTTTCAGAAAGCGAACGATTCGAGACTTCTCGCTGGCGACGCGATCGTTCCAACCACAGGGCAGACTGCGAAGTGGGTGCAGTCGATGGCGAATATCTCTGGGGGGTCGACCAACCTTGTAAATTACACAGACTTTGCTTTACCAGACGTGATACAGCCTAACAATCGCGGAATCAGTGGGGAAGGCTTCCGTATGATGGCATCTGATGTTTGTGATGGAAATGTGTGCCTATGCACGTACAACATCGATGCGGTCGATACGCAGGGAATGAGCGAGGCGTCGACGACGGGGTTTAGTATTCAGACCTTTTCCAACTTCGTCCCGGGCGGGTGCTCATGCCATGTGATCGGGCAGGTGAACGACGTCATTGTGAAGAGAACGAACCCAGTGTATCCTAACAACGAGGCGTACAGCGGTCAGGTATTTCAGATCAACGCAATCCCCAATACGGCGCCCTTCGGCGCGACGCCTCTCAAAGTTCGCTGCTTGGGCATGCGCAGTATGCTTCCGCTGGAAACGCAAGGTGCTGACAAATTCCTTGATTGGGGACAGCCGTTCATGTATCAGGGTAGCATCGTTCCCTATGCGTACATACAAGCGGACGCATTTCCATCGATTGCTACGTCCGCGCAGTCTGGTGTTGGGATCGGGGGATACAGTGTAGGGGTTGCGGACAACTCGTTCATCGACGTCCTGGGCCAGAGCGCGTCTCTCTATAAGACAAGTCTGTTTGATAAGATGGGGTATGACCTTTCCCAAATCGTCCCGCTCTTTGGGAAGCCAAGCACGTTCTACGACCGCACACGCATCGCAGATCTACTCAGCTACACGTCGTCCTCCTTCAAGCAGAGCCAGACATTCGTACGACCTCCCACGACGAACGCGGACATAACGACGAGCAACTTCCCAGCTCTAGTCACAGAGTTTGGGACAGCTAGCTCCTCAATCCAATCTCCCATGACGGAGGGGATGCCGTCGTACGTCATGGGTCAGATCGCGCGCGCGTCTGGGACGTCCACTGCGACCAGCACTAGCATCCTAGCAAACAGGCTACCAAGCAAGGGGAATGTTCCTTATCTCATGCTGCACTCCTCATTGGTCACGTCTCTACCGTGTCACATCTACGGAGGAGCAGATGGATCGCAGCAAGTGACGACAGCATTCTCCCCGCTTCTAATGAACTACAATGAGGGCGACCAATCGTTCTCGTTCGCGTCTGGGCTTCTCTTCAATATCACATCTCCTGTTACCGTGACGGGTATCACATCCACGCTTCTATTTCCGAATGGGAAAAGTGCTGCACCGATCCTAGGAGGTAATTCCGCAGTGCTTTATCAAATAAACTTCAGCCCAAGGGTCCCAAAACAGGTGAAACAGCATGAAAAGCACTCAAAAGAGCACAAAACGGGGTAAAACTGGGTTAAAAGCCTCTTTTGGAGGATAATTGGACTGTTATTGGGTTAAACGGCGTATAAGGCATGAAAAACGTTCTTCCGTCTAGGTGCGTATAAACGGGCTAAATAGCGCCTTTTTATGCTTTTAGCTGGTTAATTATAAGCCAAAGCACCCGAGATATGTGTCCGTTACTATCCCTGACACACAAAGATGGTGCGTCGGCTTTTTTTTTCATTACTTTATGACAAACACAATGAGCAAGGCCAGGATTATTTCGGAGCTACGCGAAGCCATCGCCCAAAACGAACGGCTTCGGCCTCTAACGAAGAAGACGTACAATTCTAGAGTAAATCAGATAGAAAAGAGCGACGCATTCCCTCTCAAAAAGAATACGGACATTTCGGACCTCGTTGAAGCACTGAATCCGCGCGACAATCTCTCTACGGAGTACTCAGTGGTCGTAACACTCCAGATCTTCTCTCGCATGAGCCCCTTGTTCAAAAAAGCGTTGGGTGGCAATGAAGTGCAGGATGATCTCAGAGTCCTTGCTGAGGAACTAGGAGACGAGAAACGCAAAGAACAGCATGAGACGCGCGAAGACGACGTGTCATGGGAGTATCTTCAAGGCCTTTCGTACGGCGACAAGGACCTGACGCGCCAGGAACAGTTGGTTGTGGACCTGTATATCAAGCCTGGTGTTCACGTGGACGCGGGGCAAGTGGTTCCGCGCGCAGACTTTACTCCTGCCAAGATCGTCGACAAGGAGGAGGACATGACGGACGAAGATATGAACTACGTTCTCCTCGATACGGAGAAGCCTTTCATACGACTCAATGCGTACAAAACAGCGCATCGCTTCGGACCGCGCGACCTCTACCTCCCAAAGGAGATTGTGGCGAAGATACCCAAGAGAAATGAGTATCTGTTTCAGGGTCATAACGGCGACCCGCTCACTGACAACGCTTTCCAGAAGATGTCACAGCGAGCACTCACCAAGCTGACGGACGGGAAGAAGAAGTTAGGCATCACGAAAATACGTCGAGCGTACGCGCAGCACATTTCGAAGCATATGGACACGAAGACGAGGTCCAAACTTGCGCACGCGATGGGTCATTCGACGGCGACGAGTAGAGCGTATGCCCAAGAAGAGGCATGACATTTTGGCCGTCACGATGTCGGACATTTCTACCAAAACCTAAATGGCCATGAGAAAATGTGAGATGAGAATTTTTTTTTTTTTTTTTCTGCATCGAGGCCTCTATGGAGGTGGGGGAGGCAAAGATCCAGACATCGTGACGTCATGATGTCGGACACGATGTCGGACATTTCTACCAAAACCTAACTGTCCATGAGAAAATGTGAGATGAGATTTTTTTTTTTTTTTTTCTGCATCAAGCCCTCTATGGAGGTGGGGGAGGTGAAGATCCTGACATCGTGACGTCATGACATTCCATAAGTAAATTTCTAAGATCAAAAAAAATAATAAGACATTGTGACGACATGACCACGACACGATCTCCTCCCCCATGACCTTTCTTACACGCCAAAGTCAATTTCATTCTTGACACTCACATTCTCCCCAAGCCCCACACTGACAGATTGGACAATTGCGTTTTACCTTTTTCAATCGCGCTTTTTCTTTTTGCTCCGCTTTTTCCTTCATCTCCCTCTCCTCCTGCGCCCGTTCCGCCCTGTAGGCCATGATTTGCTCAAGGTCGCTTTTCTCTTTCTCCACCTTCCGAGCGCCCTCTTCCGCCACCTTAGCTCTCTGTCTCTCCCATTCCTCTTGAGCCTCTCGCTCCCTTTGTCTCTGCAATTCCTCTTTGGCGCGCATAGCGTCTTCCGCGGCCTTCTTATCGTCGCGCAATTGTTGCGCCGTTTTCTCATAGTAGTTGAGCATGTCCGCGCGTGACCAAATTCGAGGCGGCTCATTGGTGCTTGGTGGGTACTTTGATCGTCGGAACTTCCACGCGATAATATTCTGTGCGCGATTATCAACAAAATCTCTTTCTTCTGGGTATTGTTGTGTCTCTATTGCACGTCTTGCTTCGTGAAGTGGGATGATGTCATACACAATATCATCCATCATCGTCAGAAGCTCGTCATCGGTTTTGTCCTTCCATGTATAGGCCGTTTGCGTTTTCCATTCCTCGTCCCCGATTGTTGGCTCGTCCGTCACATTCATTTCCTTGAATACGCGATCGACTTTGAAAGACCAGACGATCCCTCTGTCACCAACGGTCTCCCTCCAGTTGAAGATCAGCCCGTTCCGTTCCGCACTCATCACTGTCCACCCCTTCACCTTTTCATTGAAGGCGTGTCCCGACCAAGGCTTTTCCCACCCCCTTTCACGGAAGAATCTATCGATTTTGTAACGAATGTCTAGAAGTTTTATATCTAGAATGCGTTCTTTTGGAGTTTCCTTGACAGACTCTTCCTTTTCCGGCTTCTGAAGCACTTTTTGTAGGCTATTCATTGAGGCATTAGCCCTTGACTCTTCTTTCTCTCGATCTAATCTCTCCTTCTCGATCCGCCACAGTTCGCCCTTCAAGATCTTTATTATAAGCTGCTCGAACGACGTCCTATTCTTTTCTCGCACGAACCCCTGAAGATCTGTCTTTGGGATATACTTTGCATTCAGGTGAGGGGGGATCGTCCACGAATGCAGGAGGAGAAGGAACAGAACGCGCACGGATTTGTCTTTCGAGTACTCTTCAATTGTGCCGAAATACTCTGTGATAGCTTCCCCTGGATCTGGCGCGTCCTCACACTTCTTTCTCCAGTACGTCTGGCAAGTAAGATATGCGTGTCGCCCTTGATTGTACGTATCGCGCACCAATACCTCGTTTGCATCCACGATGTGGGCAGAATAATTGTACTCCTGGCGCGAGTTCTCATGCATCCCCTTGCACGGAAGTACTTCGTCCGTCACCCATATATTGATCCCCCCTTCCTTTTCTGGCGCGAAACATTCCGCGCGCGGCTCCGAGTGTCGTATGAGGGTTTTGTTAAGGAATTCTTTGTTGCCGTTCGTTCCCCACACATCCACCGAAGGGTTTTTTGTAGTCCCACAGTGCTCCATTGCGCCCAGCATCTCGAATAGAAATTCGATCACCTTCCCCTTGCCCGTTCGCTTCGTTCCAAGCATCCAGACCATCACCCCCACTTTCTTCCATGGTCGACGGATGATGCATGCCATCCACGTGATGAAGAAGTTGTAGAATTCATCGTTCTGAAAAAGTCTGTAACAGTGACGCAGGATGTATGCTACGCGGCGGTAGGTCTCTTGCGTTATCAACTTGGGCTTTGCTCTCTGGAACTCCTTCACGCAAGCGACTTGCTCATACGTATTGAAGACGTTGTCCGGGCACTTTGTCACATCGGGATATCGCCCTTCCCGGATGTAAGACCTCATGTGCTCATCTCGCAACCACTCGCAAACGAAGCTTTTCTTCACCCAGTGCGGTTTTTCGGAGCTGCGGTCCCAAGACCAATATTTACTGTTCTCCTCTACGGTAATGAGGTCAGATCTTGAGAGTAGCTCACTTTGCTCCTGGTCGAATTTCTTAAAATCTCGAAATTTCGAGTGGACTTTTGCATATTGGGTCTCGAAAACCACCTTTGCCTCGCTGTAGGTTGGACCTGGTGGTCTCGATTTATCAAATATATCATCTTCTTCTTCATCCCCATCATCCTCATGCACATCCTCCCCTGCAGCCGGCGTTGGAACCTGCCACTTTGAAGTTGTCGCGTCGTCATTGACTCGTATGGCGTCCGTTGGCCTTTTGATTTTCCACGATGTCACCATCCCTGGGAATATCTCATCTCCGCACGATTTGGCGAGAGATATCACATCGTCTTCCGACGCCGGCTCCTTCATCCATATCCCATCGCGATTCCACGATGCGATTTCAATGTTTGCTTTCTTAAAGCGTGTAATGATCCGAATCATGATGCGACTGATCATGAACTCGTAAATGTAGTGCATGAAGGATCCAATGCCTTTCCCACGAACGTTTTGCACGTAGGCGCGGATCCACGCGAAATCCTCGTGTTTCCACATCATGGCGCGCGCTGCCTGCGCCGCATTAACGTAACACTCGTAAAGATCGCATTTCGTCTTCTTAGGTCGAGTGTCCATCGTCCATGGATACATCAGAAGGGATTTCGCCTTTTCGATGGACACGCCCATCTCGTTGCAAAGAGTTTCACGACTCAGTGTGATGTTGACGGGAAGATTCAGAATCTTGCAAATGTGTTCGTAGCAGGACAGGTTTGCCCGACTCATGTCAAGTTCTACAAGACCGCTATTCATCGAAACCACATTTCGAATGTCCCCTCTCGGCCATACGTGCCCTGTTAGAAAGCCTGGGAAATTGTCAGGGCGTCTGTATGTATCTATCCACTTCCCTTTGAGAAAGCGCCCTCTTCCGATGTATTGTATTTCACTCTCAATCTTGCGCATATCATCCTTTTTGAGCTTGAGCATGCTCACATCCTCCACGGAATCCTTGAAGGAGAAGTCTCGCATCCATTTCACGCAAGGACCAGTTGCGGAAAGGGTGAGATCCTCAATTTCCGTTGTGGACAGAGATCCATCGCAAAACTGCCAGTGGGTTGGGTCTCGTGTCGGGAGTTCGGCCATGTTGGTTGGTCTTTGTTTCCTTACAGGAATGAAAAAAATATTCGTCGGTCGAGCAAAAATTTTTCGTCGACCGGCCAAATTTTTTTTCTGTCGCAAGTACCAAACCACCAACCACCCCCACGACATGTCATCACTCGCTGACACTTTTGTTCGAGCCATGTATAGCCGCATGGTCCAGGAGCTTGCGGGTGCGGAACGCATGCGGAAAGAGCTCTCCCATCGCGAGGACCTCGAATTTGGGTTTAGAATGTCTCTGATCACGCGTCGGAACATGTACAAAGAGATTTTAAATTGTATGACCTCTTATCTCCAGGGGAAAGAGATGCACCTAAAGCGTGCCTTTTGGCTCGCCGGTATGCACAAAAAACAGCTGAATAAGCTCCAGCAGCGCAAAAAAAGACTTCCCTTCCTCGATCACGTCAATCGTCTCCTCACGATCCTTCGTTCCCAAAAGACGATGATGAACACCAACCGCGTGATTTCAATTTGATTCGATGGGCATAGATTTTTTTCTGTTGCCCACATAAAAAAACAACATGGGACGAAAGCCTCTCGATTTCTCTTCCCTCGAACAAAGAGCAGACTATGTCCGCGCGCTCAAAACGAAGTGGGATGCGCAAAATCCCGATCGTCTCGCTATGTACAAGCGAAGAGTGGCGCTGAAGCGATGCATCGATCGTGGTTCCCTCCCCGCACCGAGCACAGTACATCGATACGGATTCACGAAGGAGGAGTTACAAGAAGTTTTTGCCCGATATCTAATCATCCTCGACAGAGAGGACACACAGAGCATTTGATAGCGCATTGGAAATGGAAGAAATGGCCGCATTGCAGGAGGCATGCCGACTGCTCCGCGCAGCACATGGGAATGGCCTGCAGACATATCGGGCAGTCTGGAATATCCTCTTTGCATTTCTTCATCAACTTCACATGATTCACGCGCAGGAAGTCGCTCACGAAGGATTGCATGATTGATGGCGCGCTGTGAAACGTCAGCTCGACCTCATCCTCATGTACCTCGTCGCCTCCGCGCCTACGACGTGGCATGGTTTACAATAGAGTCTCTATTTTTTTGTCCCCCCTACAAAAAAAAGCGAACGACATGGACGCCGAGCGCAAGGTCCCTGTCGCCAAGTTGAAGCGTGCCCTTTCCACCATCAAGAGGGATGTCGACGCCAAGGTCGTCACTGGCTCCGTCTGGAAACTGAAAAAAAATGCCGTCGTCGATCGCCTTAGAACTCTGGGGTATGCGAGCAACGAGGAGAAGACGCATCTCCTGCGCTATGCGACAATGAAAGATCACAAACTACGTCTTCCCGCAAAGATTGCACTCTGATGCTCACCATCGTACATAGTTGAAGAAGGAAACTGGAAACTTAATTTTTTTCTTTCCTGGCTCTCGTAGCGACGCGTAAACGACGTCCTTGTCGCACGCGTGCACTCGGATGCGGTAGAAGTCATGTGCCATA
>Ga0209336_10001849_pt1 | contig 10134 bp, 8 predicted proteins | sample LinPmetageLP32_FD_184042 | JGI IMG/M metagenome (GOLD analysis project Ga0209336, IMG submission 184042) | Marine viral communities from the Pacific Ocean - LP-32 (SPAdes) (version 2) | ecosystem: Environmental > Aquatic > Marine > Oceanic | place: Pacific Ocean | collected 2009-08-23 | reverse complement strand
AAATTATTATGATATAAAAATATTATAATAATTTATACATGAGTTTATTTGATGGATTAGAATCTCAATTACGATCTGAGGCGGATCAGAGAAATCCCTTTGTCGCCCCAGTATATGACGAGGTGGTGAACGATAAAGCGGTATATGAGAAAACCGCCCTAGAAGGTGTCGGAACATTTGCCCTCCAGCATTCAGGAATAAATACTTTAAAACGAGTTTTAAAAAAATCTAATATGTTTTCTGAAGAAGATTCGGACGCATTAATTGAAAGTATTGGAAAAGGTGAAGGTAAAGAAGGCTTACAGAAACTAGCCTCCAGATTAACTGGTAGAGGGCTAAAAAAACTAGGCGGAAAGGTTCAGGATCTTGCAGACAAGGCGAAAAGTATGGCTCGTGAAGCAGTAGGACAGCAGGCGGAAGAAGCTCCTCAAACTGCAGGTGAAATCCCCAACCCAGCATTTGAGCCTGCATCTGTTGAACCACCAGCACCAGCACCAGCACCAGTCACAGAAGCACCAGTAACAGGAGGTGAGGCTGAAGACGGTCTAACAGATGCTGTTAAATCAGGTTTAAAAAAATTTGGAGGAGATGCGGAGGACGTTTTAAAACAGGGATTGAGTAAAGCAGGGGAAATAGAGGCTCTAGGCGGAGGGCCTGAGGACGTTATAGGCGATGTAGTAGCAGGTGTTGTCGGTATAGGAAGTTTAGTAGGCGGATTATTTAGGAAGACCCATCATGATTCTTTTGTCGTGCCTCCCTCAAATAGACCAGGATTTGAAGGTCAATTTGTTCAGAAATTAGGATAAATCTAAATAATAAAATATTTAAAATAATTTTATATTTTATTAATTATAAATGGATAAAATCATAAGGATATCTTCAGTTCAGGGCGAACATGATATTTTAGGAAATAAAAATCTTGTAGATTATCATATAAATGCAAATTCGGGCGTGTACAATTTAAGAGATTCATACATATCCGTTAATGTTTCAAACACTTTTAAAAATGATACAGCAATTAATACCACAGGTCATGTAAAAGGAAACACTGACCATGAAAGAATAGTTTTTTTAAATTATAAAGAAAATGCGACCCAGCGATTTGTTGGAGCCCAATTTATTGTACCTCCTAGCACAGCCGTAATCGTGAAAAATGCCCAGATGGTATCATCAACTAAAGGTGTGATCGAAAGTATACGACGTGTTGATATGTTACGTGCTAACCAATATTCTTATGTTAGAAATCAGGAACAATTAAGCAGTAATGTTAATGGATTGCTTTTAACCACGGAGTATGGGCAAAATACCTGCGAATCTAGACAGCCTTATACAGAGTGTGTGAATATTGACCAGTCAGCAACTTCCACCACAGACGGTCAGCCAGTTTCTAGTATATATAGAGATCACGAAATTAGAATTCCATTACAAGAAGTATTTAATTTTTGTCAATATGCTGACATGTATGATTCAGCGGTATACGGTCAAACTCATATAAATTTAGAGTGTCAATTTGATAAATTAGTAGCTGGTCAATCTAACTCCAATCTATTGACTACACGCTATAGAGCGACGACTGGGGAATCATTTTTAGGAGATATGCAGGATCTCCCCAATACCACAGGTAATAATTTAACTTTAATAAATAAAGCCATGACTCAAAACTCATATGGGTTAGACGGTATTGAACTGAGTCCGTTTTATATAGGAATGAAGGTAAAATTAGATAATTCCGCAGGTGCTAATAACGTAGTTGCTAAAATAACTACGATTACATCAATTGTTATATATGACGGCGTTAGCGATATTAAATTTGGAGCTGAAACGGTACCTTCTGGAACTGATTTAGCCATCGGTGCTAACAAGGGTAAACTGTTATTAGAATTTGATGGATCTTACCTAGATGCGTTGGCTAATGGTGCGAATGCGAACGGTTTAAAATTAACTACCCATGATTTAGGAGGTAACGACACTCAAACATTAACTATTCAGAATGTTGACCTAGTTATGAAAATGGTGCGTGGCGAAGGTCAAGCACCCAAACAAATAGAATATAATAAATTTGATTTAGAAGAGGATTCTTTCGCTATTGTTCAGGATAAAATTTTAAATCGTTATTATGATATACCGCCTAATTGTGATAGTATTTGGCTTTTATTAACTAGAAATCAAACTTATGCATTTGGTGACGATAATGAAAAAATTGACAAATATAGAATTACTATTGATAATGTTGAATTATCAAATAGAGATATTCAGATGCATTCCCAACTCCATAAAAATTTAGTTGCCGAATGCTTAGAACGCCAGGGACTTCCTCTTAGAAGCCTAAATGAACAATTTACTCAGTGGAATTTTAATGACGGCGTTAGCTCCGTAAAACACGACTCTTTTATAATAGGTGTTCCAGTTCCTAATAAACCTATGAACCAAAAATTAGGTATTGAGATCCATCCTGTAACAGGAGATACTCTCAAAGGATTTATTTCAGTTTATAAACATAGAATGGCTGTTGTTTAGGCGAAGCATATCTTAAGATTAAACAAAATTTAATAATAAAAAAAAATAAAATTTTTTATTATTGTATTATATATAAAATGAATTTGGTCTATCATGAAATCAAGCCGTCAAACGATATTCAAGGAACATCTGGATTTAGTGAGTATAATAGTATAGATTTTAACTTAGTGGCTTCAGGTCGTCAGATGATGCTCGGTTCTATTAAATTAGCAGGTCAGCTCATAGTTAATACTGCAGGTTCTGGAACAGCAGGAACCAGGACAGATAAAAGCAAAGATATTAAATTAGATAATAAGATTGGTGCTCATGCTGTCTTTTCTTCATTCCAATCTGAGATTACATCTGGACCAAATGCTCAGGTTTTAGAAAATTGTCAAGAATACCCAAGATACTGCTCACTTTTAAACGTGGCTTCAGAAAAAGAGACTGATGTATGTGACCTACAAGATCAGTGCCAACTCAAAGGAGCATTTGAGGCTAACGGCTCTATAAATCTTGCTCAACAGTTCAGTAATTCGGCTAATGCCTCGGCGGTCGCTGATGAAGACCCAACTTTCTGTATTCACCCTAAAATATGTTTTAATTCTGCTATAGGATCTAAATTATATTCATTTGATAAATTAGGAAATATTAAAATATCTTGTAATTTGGCTAGAACTGTAAACGCTTTATATGGACAGGATATGAATGCTAATGTAAATTATTCTTTACATAATGTAAGACTTTTATTTATGTCAGTTCCAGATAGCGGACAACAGTCGCCCCTATTAATGGATTCTTACGCTATGATTAAATCAACCATGGTATCTCCTCAAATAAACGTTCAATCAAGAGTTCCAGCCAGAAAAGTGAAATCTTGCTCTATTGTGTTTTTAAGACAAAAACAAGAATCAAGTTTAAAACAAAACACCAACGAACTCCAGCAACTTCCACAATTAGATGAAGTTTCATATTCATTCCAAGATACTTTAACCAACTATATCACCTATAATATTAAGGATTTGGGCGACGCTTTAAAACGTGGTATTCAATCTGTCCCTAGTGCTGATGCAAATCCAAGAAATAACTCTGTTCAACCAGAAAATCAAGCAGGTCAAAGAGGCTATGTTTTAGGAACTGATTTTGATGGAGAATTTATAGACCTATCTCAACAGAAATTCGGCTTTTTGGCTAAATCAAAATTTGACCAGATGAATAACGATCAAAGATTAGTCTACCTTTATTTCCACAACAGTATTTCATTATAGAAGATTATAAGAATAAATCTAAATTAAAATATTAAAAAATAAATAATATCTTTTAATATTATAAAATGGAAGGTTTAAGAATACAATATGTAGATCCTGAACAACACTCAACTAGAAAATCTGAATTTAGATTACACGGTAAATGTTATTTAAGTAATTTAAAATTATGTTTAAATATGGTATCCGCTGGAGGTAATTTTGCCCAATTGCCTGGAGCCTATGCTGTGATAAAACATATAAGGCTTATGTCAGGAGGTGTAGAAATAGATTCATGTAGATTTGTAAATTATTGGATGGCGTGGAAAAACCAAAATCAGACTAACGCAGAAAATAGAAATGTTCGTAGTAAAAAATCACAATCAGTATTAGGGTTTAGTTTAAATTCTGCCTTATATTTTCAGGGGTCAGGATCTGTTAATCAAAGTTTACTCACTTCTTCAGCGTCAGAATCGGCCGGAGTTTTAAGCCTTATGGAAGTATTACCAATATTAAAAGAACAGCAGGTATGGAATACTGATTTAATACCAAATTTGAAAGTAGTTATAGAATATAATGACAATCAGTCTTTAATGAAAAGCAATACATCAAACGTGGGAAGTGTTTCAGCACCTATATTGATTACTACCGAGGTTTTAGACGAAAAGGCTATCTCAGAATCTGCTAAACAAGGTGGTCAAGTTTGGAATGCTATAGAACATGATTCATTTGTATTACCCGAGGGAGTAGCAGGAACTGTGCAGAAAGTAGTTCAGCGTGTAAACGGATTTGATAATAAAGTCGTAGAAAAATTTGTTATGATGAAACATTTATTTCCACCTAGTAAAAATGTTAATGGAAATGTTCATATAGGATATGGACCATATTCTTCAGAAGTTCAGCACAAAGAAGAGCTTAATTATATTGTCAATTCTAAACCAGTTTTTCCACGAAATATTAAAGAAAGAGCAGAGAAAGGCATGATCTTGGCTGAAGCTTGGGATAGGGTTAATATTCTTCCTTATGGTAACCAGTCTTCTATCGGTGGTAACAAAAATGGTGCAACAATTCAGGCAGGTCAGCGGATCGGCATACCGTTCCCTAACAACTCACAAGCCGACCCACACCCAAGCAGTAAAGTAGGTCAGTCTGATTATTCTGGCTGTGTCCTGCAGTCTAGAGTTAATCAATTTGAAGTATCTTATCAAAGATTACCTGTTACCGACACAGCGACCCCAAAACGTCAGAATGAATCTTTAGAATTTAAATTTTTCGCTTTAGTATCTAAACAAGTTAAATATCAGATGGGTAAACCGCCTATTGTTTCTTATACGTAAATCTTAAACAATTTTTTTTATTTTATAATTATATAATGAATAATACAATTATAGAATTAAAAGAAAATGCTTTACATAATGCTCAAGATAGTAATTATTTAATAGGTAATAATGGAGATTATAGTTGTCAAGTAGGCGAAGTAACCTTAAATAAAGGTGACCAACTTCAAATTAAATCAGCTTTTATAGATCAAATTGCAGAAAATACCGATTTAATTACGGTTGAACCTGACGAGGAGGACGGAAATACAGCAACTTTGACCATGACTTACGGCTATTATATATGCGATTGGGGAGGAACACCCACGGATCCTATAACTGATAATGATGGTCACGTAGTAACACCAGCAGGAACCAGCCTTACTAGAAATAGTTTTATTCCTACTGATACACGAGCCAGCACGACTGTTGATGGAGTAACTTATCCTTTAGGTCAATCTAATGGTCAATTATATATAGGGTCTAATGTATCGTTTCACGGTGCTCCAGCAGATAAAGCAAATCTCAGTTTATTAACAGGTTTTAATATTGGATTAATTCCAAATACAAATACAAAAGTTACAAAATCTAGCCAACAGAAAAATATTAGAGTTGGTTATTTTTCATACGAAGACGTAAAATCAACTGACGCTAATCCAATTTTTCATTATTTAACAATTGTATTTAATAAAGTTAAAGAATTAGCGGAATTTAATAAAAAAGATGAATTTGTTTTAATTGACAATACCAGCGCAAATACATATATACGGTATGGTAAAAATGACCACGTCGGAGGAGGGCCATCAACTAGTAGCGGAGTGAGGTTCCCTATACCGATGAGGCGGAATAGTTTTAAGGCTCATGTAGATTCACATGTTTCAAAAAAAAGTAGAAAGAACGGCACATATGACCATTTTTTAAGAATGATTTCTAATGACCAATTAAATTTAGGAACATTACAGGAAGCCGATATGACAGCAGGTGGAACATATCATTTGAGCACATTTGACCAACAAGTAACTATACCAGCCAAGAGTTACGCACCTGAAGACCTGGCTCTACAGATATCAACAGCATTTACGCAGGTTGATCCAAATCCATTACCATCACACGAAATACAACGGAATTTTTTCTCAACTAATAATTTAATTACAACAACTAATAATTTTAATACCAATTTTGTGGCTGACCCTGAAACAGGTTATCAGCCAGCTGGCTATCCAAGTGTATTAAACAAAGCACAAATTGAGCAGGTTTTCGGCAACTTCGTGGCTGACGACGGTTATCAAATAGCCCAAATCCAGACTATAATGAATAATCAAGCAAATCAATTTATAGGAACCACTAATTTTGATGTTCACTACGATGGATCTAGGTTTTTAATTCAGCAGATGCACACGCCTATATTTGATAATAACGGTAATAATGTCGTGGTAAGCCTCCAAGCTCCTCAAACTAAGGGCGGGACACAGACAGTAACTAGGCGATTTGCTAATAAATCAAGTGGTATTTTTATAACTGATTTACAGCCTAATTATTTATGGTTTAATAGAATGAAATTTGATGAATCTTTAAAGGCACAAGTCGGAGGGGCTGAAACGTTAACCGTTCCCAGCATTCCAGCAGGTTCTAACGTTGATTGTTTAGTCCCTACCATGACGTTAATTGATGGTGTCAATATCACAGGGGATCTAGTTTCTATAGGAGGTGTTCTAGTTCCGCCTAGTAATAATGAGGCAATTAACTGGCAATCCGCTGGATTATTCAATAATAGAAAAACGATAGAAAACCAACAAATACCGATTTTAGCGGATTTATTTAACGCCGATACAGATCCTAAAGAGAAAAATGGATATTATCAATTAGAAATAGACTGCGGTATTAATTCAACTGACATTAGAGGACAGGACGAATCAAATAATAAAATCAAGGCTATTATCAGTAAGTTTTATACTGACAAATCTTATTTATCTTCTTACAATGAAGGAGCTATACCGTATACGCATAATTCTGATATACCTATCACTTTATCTCAATTTAAAGTTAGAATTTTAGATAGTAAGGGAAAACTAGCCAGTATTAATAATGATATTGGAAATGATAACACTGTATTCATGGAAATAATACGAGCAAATCCTGAATTAATGGCTTTAGAGAATCCCAAAAAAAAGTAAATAATTTAATATTTTATAATATATAATGTCAAGAAGAACTCCTATTAATTATAACAGAGCAGACCACATAGCTCAGACCAATCATACCAAATTACTCCAAAATAATAATAATTTATTATCTGAATTATCAAAAGGAACTAATTTAGGAATTAACACTTTATTTAATAATGTGACTTTAGCTACTGCCGCAATAAACGCCACAACATTAGATTTAGGTGACGTATCTAAAACACGATTTATTCATATTTTTGGTAAATGTGTTATATCTAATGTCAATGACGTATTTGATATCATGGGATCTAATGACAACACAAATTATTATAGGATTAGAACCCTACAACCCCTATTAGAAAGTGTATCAGGAAAATTTCATTTTTCACATAGAATAAAAAATGTAACACGATATATAAGAATTCAAAATCCTAATGCATCTAGAACAATTACAGAATTTACTTTAAATTATAATCACTTAGTTAATTAACATAAAAAATTCATAATATATTATCTTTTTAATATTATATTATGAATACAATCTCGTTAGTAGATGGAAATATTAACAATGATGATTTAATAGCCGAATTACAGGCTATAAAACAGAATACCAGCGAAACCACTATTAATGCTGGTGATATTGAGTTACATGTAGATGGATTAGAAGCATTGATAGCCCTAACTAATGATAAATTAGACCATCTTAGTAGCGATGTTGATACATTAAATTCTAATGTAAATCCTGTTTTAGGAAATATTGACGGAGAGTTAGAAGGTCAAACAGTTTTATTGACCACCGCAAATACTAACACCGCACATATCAGCGATAATTTAGACCATATTTCAAGCGACCTTGATCATATCTCAGCCGATTTAGATGCTTCACTCGTTAAGCAAACATCAATAGAAACTTTACTTTCTACAATAGATAGCGATACTAATGATATTAAAACTTCAGTTCAAATTTTAGATAATGCTATTGCTGGAAATGAAATGCAGGTAGATATCGTGAGTTCTGCTTTACCTAGTGGGGCTGCTTCAGAATCCACCCTACAGACTATTGCAGAATTTAATTGCGATACTACAGACGTCACGATTAGTAGCTCTGTTTTACCAACAGGGGCGGCATTAGAGAGCAGCCTATCAGCATTTAAAACTGCTAATCATACTGATATCGTAAATACAAAAGATATGGTTTCATCTGTGGGGACTACTACCAATAATAATCTATCACATATCAGCGACAATCTCGACCACCTTTCTGCTAATAGTGATACCATAGAAGCAAGTTTGACCAGCATGGAGGCTAAAATGGACGTAGACAACGCTGTATATGATAATCAATTAACAAAAATGACAGAGATCGATACGGCATTAGATACTATTGACTCTGTGCTAGATAATTCATTAGTAAAACAAACAAATATAGAAACTTTAATTACATCAACCAATAGTAAAATAGATACATTTGACGCCGTTTTAGATGTTATAGCAGCAAATACGCAGGATTTAGAAAATGTCAATGCTAAAATAACAGCCTGTAATACAGGGGCTGTCGTGATTTCTTCTGGAGCAGTCACCGCAAGTTTATCAGCAACTGATAACGCTGTCCTAGATGTTATAGCAGCAAATACGCAGGATTTAGAAAATGTCAACGCTAAAATAACAGCCTGTAATACAGGAGCTGTTGTCCTTGCTGCTGGTTCTGCGGCTATAGGGAAATTATCCGCTAATAGTGGTGTTGATATAGGAGACGTTGATGTGACCAGCATATCCGCAGGAACAAACCGAATAGGTATGGTTGGTTTAAAGGCTAATGAGGCTGTTGATGGTAGTGGCACAGAAAGACATGTCTTATGCGATTCCGCTGGACATCTCCAGGTTGATGTTAAATCAACTAATTTAGATCTAGCCATATCTGCAACAGCCAGTAACACAGCAGCAGCAGCCACAGACCTAGCAGCAATAGAGGTTCTCCAGACGGCAGCCAACGTAGATCTAGCAGCGATGGAGGTGCTTTTAACGGCAGCCAATGTAGACCACGCAGCCAACGAGGCTCTCCTCACCACCATTGATGCTGACACAAACGATATTAAAACAAACACAGCAGCAGCAGCCACAGACCTAGCAGCAATAGAGGTGCTTCAGACGGCAGCCAATACAGACCTAGCAGCGATGGAGGTGCTACAGACGACAATAGCAACTAAAAGCACATTACATACAACCAGCGAATTAAAAGAATTATTATCAAGCGCCACCATCAATGCTGGTGCCTTATCATCTGAATTTGATTTTGAGAACTATAGACACGCAAGATTTTTCGGTATAACAACGAGTTCAGTAGGAACAGATTTTTTAGTGATGGGAAGCAACGCATCTAGTGGAACGTACTTCGTTATGGGTGAAAATTTAAGAAGTGAAACTATTGGATCTACTCACTATATTTACTCACCCCATATAGAAAACCTCCCTAGGTATATAAAAATCATAAACAAAAGTAATTCGACTAATTATATTTTTACCAAATTATATGTTCAATTATCAGAAGGAAGAGTAGCCGTTTAAGCGTAGCATACTTCGTTAAAGTTTAACTTTTACCAACTCGTTACCATCTTTATCAAATACTAATTCATCTGGAACACCATCTTTATTGGTATCATTCACACTCACCATACATTTTGATCCACATATAGAGAAACATCGGATTTTTTTTAATAATTTTTTAAACATTATAATATATTATATATTATAAATGGGTAAAAAATTATTATCAGCACATACATTTGGAAACGAACGAGGCGAATTTGACAATTTTTATAATGATGAAATATTTATTGAAAAAGATTCAGAGATAGCCGTTCATTCATGTTGTTTAGAAATAGATAATTTAAAAATAAGAATAGATGAAAACTC
>Ga0209336_10001846_pt1 | contig 10144 bp, 13 predicted proteins | sample LinPmetageLP32_FD_184042 | JGI IMG/M metagenome (GOLD analysis project Ga0209336, IMG submission 184042) | Marine viral communities from the Pacific Ocean - LP-32 (SPAdes) (version 2) | ecosystem: Environmental > Aquatic > Marine > Oceanic | place: Pacific Ocean | collected 2009-08-23 | reverse complement strand
TTGTTCCTGTTGCTCCTCTTGTTCCTCTAAAATATCATCTAATTTTATATTAGCTGATTTCTGCTGTTTCTCTAATTGTTTCTTTAATTCTGCTATTTGTTTTTCCATATCTTCTATATTTTTATTTTTTGTGCTTGTTTTTTTAGCATAATTTAATATTGTTTCATCAATTTCTTCATATTCTTCTTTTTTCTTTATCTCTTTGGCTTTCTTTTTTTTCATTCTATTTTCTCGTGCTTTGGCTCTTCCTTTGGCTAATGCTTCTAACATCTTTTTTTTTTTCTCTGGGCTCATTTCTGCTCTTTTCTTTCTTGGTTTCTTTTTTGGTTCGGGGCTTGGTGGTGGTGTTGGTTGCTCCTGTTGATTCTCTATAATATCCTCGTCCTGTTGCTCCTCTATATCCTCTACAACATCATCACAAACATTTAAATTTCCAAAAGTGGCTTCAAATAAATCATTTTCTTCATTATCGCTCATTTATAACATATTATTAGAAAAAAAATCTGTTATATATATGTGTTTTTTTGTGCTGATTTACAATTCATTTATAAGTTTTTAAAAATAAATAAATATATGGTATTATTTTAAAAATGGAAAAAAAAAGCAGTAGTAGATTAAAATTTAAAGGTGCCGATTTTATTTTAAAAGATGATGACTATGAAACTCCTAATGAAATATTAAAGGATTTAATACCTTTTATAAAAGATTATAATATTATTTATGACCCTTTTTATTGTAATGGAACGATAAAAGAAGAATTTAAAAAATTAAATAAAGAATGTATTAATGAAAATAAAGATGCATTCAATAGGGAACACCCTGAAAACTACGATTTAATATTTTCTAATATTCCATTTAGTATTAAAAAGAAATGTTTTGAACTGTTTTTTTCATTAAATAAACCCTTTATAGTTTTAACAACAATAGACACATTAGGATCTAAATGGATAAAACCTCATTTTGATAAATTGCAGTTTATAATACCAAATGGAAGATATAACTTTATGAAAAAAAAAATTATTCAAAAGGGGGCGTGGTTTGATACTTGTTTTATATGTTATGGTTTAGACTTAAAAAAAGATATTATTAAATTGTAATTATTTCGTTTTTTTGTGCTGATTTATAATTCTTTAGAAGATTTAATTAATAATGTTAGAACACTTAAACCCCCTACGGATACTTTTTCTAAATCACTTCTTAAAATTCTTGCTCTTATATTCCTTATACTTTTTTGTGTATTTTTCATATCAATAAAATAAGGATTATTTGGCTCATATTCTACTATACCTGAACTATTATTTTTTGGTATTATTGCTAATAGATTTTTTCTCATTCCATTATTATTTATTCCATCATAACTCTCTAATTCTATATTTTTCATTTCTATAATAAAACTATCATTAATTAAAGTTGCTGTAAATAATTTATCTGCTAATAAAATTACAAAAACTCCTCTTTTAATATGTTGTATTTGATTAAATCCTAAAAAATCGGCTAATGGTTGGCTCATTAATAAATTAAATATTGTTGATGAATTACGAGGAACATTTGGAGGGGTTGCTGTTAATGTGTATTCGTCGTTTGAATGTTCTTCATTTACTCTATCATTTAAATCCACCGTTGAATTATTCCTAAATAATTCAGGGTCATAATTATATCTTACAATATTAGCCTCTGTAAAATTTGATCCACCTTGAAAAGATACAAATGGATATAAATTTACGGTTCTATCTAATGCTCCAGTAAATAATAAATCGGGGAGTGCTTGAGATTGTCTATAAACTTGACCTCTTATAACATTTTCGCTTACTGATATTTCTAAAACATCGTTATTGGCTATTGTTCCATTAGAACTATTTTCAGGAGGAAAGCCCGCATCACCTAAAATATTATTTACATAAAATCCATAATTATCAGTATCTCCAGCACATTTAATAGCAAATTTTTTATTAATTGTATTACCGAATACATTAGGATTATCCTCACTTAATCCAATAGTAAAACCATTATTTAAAGGGTTTCCTGTGCCGTTGTCTTGTAATGATTTAATACGAACTCGTAAAACTCCAGCACCTTTTATTATAGGGTGGTCGCTTGTTAATCTTTTTGCATCATTAGTTCTATTTCCTGCGGGTGTATCACTTCTAATAAAATTAGCCCCTGTAGTGCATCCAGCATTATCAAAAAAATCATCATTCATTAATGGAGAAAAATCATAACCTATTTCTGCCCTTTTTGTTGTCTGTCCTATATATGCTACGAATTGAGTTCCTATTTGTTTGCCTGATAATGTTAAAGAATTATTTAATTGAGTTTCTATATCATCTAATAAATCCTGAAAATTTATATTAGTATATGATGCGTGAGTTAAAGTAATTGTTTTAGTATTTGCGGGGGTCGTATTAGTTAAATTATATGTTATTTGGTCGTTTGTGGCGTCTATTGTTATAACATTTTTTAAAGGTTCAAAAGATACACTATGGAGGCATATTTTAGAATCTTTATCTATCATTATATCACTTGAAAAATCATTATCAAAATTAGCATTTGGATCGGTAGAAACCAGCCTAATTAATTTCATCTTTTTATAAATTAATAAAAGAAAATAAATTTAATTAAAGATATTTAAAATGTTATATAACTATATAAATAATAATATGAAAGGTATTAAATATAATTGTATAATTAATGAAAAAACGAAACTGGAAAATTTAGAAATGAAAGAATTAGTAGAGAATATTAACGATATTTTTAATCGTGATTATAACGGCTTATTAAAAGTAAATCCAACAAAAATATATAATTTAATTAAAAGACCAAAATTAGCCAGTAAAAATTTAAAAAGATTATTAGAAGTTTCCTATTGTTCTTAAAATGAAATAATACAAAATTGAAAATTCCTAAACACTAAAACCAACATAATCAAATTCACAAGTAATTCCTGAACCAGTATTATTATAAATTTTAATAAAATTTGTCGGCATCTCCACATTACCACTAAAATGACTTTCTCCTACTCCTCCTATTTCTATAGTATTTCGTGTGAGTGTTCCTATTTTGTAGTAAGAACCACTTTCAGCGGTGCTTCCTAAAATATCTAATGTAGAAGGTGATAAACCAGCAAGTTTTCCAAATATCCTAACTTCTTTAAATGAAGAACAATCTAAAGAAGAAGAATAATTATCATCTCCTATAGCGGTAGATGTAGCCAGCCATTCTCCAGTTGATTTTACTACTGAGGATTTACTATTAACTGATAAAGAACCAGCACTATCACACAATAAAAAAACCCCAGTTGTATTATCGTTTATATTTGTTCTACCCCTTAACATAGAAGCAACAGACGAACCACTAAAAGAAGCGTGATCTCCATTTGTTATATTGCTTGGTTTCATAACTACATCACTTACTAAATAAGCACTTACATTTCCACTATTATCAGTTTTTATTTGTTTATTAGTTCCATCATCTCCAATACCCATAATTTTAGTTTGTTGTGTTCCGTTAGTCTGTATTATTGATGTTGATAATGTCCCTAAAGTGGTATTTATTGTGTCTTGTTTTGCGTGGGTTGATAAAAGAGCAACTGCGGGCCCTAATGCTGTTCCAGTTCCGTTTCCATTAGAAAATTGACTTCTAAATTGATTGTTAATAGTCCCTAAAGTAGTATTTATTGAATCTTGTTTTGCGTGAGTTGATAATGTCCCTAAAGTGGTATTTATTGTATCTTGTTTAGCACTTGTAGAAGCACCAGTAGGAAGAACGCTTCCTGTTATTGATACGGCGTCTGTATCGCATTTTGTAAATTCTTCAGCAATAATATTTAAAGTGCTTTCTGTTGCGAGAGTTCCTAAAGTGGTATTTATTGTATCTTGTTTTGCGTGTGTTGATAATGTTGAAATATTTACAACACTTCCACCTGTTAAAGTTGTATTTATCGTATTCAATTTAGTATTAGTTAAATCTTGTGCCGTATCTAAAGCAGTTAAAAGAGTTTCAACACCGTCATTATGTCCTATTAATGTATCTAATTTTGCTTCTACTTCGTCTTGAGATACATATAAATCTCCTCCTAAACTAATAGAAGCCTTTATATTTGCTGTATTTGTTTTTATATCTGTTAAAAGTGGTTCTATATTATCATTACTCAATATTAAAGTATCTAATTTTGCATTAGTTGAAATTTGCTCGTTATGTTGTTTTATATTTACAACATTAGAATGATGCTGGATATGTGTATCTTTTCTAAAACTCATTTTATAATATTATATAATATTTTTTTTCTGTATTTATTATATATGAAAGAAATTCTTAATAGTCATAATTTAAAAACATTAAGAGCAGAAGTAAAAAAAACTAATATAAAAGGATATTCAACTATGAAAAAAGCAGTTTTAATTAATAAAATGTTAGAACCAAAACACAGAGATAATTTTAAACATATTAAAATGGCTGGTAAAAAAGTTGTAGTTAAAAAAGCTACACCAAAACCAAAACCAAAACCAGCACCAAAACCAAAACCAGCACCAAAACCAAAACCAGCACCAAAACCAAAACCAGCACCAAAACCAAAACAACCATTAAAAACAGAAGAAGATGATATAGACGATGACGATGACGACGACGATGACGAACCCGAAGAAAGAAAATTAGAGAAAATATTATGTATTAAAATAGGTAAAGCAAGTAAAATATTAAGTAAATATATTGATAGTTATGGAAATGTAAAAGAATTTGATAGAAAAATTGATATTACAGGTATAGGAAGTGTATATATAGATGAATACAAATTATTTAATTTAGAAAAACAAAAAAAAATAGATAAACAAAAAGCAGAAATAAGAAAAAATGCTAAACGAAGAGTGGCGACAAATTTTAGAACTTCTAAATTAAATGATATTGATGCAAAATATAATAAATATACACGGAGTAATTTAGAGGTATTAATTAATATTTTTAATCAATTTGTAAAATTTAATGAAAACCACGAGAAAGCAGTTGAAAGAGTTTCTAAAGACTGTGGAAAAGAAACGGGCTTAATGTATAGACAAAGTATAGAATTTATTAAGGATAACGAAGGACCAATATTAAACAGAATAGAAAAATTTAGAAGTCCTCAAGCAAAAAAATTATTAAAAGATGATAAGAATAAAAAACATAGAGTAAATAATTATTTTAGTCATATATTAGATTATAAAATACCAGTTAAAAAAAGTGTTGATTTTTCAACTCCAAGAAGAAGAAGATTTTAAAAAATAATTTTCTAATGTAAATATATAGAATGTTAGATTGTAAAATGTGCGGTGAAACTTCTTATATTTCCTATATCTGTTCTAAATGTAATAGAATTAAAGATTTAATGAATTTATATAATAGAGATGTAGTTTTAGATGCTGTAGAAACTATTTTTATACGAAATGAAAAACAGAGAAATTTTAAGATAAAAAATAAATTAAATGATGAAATAAAAAAAGTTGGCTGTGTAAAAGATACTAAACAGATATAATGAAATAATACAGAATTGAAAATTCCTATTTAAATTTTTTAACTCTTCCTTTTTTTTTCTTTTCTTTTTGTGCCTTTTCTATTTCTTTTTTAGTTAATTCTTTTAGAGTTGTAGGTGTATCTTTAGTAATCCTTTTTGTAGGTCTAAAAATATCTCCTTTTTTCTTATATGTTTTAGATCCTGATTGAGTTCTCCAATCTTCATCAAACCATCGCTTTAATTTTCCTTTACTTTTATCTCCTGTATATGTTCCACCCGCTTCTTTATATTTTTTTACTAATAATCCGCTTCTATAAGCTGAATGTTTAGGTATATCTTTATATACTTGGGCTTTAATTTTTTCATATAGTTTTTTGTTTTTTGGCTGGGGCTTCGTCATTTACTATAAATAAATATAATAAATCCAATCTATTTATATCTTTTAGAGTTTCTTCAACTGATATATTAAATGATAAATTCCAACTTATTAAATCTTCTATTTCTTCAAATTCAACCATTTTTATAATATCATAATATATTTATTTAAATAATTATTTTCCTATTTTTTTCATCGTTATATCGTGTGCCTGCTGGAAGCAATTGCCTTCTAACATTAATTTTTTCATCATTTTTAGGTGTTCTTTTGTATGGTGTTTTTTATGTTCGTTCATAAGTCTTTTTTGTAAAACTGAAAGAGATTTACGGGGTTTATACATAGGCTTCTTTTTTGGTTCTTTTTTATCCATTTTAACAGTTTTTTTTATTTGTGTATGATAAGGCATATAATATTATGAAAGAAATTAAAAAAATATTTAATGATATTGAATCAACATATCAAATATTAAAATATATGATTGTTATGTTAATAAGAGAAAATAAGAAATTAAAAGAACAAATAAAAATGTTTCATAGTGATATAGATGAAATTATTAAAAGTAATAAGAAGTGAGAAAGCCTTAAAGAAATGGACTGCAATTTTTCAAAAAGATAATGGAAAAGAAAAAAAAACTCATTTCGGTTTTAATAATGTAAAAGATAAAATGAACGATTACACCTTACACAAAGACAAAGCACGAAGAGAAAGATACAGAATAAGACATAAGAAAGATTTAAACACTAAAGATCCTACGAGGGCTGGATATTTAAGTTATTATTTATTATGGGGAAATTCTACCTCATTAAAAGAAAATATAAAGAGTTATAAGAAAAGATTTAATTTATAATAAAAAATAATTATTCAAAACTCATATATCCAATATCCTTTAAATCCTCTTTTTTATTATATTTAAAATATCTTCTTCTATTTATAAAAGATGTAATTAAAAATTTTTCTTTTGTTAGTTCCTCCATAACACTCCTTATATAATACGGCGATAAGTCAGGATAAATATATTTTAATATTCTTTTATAATTTGTAAAATTTACAGGTTCTAAATAATTTTTTTTTATAATAAATTTTTTTATGGCTTCAATATCATAAGGATATTTTCTATTCTTCATATTAATATAATATATAATTTAATTGTTTAATTAATTTAATTCGTTAAAAAACTATTTAAGAAAATAAATATATAATATATATATATAGTATAAATGGATATTCTACAATATTATAAAAATGATAAATCAATATCTAAACCTAAACTTATTAAAAAGGGCGGTAAATATACTAAGACTTTTATTAAATATAATGAGAAACTCCTTAGGGCTGGAACTGTTAATAATTATATAAACCCTGATAAAATTTTTGCTAATGGCTCATTTATTAAAAAAAAATATGATAAGAGATATAAAAAAAAAGTTCTTACTCAAAAATTTAAAAAACAATATTCTAATATTGTTAGTGGTGTTTTTAAAAATTCTTTAGAGGTTAAATATACTTTTCAGGAGGGCGACGACCAAGGAACACTTAGACAAATTATAAAAGAAAATAATATAAATGGATTTGTAAAATTTATTTTTTATTTAGATGGTAAGCATTTAAAAAGTTTTAATTTAATGGTTTCAGGAAGCCCTCATATATGGTTGAACGATAATGTAGAAAAATTTTCAATATCTTATGACCCTTTAATATGGATTTGGAATGCTGGAGATAATGTGGAAATGGTTATAACAAAAGAAACTCAGCTAACAAAAAAATCATTTAATCAATTTTTTAGAGATGGAAATAATTATTATTGTTTTTATACGGTCATATTAGATTACTTTAAGGAAAAATTAGAAACAGCAAAAGGAACATATAAAAAAAAAATTCAAGAAAAACTTAATTATATTCAGGGTAAGCAATTAAAAAATAATTATAAATATGGAATATTACAAAAATATAAAGGGGCTATGCCTGACGATGAAAATATTTTATCAACATTAGCAAATAAATTAGAGGTAGGGTTTGATATTGAAATGCCTTTTCAAACTGAAACTTTTTTAAGAATTAGACCATTAAAAAAAGTTAGAAAAGTTTTTAAATATGTAAATTCAAGATTGAACCATTTAGAAGTTATAGAGCATAATGGGTGGTTTAATAATTTATATAATAATGATTATAAAAAAGTTGAATATGTAGAAAGAGAAAAATTATATGACTTAATAAAAGAAGCTAAAAAAAAAGATATTATGGCTATTTATAATAAAGATAATGTGGGTATATCTCAAGTTAAAACTACTAAAAATTTTTATTCTATATCTAACGATTATAATATTGTAGTTGATGATTTTGAGAAAGAGATTGGATTTACTCCTAATATGCTTATTAATGCCTGTTTAGATAGAGATTTAACAAATTTTATTATTGATGCGACGCATTATAATGGAACAGTAGATTTTATTAACTGTAAAAATATTAATAGTCAAGATTATAATATAAAACAAATTGATATGAAAAAAGCATATAGTCAATTTTATAATTGTAAATATTATAATGGTTTTATGGGTATTGTGTGTGGATCTATACGACCTATGACCGAATACAAAGGCTTAAAAGGTTGTTTTTATATTTATGATTTATATATCCCCGATGGAAAACTAAAAATATTAAATGATAAAATGGATATTTATAAAAGTCATAATATTTATTATGATACTGAATTAAATTTTTTAGAGGATTTAGGGGCTTCTTTTAAAATTAAATATGGTATTGTAGGTGAGAATTTTGATTTTAGATTTAATAAGGATATGTTAGAAAATAAAGAAATAATTGAATTAGGAGAGAAAAAAATTAAAGTTCCTTATTATTCTAAATGGACGGGTCAAAAAGGAAGCATTACAGAAAATAAAAATTTTTATATGACTGGTGATAAAAAATATTTTCAAAATCTACGAGGAGAACATAATATTTATAATGATGGAGGAGAAGAATTTAGAGTTTCATATCCTAAAAAATCAGTTAAACACGCCCTCCACATATCAGGACAAATTACAACTTATCAACGCTTAGGAATGTTAGAACAATTATTAAATATGGATTTAGAAAAAATTATTCGTGTTTGTGTAGATGGTATTTATTATTATAATCATAATTTTCAGCCCTGTGAAAAAGTAAAATTTGATTATGATAAAGAAAAAAAAAAATTTAGTTTATGGTCTGCGGGTGATAGTTTTATCTCTAATATGTATAATAGATTAGAAGCCGATACTTGGAAGTGCAAAAATATTGAAAGAAAATATAACAGAGTTGAATTTCATACAGGAATGGGCGGGGCTGGTAAAACTCATTATAATTTAGTTGATAATGGATTGTATAATCCTCTTTTTATTGCTCCTTCTTGGTTTTTGAGTGAGGATAAAAAAGAAGATTATAAATTAAAATCTAATTCTGTTTTAGCTCGTATAACTGATATTAAATTACCTTATTGGAAAGAATTATTTGATAAACATAATTGTTTAATTTGTGATGAGTCCTCTATGTATAGTAAAGAACAGATTAAATTTATTATAGAAAATTTTAAAGGGGCTATAATGTTTTGTGGAGATTTTAAATATCAACTACCCCCGATTATTGGTGATGAGTATGAGATCCAAAAAACAGATATAGAAATTAAGCATAATAAATGTTATAGAGTATTAGATGAAAAATTTTTAAAATTATTAAAGAAAATTAGAAAATTAATAGATATACAAAATGATGGAGAGATTATTTATGATTATAATTTTATATATAATGAATTTCAAAATATTAGTTATGAAGAATTACAAAAAATATATAAAGTTGAAGATATGATAATTACGAGCCAAAATAATTATATTCAGGAAATTAATAAAGATATTGATTATGAAAAATATCTTATTACAAATAATACGACTTTATATAAAAATGGTAAAATCTTATATGAAGAGCCAAAAATTAAGGGTGTAGAATATTATAAAACTAATGCTTTTACAATTCATAAAATACAGGGTAAAACAGCAGATACAAAATTATTTATTGATAAAAGAAAAATGAAAAGTTTAAGAATGTTATATACAGCCATCTCAAGAGCAAGAGTGCAAAAACAGATTTATTTTTTTTGAAGACTTAAAGATTTAAAGGGTTATATAACTAAATAAAATATGACTTACACCGAAAAACACAAAAAAGCAAATAAATTACATCAAGAAAAAGTAAAACAAGAATTTAAAGAATCTAAAGAGAAAGATTGGGATAAATTCTGTAAAGCTAAATTT
>Ga0209336_10001844_pt1 | contig 10155 bp, 17 predicted proteins | sample LinPmetageLP32_FD_184042 | JGI IMG/M metagenome (GOLD analysis project Ga0209336, IMG submission 184042) | Marine viral communities from the Pacific Ocean - LP-32 (SPAdes) (version 2) | ecosystem: Environmental > Aquatic > Marine > Oceanic | place: Pacific Ocean | collected 2009-08-23 | reverse complement strand
CCCATTTTATTTATAGTTACACTATCAAATTCAAAATCTTTAAAATATAAATCTCTAAATTCATTAAATATATCAAATAATTCTGGGTGATCTTCATACAACTTAGTTTTATATGCATTAAGTATAGGACATTTTGCTCTTACATTTTTACCCCTCATTGATCTCCATGTTCCGCCAAATTTACAACTTTCACAAATATCTTTTGGAGTTTTTTTAATAAAAAATTTAGTACCACTTCTGTCATTGCCAGTGCTTAATTCTAATTCATCTAATATAGAAAACATTATTGCATTATCAGAATACCAATCATTTATAAAATAACTCATATAGAATTATACTAGATTTTATGATTGATCCTATATTTGATATTTTTTCAGAGGGAGAGCGTGTAGATAAAAGATTTGATGAGTATATATTTTTTAGAAGATTTATACAGCTAGATCCTAATAAATTTACACAAGCAGAAGCGGATTTCTACAAACTAAAAAAACAATCTAGTGAAATTAGTAATGTTATTAAAGCCTATCAAAAAGATGAAAAATTTGTTTTGTTAAAAGAATTTGTAGAAGATCCTGAGATACAAGAGTTATTAAGTATTAGCCCCGTTCTAGAAAACTTAGGGAGAAAAGCGCAAGAAGTTAATAAACTTAGGAATAAAATAATAAGCAGCAAAACTTTGAGCGGCAAAGAAAAACTATTTAAAAGAGATCAACTAGAAAAGCAGATGTCAATATACTTTGACCAAATAATGCAATCCATAAATGAGCAAGACTTAAAAATAAACGACCCATTCTTGCCAAAAATAAAACCCCTTACTGGATTTTTTGACATGCTAACTGGGCAAAAATTGGAGGACTAATATGTTATCACTATTAATTAAACCTTTACTATCAGTAGCAGGAAGTGCTGTTACAGGATTTGTAGAGACAAAGAAAGCTAAAGCTGAGTTAGCTGTTACAGAAATTAAAGCTAAGACTAAATTAAAAGAAGACCAGATAGCCGGCAAGGTTGCTTGGGAAGCATCTGCAGTAGACCAGATGAAAGGGTCGTGGAAAGACGAGGTAAGTTTAGTAGTCCTACTTTTACCTGCTGTGCTAGTATTCACACCTTGGCAAGAACATATACATAAAGGCTTTGTCGCCTTACAAGATTTACCATCGTATTATCACAACTTATTATATATTGCGATTTCTGCAAGTTTTGGTATAAAGGGCGCACAAGGTGCAGCAAAGTTATTTAAAAAATAGGAGTGTTTACAATAATGGTTAGTATACAAGTAGAAAAATTAAAGCAACAAATTAAGGAGCATGAAGGGTATAGGCTAGATGTCTATGTCGATACTTTAGGATTCGACACAGGGGGCTATGGTCATAAAATGTTACCGGGCGAAGTACCTCCAACAACTAAAGAAGGTTGGGATAAAATATTTGATGAGGACTTTGATAAAGCATGGAAACTTACTCAGAAGTTTTGTGAAGACAATGAACTAAGTATACCTTTAGATGCTGAGTGTATTCTATGTGAAATGATTTATCAAATGGGTTTTGCAGGAGTCAGTAAATTTAAGATGATGATTAAGGCTCTCAAAGAAAAAGACTTTAAGGAAGCTGCTAAGCAGATGCTCGATTCAAGATGGGCAAAACAGACGCCCTCAAGGGCAAATCAACTAAGCAAACAAATGGAAAACGTATAGGAGGAAACATGAATAAATATTTACAAAAAGTTGTAGAGTTATATGAAACTTGGAAAGCAAAATGGGAAGACCTAAATAAAAAAGGTAAGCTTATTGTGTCAGGATTAGTTTTAGTAACAGTTATTATTTTATTAAAGGTACTGTAATGGCACTACCAGTTACACAACAATTAACAGATCAATTAAATAAAGAAAGTGTAGGAGAGATTCCTACTACACCTATGGAAGGTAATGTATCGAGATCCCTAATTGTAGGGGATTTATTAGCGGCTATGAAAGATTTAAATTTTAGCGACTTAGTAAAAGAATATGGATCTATGGCTGCAGTTACTTCTCCCAATACTAGCCCAAAGTCAGGTTTAATGGCAGAGATACAGTCTCCACCCTCACCTTTAGAAACTCAAAAGTCTGAAGAGAAAGTAGAGGCGGAAAAAGTACCTCAAGGTGATCCTGATTTTATAGTACCTGAGCCGGAAGATATTCCTACACCAATGACAGATGCTATGAATATTCAGCCTGATCCTAATGTGATAGATACTACAGCAAACTCCGGGCTAATGAAGCCTGCTATAGCTTAAAAGTCTTTTAGTAAAACATTTAGTGAGTCATCAAAGTCATATGTTTTTGACCTACAATGACCCACTATTGCGTTAATCATGTTTGCGTGATAGCCCTTACCTAGTTTCTTAATTATTTGGTCGCTAGGTAAGGACTCATGATCTACTACTACTTCTCCTTTACCACTTACAGAAACAGTGGTTCTAAAAAGAATAGCCTCGTCTTTTGATTTCATTTCTTTTTAGAGTCTTCTTTAACGAAATCAGGTTTAATCTGAGGATCTAACTTAGATAAACTCCCCAACAGCCCTACAAAACCTGCAACTTCTGCATAGGGTCTTGTAAATAAATATTTTACAATATCATTTACTTGCTTCTGGGTAATCAAATAATTATTTTCCATTTACATTCCCCCTAGATTTTAGTTCACCCGCTATAGCGCTATAAGCAGCCATATCTATATATGTGTCCTCAGTAACATTTCCTGCTTTAGTTCTAGCCATCTTCAACTGCACCATCATCAAAGCAACATCATGTCCTGTGATGTGCACACCTAAATACGCAGACCATAGTTTTGCTATGTTGTCATGCATAGTCTCTTTGTCCCCATACTCTCTTGCTCTATCCCCTGATATTAATTCATCAGCGATAGATAGTAGATTATTTGCGTCCTTCATATCTATTTTTTAACTCCTTTATACTAATCGACTCTAAGTCGTATTCCCCTTTGTTAACGTTTCTCTTTACAATCAGTCCACTCCACCATAGATGTTGTGTGCCTTTTGCAAAGTTTTCTTTATGGTTTAAATAACACCCTGCATTTAATCCCATAATCTTTCTTCCATTATGCAGTGACCTAACAGCATAATCAAATAAATGTGAGTGACCTACAGTAGCAGATTGAAAGTTCTTCTTTAATAAATTAGAAGCTACATACTCTCCACTAATAGGCTTACCCATAACTCCACTTGCGATATTGTGACAGTATAGTATGCCATCAACTTCTACTATCTTTTCATAGTCGTGATACTCCCATCCGTATTTCGTAAATGGTATATCCATAACGCTTAGTGTGCCATCCAATTCAGGATTGTCTTCTACAAATCTGGTTATTCTATGTTCATGATTACCTCCCAACATAATTTTCCTAACCTTCTTATCTTTCAAAGATTTATTAAAAAGATACAATGCTTCTTCTGCATGATCTATTTCTTTCTTGTATCTTCTTCCCTCAAAAGATTTCTTCCCTCTATCAAAGTGTGATAAAGAATCCATATTAACCCAATCTCCTAGGCATATTATTGTGTCGGGATTGGTATCTCTTGCAAACTTTCCTGCCCAAGTAAGTCTGTCGTTACTGACTCCCATTTTAACATGGGGATCAGGTATCACTAGGTGTGTTCCCATTAGTGCATCCTCTCTTTACGTCTGTCTAGTATTTCCTGGAAGTCTACCTTAGACTTGCCATCAGTTTCTTGCATAGCCTCTATGCCCATATCGAATATGTAATCAGGCTCTTCTACAGAAGCCTTTACCATTCCATGCGCTATAGTTAATGCTACAGCGTAACTCTCTATTTGTGGAGTATCTGCTGCAGGTAACACAGTACATGCAAATCCCTCGTCTGTAGGATATATAGATACTAAAATAGACTCTTTAATATTAGTAGGTATCTTCTTAGATTTAGTTGTCATTTTTCTCCTTTATTAAGTCTATAAAATGATCTGCATTTACTATTACTAACGGCTCTTGCTGATTCATTTTGATTACAGCAATTGCTGTATTGGTGTCAAAACGTTTTATATGGTGACTTGCTTGCTCCATAATATCGTATATACCTTTGAATGTTTCTTTATTCTTACATTCAATTGAGTAAGGTATAAGTTCTTTAGCTTTAGTAGATAGTTTAATATCTACTCCAGTCTCTCCCATAACAGCGCCAGACACATCATCTTCTGTCAAAGAAGGGAAAGCCGAAAGTAGTTTGTCTCTCACCCAATTTTGTAGTCTTCTACCTTTAGCTTTTCTACTCCGTGTGTCCATCTTCCTCCCTAGGATTAGTTACTTCAGTATACCATACCCACTTAGGTGTAAGTGCTTTGGACTGTTGCTGTGGTAGATACTTAAGTTTTTCACCCCAACAAGGTTTCTTGTACGCACAAAATCTACACTCTAGTGGTAATATTTTATTACCTGTAGCTTTTCTATTAAAGAACTCTTCTTCATCTTTAAACAGTTTTTTAAAGGGCGCATCAGAATTTAATGCATCCATATTATCTTTAGCTTTCTTAAGAGCATCACTAGAATGCTTCTGATCTGCTAGTGGAGTCTCAGTTACTGCCCACTCTCCTGTAGACTTGTTAATAGCAATCCACCCTGCAAAATCTGTATTGTCTGCACTAGCGTACAGATAACCTTGAGGTACATACCCAAAGCTATCCTCTTTCTGTATAGCATCAAAACCCCCATTATCCCCAAACTTATTTTCAAAAGCCCAAGGTGATGCACTCTTAATATCATAAATATTATTTTGAATCTTGATATCATAAGTACCGTCAATCTCTGACCCATCATCAAATTTATGTTTAACTTTCTTCTGTATAGCATCTACTTTTACTCCTGATGCTTTTAGTATAGCTACTGCAGCAGCTTCAATCATATCCCCAAAAAGATTTCTCATCTTGAAGTTATAAGGCATAGGCTCTGCCTCTGCACCAGACTTCTCCATCTGAAGCTGACACAAAGGTCTGCCTATGTTCGACATCCTAGTTCTGAATGTCCTATCGTGTTGCTCTGTAAACTGCTTTTTAAAGGCATCTTCACAGGCTTGCCCAAACTCTTTAACTATTGTACTAGACACTCCCACAGAGGCTTTGTTAGCCTCCGTGAGAAACATCTGTACTCTGTTTAAAATAGAGTTTGACATTAAGTAGCTAGAAAGTCCTCAGGATTATCAGAAGATACTGCGTCTATAATTGTAGCACTCTCTGCATCTTTCATGCTAGTTTTAGAGTTAGCTTGTTTCCACTGCTCTGCAATCTTTTTGTTCTCATCTTGAATAAGATCGTTAAACATATCCATGTGTTCAAGATCCTTCTTGGTGAACTCAACTTGCTTAGAGTCAACATCAATGTCAGCTACATAGAACGTATTACTTCCACTCTTCTTTCGCTTAGTAGATAAGTTTAGCACATGATTAAACATCAGACTGTTTCTACCCTTCAATCCTTTTAGAGTTTCTCCAATAGGTTTAAAGTTCATACCTGTTACACGCCATAGAACGGGCATTTCTTTTACAGTTGTAGCTTCACCATTTGCTTTTGTGCACTCCATACTAAGGACTCCATAAACAAGTCTATAGCATTTTATGTTTCTTTGCGCATCTACTTCAGCATCAGTAAGTTGCTCCTTATCTTTACCAATAACTTTGCCGCATCGTACTCCTCCTTTAGTGTCAATAGGCTCATCTTTCCATGATTTAAATATTACTGATGTAGAGGCATACTTGTTATCATCTGCATCATACTCCATGTATTGATAAGCGTTAATAAATGGTCTAAACTGTACTGCTGTATCTTTTAAGCTGTAGACTTTAGCTTCTGATTCAGGATCATAGATATTGTAGACTCCTGCCCTCAAAGCATTTCCGTCATCATCTTCAGCAGCCCTGTTTATTGCCAGTCTTGGCAAAGTTCCTGATCCCATTTGAGATCCATCGTCCTGCCCTGTCATCTTCATTATCTCTTCATTACTTAGAGACTCAAAAGGCTTTACTTCATTAGTCATGTTTGCACCTCCAGTGCTTTATTGTTAATCGTATAGTATCATAGATACTGCGTATTGTCAATGATAAATCGTAGTGTCTAACCAATTTGGTCCTACTTTTATCTCAACCTCTAATGGAACATCAAAATCAACATCGTACCTGTCTTTTAGTTCTTGAACAACACCTAGGCAACCTCTCTTTAAACAGTCAGCAACAATATCTTCTTCACCAGGAAATATGTCAGCAACTATAGAGTCATGCACTGTGTTGATTAAGATGCTCTTTGTGGCATTGTCCTCTAGCAATTTTTGAGAAAGGATACAGGCTAGAGGCACAATGTCAGCAGTAGCGAAGCCTTGCACAGGATAATTTTTTATCTGTGTTGAAAAGCTTGAGCCACCCCACGGCATTCTTTCTGCACTTGGAAAAGCGTACTGTCTACCTGTTGGTAGAGTTATGACTTTACGTCTTATTGCTTCATCCTGCAGTTTATCATGCCAAACTTTTATATCAGGGTACTTCTGTAAAAACTCTACATAATACTTTTGTTGCGGAGGAGTACCTGACATGCCTCCGTAGAGTGGTTTAAATGTATGTGCCTTAGCTTCTTGCCTCTCACATCCTATCACACTTGCTGTAAAAGCATGAACATCAACACCATCTAAAATATCTTTTAATCCATTTTTATCTTTGGCTAGGCATACAGCAGCCCTAAATTCTAACTGAGCAAAGTCTATTTCCATAATAGATCCTCCCTCAAATCTTGAACTAATAGCTTTTCTTATAGGGAAAGTATTACCTCTAGGTTGATTTTGGAAGTTAGGATCACGGCTTGACAGCCTACCTGTTGCAGTAATGCATTGCATAAAGTTTGGATACAAATAATTATCTTCTGTCTTGTGTTTTTTTATACCTTCAACAAAAGTTTTTAAGTATGTCTCTAATGCATTGTACCTAGATATCTTTTCAATAAACGATCTTAACTCATCATCACCTGTATTGCCTACTTTAAGTAGAGTAGTCTTGTCTGTTTTAAATCCACCTTCAGCAACATCTAAAGAAGATTCTACCTTACCTTTAAAACCTGCTTTTTCTTTTGTGTTTCTATATATGTAACCTTTGCCTCCACAGTCAAAACATTTTGTAAGATTTTTGTAAGGTTCTTTGTTGACTTTGAACTTTTGAATCTGACCTTTGCCGGAACAAGCAACACAATGCTCTGCCTTAGTTTTATACACAGGCTGTAAAAACATATCAAATATCTTTCTAAGTTCTGTCTTAGAATATTTAGTTCTGCGCTTAGGTTTTTTTGTGTAAGGGTCTACCCCTAGATTAAATTGAACTGCCCATTTCTTTTTGTCAGTTACTTTGACTCCATATAATAACCAAGATAGTTGCTCAGGACTAGAAGGATTTATAGAAGTGTCTCCCATTTTTTCATATATAGCCTCGTCTATTTGTATTCTAAGACTATCATACTCTTGCTGAAAATCATTTTCTACTTGCTGTAATGCATTGTCATCAATAAATATACCATTGCTTTCCATTTTAGATAGCACAATCAAAAACTCACACATCATCTTAACACTAGTAATCAAATTTTTATTCTTACCAATCTTAAACTGCTCCATCTGGGCATCAAACAAGGATCTTGTAGACTTAATATCAAACCTACCATACTCTTCAAGCATTTTTATAGGTACATTCTCAAAAGAAGTTTTGTTCTTGATAAATCCTTCCATTAGATCTGACTTCTGTGTCACATTTCTTCTTACACAACAATCCTTTAGCTTTAAGCTTCTTTTTACCCCTCTATTTAACAGATACTCACCTACCATAGTGTCGTAGACCCTGCCTGAGTATGTAAATCCAGATTCCCATAGCCAAATTATGTCAAACTTTATATTATGACCAACTAATAGCGTTGTTTTGTCTAGTATAGCCTGAACTCTATTTCTATCAGGAGTACCTCTAAACTCATTGTGTTTAAAAAATATGTAATCCTCGTTCAAACCCATACAAATTAAAAAGTTGTGTGGGTTTTTTGCTGAAGGGTCTAGTTTACCCTCGTCAGTTACTTGAAAGCTAGTCTCTACATCAAATGTAGTAATCATTCTGCGTACCTCGACAATTCTGGGATTATGTTACAAGGTATCATACCATGCCACCCTGTTATTTTGTTTTTACTTATGTTTAATCCCCTTAAATTCTTATCCATATCTACCTTATCTCTATAGCCTACGCCTATGATTACATCTGCCTCTGCCGCCTTTCCTGTTTTACTATTCTCCATCATATCGAATGTTATATCAAGTTTACCTTGAGCCTCTGCAGATGCCTGAGAGATCGCAATCACACAGCAATTGTTTCTTTTCGCAATCTCCCTAGCACCTGTGTATATAGCCCTAAGTTTTTCGTCAGTACGAGCAAAATTTCCTGCAACTCCAACTTTATCAAGTTGGTCAATAACAATTATATCAGGCTTTTCTTTCGCTACTAACTCGTCTACTTTGGCTAAATCCCAATCAACAGTATCTAGTATATGTACATTCTTTTTGATCTCAGCCCATTTCCTATTGGCTAGGGCAGTATCGTTTTTTATTTCTTCGAATGTCATACCTGTATGCGCATTGATTAGTCTCATCTGTGTTCTGATAGCAGGTTCTTCATTTATCAGCGCACAAACTTTCGCACCTTGCGATGCAAAACCGTCTACTCCTGCAATTAGGTTTACCCAAAATGCAGTCTTACCACTTTCAGGGCGAGCAAATAATATAACTAAGTTGCCCTCACCTACACCATGTACTCGCTCCTGTAATGGTTTAAGATTGAACTTGAACTTAGTGTTATCTTTTAATTGTTCCACTAACTCGCCCACATCGGAAGTAATATAATCGTAAGTGTCACCTTCATCGTCTATAGATGACTCCAAACATTTCTGTATCTCACTAAAATCTGCGTCTTTACCATTATATATTTCTGTAGCCAATACAGCAATTTTATTTGCTTGTCTTCTTTTGTACAGAGACTCTAGTATGTTATGTGCTATCTTTGCATTCGGTAAAGACGAAGATTCTATATCCTCAATCAGAGATTGAAAATTTTGTTTTGCAACTCTCGTTAGAGCAGGATTATCAACATCCGTGTACAATGTAGATATCTCATTCAATGTTAAATCATTGTCGGAGTCCTGATGGGCTTTGGCGATTGTGGCGTACAAATCTCCTGTACCATTTGTAAATAATTCTTTGGATAACTTGCCTTTGTTTTTTGTATAAAACTCTTTGCTGAGTAGTAATTTTATAAGTTCTTTTTCTATCATTAGTCTATTATACCATAATCATTTCCATATGTCCAATCATCTGTGTGCTTACAAGGAGTACATATCCTATTGTGATTGCCCTCACTTACAAAAACATCACTGCACATCATGCATATTCTTGTTTTGCTTTTCTTGCCTTCGGATTCTATAAGCATACGTTCTTGGTCTTTTATTTGCTCATCCATGATCCATGATTTAAATTTAAGATTCATCTACTATACCTCTCTCTTTTCTCATATGTTCTATTACCCTATCTTGGTAATGCTCAATCGCTTCTTTTATGTTTTTTCTTGTCTTTGCTTTTGATTTTAAATAAGCATATATAAAATTAGTCATAATGTCAACTGACTCTTCTGTCATAAATACTTTCATTTCAACCACCATGTAGGCATAGCCACACCTTTTTCCCATTTAGCAAAATAAGATTTATCACCTTTGTAATATTTTCTGTATGCAATTACATGGCTTTTACCTTTGTAGTTATCAGGCATACATTGAGGAGGATTTGTCATATCACCTTGTGGGATGCTGTCACTAAAATCCCAATACTTTATAAACTCTATAACTCTGTTTGACTTGTGCTTTTTATTGAAACGAACTTCATACTGTTTGTTTATGAAAGAGGCATTTTCTAATGCCCATTTAAAATTGTTTTTATTATCTCCTACCCAAATAGTCATAGGGTGTTTAGGATAGGCAGGTTTATACAACTCACCTATTGTGCCACCCAAATGTCTTTGGATGGCAGTTGATAGCATCTGTGAAGATTCTAATAGCATTTTAGGAACATGTTTATCACACAAATACTTTGCAGCAAG
>Ga0209336_10001842_pt1 | contig 10159 bp, 19 predicted proteins | sample LinPmetageLP32_FD_184042 | JGI IMG/M metagenome (GOLD analysis project Ga0209336, IMG submission 184042) | Marine viral communities from the Pacific Ocean - LP-32 (SPAdes) (version 2) | ecosystem: Environmental > Aquatic > Marine > Oceanic | place: Pacific Ocean | collected 2009-08-23 | reverse complement strand
ATCAATACTACTACTCTTAATAACAACAAATTTATTTGCAGCAGAGTGGAATCAAACAGACAAAAACTTATATAAAGGATACTTAGCATTACAAATAGCGGACACTTTACAAACAAAGAATATGATTACTTGTCAAAGAAATTATACTTGTCCTAATCTAGCAGAAGCGAATCCTATATTAGGGCCTTACCCTACAACTAGCCAACTGTTTACTACTAAATTTGTATCGAATATGGTTGTGTATACTTTTTTAGATAGGTACTCTAATGGCAAAACAAGACGAGCAGCTCTAATAGGACTTATCGTAGTATCAGCATTTATCGTATCAGAGAATAGTAATAACGGACTCAGTTTTAAAATAAATATATGAAAACAAGAATACTTTCCGCAATAGGCCTACTAGCCTTACTAATATGGAATCCCTACCCTTTACAAGTTCTTGAACTTAAAACTTTTGATTGGCTAATGTCAACAAAGCCTGTAGTAGAAAATAACAGTATACTACTTGTAGATATTGACGAAGAATTTGTAGAAGGAGTTGGAGGTTATCCTATACCAAGATCTTACTACGGACACATGATCTCACGCACAGACGCTATACCAGGTATTACAGTACTTATGCCAGATCCTGATATTAGAGGTTTAGATGAAGATTATGCACTTGCAAACGAACTAGAAGAAATAGAAACAGTACTAGCATTTACGGCTTCAACACAAGCCACAGACGGAGGACCTCATGTAGGTACTGCCGCATTAGGAGAAGATCCAAGACCATGGCTATATCAGTATCCAGGAATTTTACGACAACTACCCGTCCTAGCAGAAGCGTCAAGCGGAGTAGGACTAATAACAACAGCACCCGAAGTAGACGGACTCGTAAGAAGAGTTCCACTCGTAGTAAACGTTCAAGATAAGCTTTACCCTTCCTTTGCACTAGAGATGCTTAGAGTTGGGGTTGGAGACCCAAGCTACCAAATTATAACAGAATCAACAGGTGTAGAAGCAATTCGTATACCTAATTACCCAGTCATTGCTACAGACTCGCGCGCAAGAGTCTGGACTACTTGGAATACAACTTTTCACAGACAATCAGCAGCAGAATACTTAAAAAGCCCACTACAAGGTGCTACTTTTGTAATATTTGGAGTAACTGCTGAAGGAATAGCAAACCCGGTACCTACACCAGTAGGACCAAAAGCTGCACATGAGGTGCAAGCTAACTTATTACATGGACTTATGACAGGAGATGCACCTTCAGAACCTGTTTGGGCTCCCCTAGCGGAAATACTTATTGCAATAGTTATACTTTTACTACTATTTCTATCTGCAACAAATATTTATTTATCACTACCTATATTTTTATCAGCAATAGGTGGCTTATGTTATGCAGCCTGGTATGCTTTTGCACAAGGCTACTTACTTGACGTCACAGGAACAATTTTTATCGCGTTCTTCTTCTGGACAATCGCAACCTTCAGGAGTTTTATAACTCAATTTATGATGCGTAGACAAATTAAAAAACAATTTGGGACGTATGTATCCCCGGACTTAGTTAAAAAATTGCAAAAAGACCCTTCATTGCTGAGATTGGGTGGGGAGACAAAACGTATGACATTTTTATTTTCTGATATTCGAGGATTCACACCAATTTCTGAAAAATATCAAAACGATCCACAAAAACTTGTAGAGATTGTAAATAGATTTCTGACTAATCAAACTGAGATTATAATGAAACATGGCGGTACCATTGATAAATACATGGGCGACTGCATCATGGCTTTTTGGAACGCTCCTTTAGACATAGAGGAACAAGAAAGGAAAGCAACAGTAGCTGCTCTCGAGATGAGGGAAGCATTAGGAGACTTAAATGAAATATTCAAGAATGAAGGAATACCTGAGATACACACCGGAACCGGAATTAATAGCGGACTTTGTGTTGTTGGTAACATGGGGAGTTCTAATCGGTTCGATTATAGCGTCCTTGGCGATGCTGTTAACCTCGCTGCTAGGCTAGAGTCTAGTTGTAAAACTTATTCCACAGATTTAATTATATCAGAGTATAGTATGGTGGATGGCTATGACTATCAGTTCTTAGATGAGGTGACGGTAAAGGGAAAATCGGAACCTGTAAAGATATATACAATAACCAAGTAAAAAATATTTCTTGACTTTCGTATCTAATTTTGGTATAATTACTACATAGAATTTTATATTCAAAGCAACAAGGTAACTTACATGAGCGAGGCAAATGACAAAGACCACGACAGTATTATGGAAATAGACGGCCGACTCACGACACATGAAGCAATTTGTGCTGAACGCTGGAAAACTGTATTCAATCAATTAGAAGGAATAGAGAAGCGATCAGGTAAACGATTTGATTTCTTACATGACTCAATAACTCGTCTAGAAACAATACTAATTAGCGCAGCAGGAGCAGGACTCCTTGCGGCCGGTGGTTTGATTATGGCTTACTTAGGAATGTTATCTTAAAAAGGAAAAACTTATGAAAAAACTATTAACTTTATTACTAGCATTTTCTGTTATGCCAGCTTTTGCAGGTATGAACGGATTTGTTGGATATACTTCTGACTACATGTGGAGAGGTCAAACTCAAACACAAGGTGGCGGAGCATTCCAAGCTGGTGTAGAATTAGACTATGAAGGATTCTACGGAGGAGCTTGGGCTTCAGAAGTAGACTTTGGAGACGATAGTGCTTCTTTAGAGTATGATCTTTATGGTGGTTATAAATTTAAGATGTCAGACAAATTATCTATAGACGTTGGTGTTATGCAATACCGTTGGGACGATAACGACATTGAAATGTATGAAGAAGCTTTTGTGCGCTTTTCAACTCCTCTAGTAGGATTTGGATATGCAGTAGACACAGATAATTCTGATAATGACTATATGGAACTAGTATTAAATGTTCCTTTCGTTAAGGTTGTTGATGTTGGATTTACTTATGGTAGATTTGCTGATGACAGTACTTGGAAAGGATTAACACTTTCTAAATCTTGGAACAAGATTGATCTTGGACTAATGATTATGGAAGATGCGAAAGATGGTCAGTTCGCTGACAATGTTTCATTAACATTAAACTATAACTTATAATGGCATATTCGCAGAAGGTTATTCAAAGATTTGAAGATGTTTTGAAGAATCCCGCTGCACATGCGGTCGGTAGGTTTGATCCTGCTGATCCAAATGTTGCAACAGGCATGGTGGGAGCACCAGCCTGTGGCGACGTCATGAAACTCGACCTAAAATTAGACGAAAACGATAGAATACTAGATGTTAAGTTTAAGACTTACGGTTGCGGTTCAGCAATCGCTTCCTCTACATTATTTGTAGAAATGTTAAAAGGAAAAACAACAGAAGAAGCAAAATTAATTAAAGATAGGGATATAGCAACTGCCCTTGAACTTCCTGCAATCAAACTACATTGCTCAGTCTTAGCCGAATCAGGTATAAAGAAAGCAGTAGAAAATTGGGAAGAGAAAAAAGCAAAAAGGTTACACAATGGAGGACCTGAATAATGGAAGATAGATACGAAACAAAAGAAATAAAAGGAGCAGAGACAAAGATGAGCTTTGATAGCCCCGCAGTCAAAAAACCAACTTTAGTGCATGAGCCAGAAGAAGACTTAGTAATTTGGGAAGAGCGTGGACCTAAATTTAAATTTAAAAACAATGGTAATATCCATTCTTATGACTCAAAAGAAAAAGCAAAAGAAGGATTAGCATTATTTAAGTAAATGAAAGATTTAAAAGCTAAACTTAGTGCTTTTTGGTTATGGTTTGTTTCTAAGCTTTTTCCAAGATACACACTCAAAGTTAGTTATAATGATACTTGGGGTGACCAAGATGATCAAGAATATATAGTAAAGAAATTTTACAAAAAGAATCCTAAGTTTATAAAATTTAGAACTCACGAAGGAGACTTAGTTGAGATTAGTGGAGCAGAAGGACTTAACTACAGGATAGAAGAATTATGAATCAATTATTTATAGGAATAAGTATAATACTAGGTGTAGCTGCTTATTACTTTTACAGTGAAAATCAAATATTAGCAGCAAACAACTCAGCTCTAGAAGGAGCGATTGCTACACAAGAAGCAGCAATAGAAAGTTTACAAAATGATTTTAGTCTTCAGACTACTCAGTTACAAGAACAAACAAAAAAGAGCCAAGCGGCACAAAGAGAATTAAATAGATATAGTGATTTTATAAAAAATTACAAACTATCGGCAAAAATACTAGAAAATCCAGCAGAAATGGAGAGGAAAATAAATAATGGCACATTACACGCATTTGAGGACATTGAGAAACTTAGCGCTACCGTTGATGATCTTGATGATGGTCTCCAGCTGCAGTCTTCTACCAAAAACTAAACAAGTAGAGATAACAGCAAAACCACTTGAGAGAACTTTTGTTCAACCAGTTATGCCAAGAGAGATTAATCTTGGCGTACCACAATGGATAGTTATAACTCCTACTAACTGGGAAGATCAATTAGAAAGAATTAAAAAGCAGGAAGGTGAAGTACTTTTCCTAGCTATGACAGTACCTGACTATGAAGTTATGTCTGTTAATATGAAAGAATTAAAACGATACATTACAGAATTAAAAGATGTAGTAGTCTACTATAAAGAGATTACTTCACCTACTGATGCACAAAAACAGAATTAAAGTCTGTAATACTTGTGATCAGTACACTAAGTTTAAGGTGTGCAAAGCATGTAAATGCTTTATGCCACTTAAAGCAAGGCTGAATAGGGCATCATGCCCAAAAGGCAAATGGGAGAAATAGATGGATTGGTTAAAAAACAGAGTATCAGAAAGAACAAGTTGGGATGGAGCAGTACTAATAGTAGTGTGTGGTCTTGTATTGTTTACAGGTGGTCTAGCTAAAGTATTAGCAGTGGCGGGTCTAGCATATGGTGCTTGGACTTGTTGGAAAGGAGAGTAATATGCCAAGTGGTAAAGGAACTTATGGGAAGACTAGAGGTCGTCCTAAGAAGAAAAAAGGTGGTAAAAAGAAAAAGGCAATGGGCGGCTTAACTGCAGCTCAGAAAAAACTGCCTAAAGCTCTGCAAGCAGCACTTCGTAGAAAGAAAAAGTAATGCATTACGCTTGTAAGCCGAAAAGGGGCAAGAAGAGGAGTAAAAAACGTGGCGGCAAGAAGAAGAAGTAGAAGAAAAGCTGTTGCTAAAAAACGTAACATACCCACTAATAAAAAGTTATATGCAAGGGTTAAGGCTGCAACCAAAAGAAAGTTTGCAGTCTATCCTAGCGCGTATGCTAATGCCTATCTTGTGAGAACGTACAAGAAAGCAGGAGGGAAGTATCGTCGTGGCTAGCACAGGTTTAAAAAGGTGGTTTAAACAGAATTGGGTTGATATCTCTAGACCTAAAAAGGGTGGTGGATATCAAAAATGCGGTAGACCTAAAGCAGGCAAGGGAAAATACCCTAAATGTGTACCTGCATCAAAAGCTAGTCGCATGACAAAAAAGCAGATTAAATCGGCAGTTAGCCGAAAACGGTCTAAGAAGCAAGGAGTAGGCGGAAAGCCTACGAATGTGAAAACATTCGCTGCTAAAAGAATAAGGAGCGCAAGACGTGGCCGTAAGAAGAACTAAAACTACTAGGAAAAAGGATTCACGATTAAAAAGAGTGGGCGTATCAGGATATAATAAGCCAAAGCGTACGCCCAATCACCGAACAAAGTCACACGTTGTTGTGGCAAAAGCAGGAAAACGAGTTAAAACAATTCGTTTTGGACAGCAGGGAGTGTCAGGAGCAGGAAAATCTCCAAAATCAACGGCACAGAAAAGAAGAAGAGCTTCATTCAAAGCTCGTCACGCCAAAAATATAGCTAAAGGCAAAATGTCAGCAGCTTATTGGGCAAATAAAGTAAAATGGTAAACAAAATTAAAGAAAAAGCTAAAAAACTTTGGAACATGATTAATGGTAAAGACAAAAACCTTGATGGAAAAGTTGATATCAAAGATGCTATGTTAGCAGCAGAGCAAAAAGCTAAGAACGGTAAAACCGTAAAGGAGAAATAGATGTCTTTCAAGATAATCAACGTTGAAGCAGCGTGCGGTACTAACGTAGGTGCAGCTTCTACATTTAACGATTCAACTGAAGTCAGACTAGTGAATACAGGATCTACTATGAGATTAATAACTGTTGCAAATGCTGCAGATACTACACTCGGATCTTTTACACTAGCACCAGGTGAAGTCACTTTTATTAGAAAAAACAAAACTGACCAAGTATTCGCTGCTCATGCAGAAGTACTAGGACTCGGTATCGTTTATCAATAATGGAAAGTAAGGATGTATGGCTTGATCATATTGCATTAACCTGCAGTACTACTTTGAGCCTGCTCAATAAAAAAGCCGAAGAACAGGGAATGGTAGCTGAAGATGATCAGCTTATGAGCGAATTATGTATGGGGTATTTATATCTTTTAAGTGTATGTGATTCTACAGGAGCTTTGGATTCTTATCCAGAGCAGTACATAGGTGAAGTATTAAATAGAACAGTACACTAATGTTAGATGTTAGCAGAACAGATATACTTAGTCAAGACTTTATGGACTTTCCTACTGCCGATAGGTTTATAAAATTACCTATTGACTCATATCTAGACCTTCTAGGTATTACTCCCAACACTTCGCAGACAGCATTAATCAATGCTATAAACAACCCTAAATACAGATTTGTATGTGCCGCTATATCTAGACGGCAGGGCAAGACATATATTGCAAACGTAATTGGACAACTTGTTTCACTCGTGCCGGGCTCAAACATTTTGATTATGTCACCCAACTACTCTTTATCTCAGATTTCTTTTGACTTACAAAGAGGTTTAATTAAACACTTTGATTTGGAAGTTACAAAAGATAACGCAAAAGATAAAGTTATAGAACTATCCAATGGTTCTACAATCCGTATGGGTTCAGTTAACCAAGTAGATTCTTCGGTGGGAAGATCTTACGATTTAATAATTTTTGACGAAGCAGCACTAGCTGACGGTAAAGATGCATTTAATGTAGCCCTTCGTCCTACATTAGATAAAGATAATAGTAAAGCAATATTTATTTCTACCCCTCGTGGCAGAAATAATTGGTTTGCAGACTTTTATCACAGGGGATATAGTGATGAGTTTCACGATTGGGCATCAATCAGAGCTACTTATCATGAAAACCCTCGCTTTAGTGATGATGACATCAGAGAAGCGAAAAAAGCGATGTCCGAGGCTGAGTTTGCTCAAGAATATATGGCAGACTTTAATACCTATGAAGGACAAATTTGGAATTTTAATTTTGAAGAGTGTGTCGCAGACCTTAGTCAGTTAGATACTAGGAATATGGACGTCTTTGCAGGACTTGATGTTGGATATAAAGATCCAACAGCGTTGTGCGTGATAGCCTATGACTGGGATCAACAAAAATTTTATCTTATAGATGAGTACATGGACGCTGAGAGAACTACCGAACAACATGCCACCGAAATTCGCAAAATGATAGATAAGTATAACGTTGACTACATTTATATCGATTCTGCAGCACAACAAACTAGGTTTGACTTTGCTCAGAATTATGATATATCTACAATCAATGCTAAAAAGTCTGTTCTAGACGGAATTGGGCATGCAGCGAGTATCATAGATAATAATAATTTGATTATAGATCAGAGATGTCGAGAAGCATTATCATGCGTAGACCAATACCAATGGGATAGTAATCCCAACTTACTTAAAGAAAAACCCAAACACAATATGGCGAGTCATATGTCAGATGCTTTGAGATATGCACTGTATACGTTTGAGACTTCTGCAAGTACTTTTTAGGTTTGACCTACGAAAAAATAAATGTTGACATGAAGGTAAAAATTTGGTATAATTTTAATTAATAAGGAATTTATGGATTTAAAAAGGGATTTAGTCAAGTACGTTAGAGACAAAGCGAAATCTAAATATAATAAAGACACCCAGTGCTTTATCTGTGGAGACACAGAACATTTAGACTTTCACCACTTCTACGGAATGACTGAGCTTCTGGATACTTGGTTGAAAAGTAATAAAATTACGATAAAAACAGCCGATGAGATCATGAACCTCCGTGAAGAGTTTATTAAAGAATTTACTAAAGAGATTTACGATGAAGCTGCTACACTATGCAAAGCCCACCATCAAAGGCTACACAGTATTTATGGCAAAAGACCTAAACTGGTGACAGCACTTAAACAAAAGAGATGGGTGGAAAAACAGAGAGAAAAACATGGCATGGTATGATAGAATTTTAGGCAGAGTAGATAGCGAGGAAAAATTAAATCCGTCGCAGTCGTTTATAGCTTTAAATGAAGGGTTAACAATTGACACCCGAGAAAAGAAAGACAATTACAGATCCGCATACGAAGACCTAGAAGTAGTAAATCGTGCGGTAAATATGATAGTGGACGACTCAGCTGATATTAGCTTTGACGTTGGAAACAAAGTAAATGGAATTACACCAGTTGTAGAAAATATTCGAAAGACTCGTGTAGATTTATTACTTAATAAAGAACCGAATCCGTTTCAAGATGTTAATACTTTTAAGAGAAATCTTATAATTGATTTACTTATAGACGGTAACATTTTTATATATTTTGACGGAAGACATTTATATCATCTTCCAGCACAGAATGTGACTATCCATTCTGACACTAGTACTTACATTGAGAAATTCACATATGATGGTCATGTTGACTATTCTACGAAAGAAATAATACATATTAAAGAAAACTCATTTAAATCAATCTATCGTGGAACACCAAGGTTAAAGCCAGCGTATAGAACAATGTTTTTACTAGACAACATGAGGAAGTTTCAAGACAACTTCTTCAAGAATGGAGCAGTTCCAGGATTAGTACTTAAAAGCCCTAACACTCTTTCTGAGAGAATCAAAGAAAGAATGCTGCAAGCTTGGGCTACGAGGTACAATCCAACAACGGGCGGTAAACGTCCTCTTATTTTAGATGGTGGCATTGAAGTTGATGATTTAACAAAAATTAACTTTAAAGAACTAGATTTTCAGACATCAATCACTGCGAATGAGAAAATAATTTTAGAAGCTATGGGTGTTCCACCTATACTTTTAGACGGTGGGAATAATGCAAATATTAGACCCAACCACAGGCTTTATTACTTGGAGACTATTCTCCCAGTAGTAAGAAAAATAGCTTATGCTTATGAAAGATACTTTGGATTTGCACTAACGGAAAATGTAACAAATATTCCAGCATTGCAACCCGAATTACGTGACCAAGCTGCGTACTACGCAACACTAGTTAACACAGGCATAATGACACCAAATGAAGCTAGAGACGCAATGGGCCATGAACCTTTAGAGGGTCATGACGAATTGAGAGTCCCAGCTAATATAGCGGGTTCAGCAGCGAACCCCGAAGAAGGTGGAAGACCACCGCAAGAAGAGGAACAGGATAATGGCGAACAAGAAAGCAATTCTTAACCAGTTAGCAGAGTATTTTGCTGATAAAGGTATGATGACTCCTTCCGAGTATAAAGCAGCAGATGACGCTCCAATGCGTTATATGTTAGCAAAGAGACCTTTTGGGTCTTGGACGCGTATGCAAGGAATGATAAAGTCTAACTTTCCAACCCAATGGGCCAAAGCTATGGGCGTAGAAGCACCAACACCAGTTGTTGAAGAAACACCTAAAGTAGCTGCAACTAAACCAGCAGCAACGGCAGCTCCCAAAAAAGCTAAGAAATAAGGTAAGTACACATGGAGAAAATTTTTCATTGGACAAATACTTTCAAAACTCTTGGTGAGGACGAAAACGGTAGCGTTGATATTAAAGGATTAGCGTCTACTAATGCAGTTGACCGAGCAGGAGATGTTATCAATCATGATGCATGGATAAAAAAGAACGGATTAGAAAATTATAAAACTAATCCAATCGTTTTATTTAATCATGACTATAACAAACCTATTGGTCGTGCAACTTCGTTGGAAGTTACAGATAATGGTCTGGAATTTGGAGCTAAAATCTCTAAATCTTCAGGCGAAATAAAAGATCTTATTAAAGATGGTGTTCTTGGAGCCTTTTCTGTCGGTTTCAGAGTCAAGGACGCAGATTATAAC
>Ga0209336_10001841_pt1 | contig 10161 bp, 10 predicted proteins | sample LinPmetageLP32_FD_184042 | JGI IMG/M metagenome (GOLD analysis project Ga0209336, IMG submission 184042) | Marine viral communities from the Pacific Ocean - LP-32 (SPAdes) (version 2) | ecosystem: Environmental > Aquatic > Marine > Oceanic | place: Pacific Ocean | collected 2009-08-23 | reverse complement strand
TATACGATGGCGGACAAAGATGTAGAAAAGATATCGCCTCCCCAATAGCGTCGAATACATCTTGACTATCAGTATCGGCTTTATTAACCGCATCAAATGCCGTACGTATAAGCGGCATACTTTCTTTACGTGACTCGCCGGTCGCGGCGAAAGCCTTGCCAGTTGGTACTTTTACTAAATCGTTCATTTTATATTTCCTATATAGTTTAGAATTTAATTACCTACTAGTAGGTAGTTAATATAGGTCAAGCATTCTCTGCCCGACTTGGAAACCATTTAACCATAGAACGCCGTCATTAGCCATAGATAGGTACAAATAGATACCCCCACCCCCCGCTTTGTCAGTTTGGTACCATACGATCTGTATATTACTAATTTACTCGAACAATCTATAAATTTTGGGTTTTGTACCTTTTGTCGGTTTTGTCGGTACCCCCCCTCTATTTTTAAGGCCCCCCTGTAAAAAATTTTTTATCCAATTTTTTGCGTTTTGGACTTTTTGGACTTTTTGGACTTTTTCATGTATAAATCGTTTAACGGTTAATACCTGCGAAACATAATGACATTACATGTCAAACCTGAGATAGGGGTTGAGATACCTGAGTCGGAGCCTGTTCTAGATTTAAAAGACAGAACGGATGCCGCAGCTACTACCGTCTTGGAATTGGCAGAACATGGGTTAGACGTAGAACTCACCAAAGAAGATCGAGAGAACGCTGCTAAGTTAGTATCCGCTTACGCTGAAGACTCCGAAACTACATCAAAGAAAGTCACTGCTAAACGAGCAGCTACCCTTACCCCTGCCTCCTTACTCCTGACTGACGCTATCCTTAAAGAATTTGGGCAATCCGTAGTAGAAAGTTCCTTACATATTAGGCACCTCGTCACTAATAAACTATTACTAGAGTCCGACAACCCTGACCCCCGTATACGTATGAGAGCCTTAGAACTACTGGGTAAAATTTCCGATGTAGCTCTGTTCGCAGAAAAGTCTGAAATAACAATTACCCATCAGTCTACCGATGACCTACGAGATAGGCTGCGTGGTAAGTTAGAGAGACTTGTTGTAGGGGAACTCTTTGAAGATGCGGTGATAGCAGAAATTGATGTCGATGCTGAATTAGGGCTACTTGAGGAGCCTATAGAGTTAGAAGACTACGATGACTGAGACTGCGTTAGACTTCTCAGATGAAGACGTACAGAAGATGCTCGATAATCTTGATTCGTTTTCTCAGGAAGAAGTTGTAGAGATAGACCGTATTGTCAATGAGCTTGCTTCCCGTAAACAGAACGAATTAGCGTTTAATGATTTAGTCGAGTTTTGCAAACGTATGCAGCCTGATTATATTGTAGGGGAACACCATCGTATATTAGCAGATATGTTGATGGGTATTGAGCGAGGAGAGAAAGATCGAATCTGTGTCAACATCCCCCCGCGCCACGGTAAGTCTCAGTTAGTTTCTATTTACTTTCCCGCATGGTTCTTAGGTAGGAACCCGAATAAAAAAGTAATGATGGTGTCACACACCACCGATCTGGCGGTAGATTTTGGTAGGAAGGTACGTAACCTAATAAGCACTGATGAGTACCGGAGTATATTCCCTACTGTGTCTTTGGCCGCTGACTCTAAGTCTGCAGGTAGGTGGAACACCAGTATGGGAGGCGAGTATTATGCTTGTGGTATTGGTTCCTCTATTGCTGGTCGGGGTGCAGATTTACTGTTAATTGATGACCCTCATTCAGAGCAAGATGTGATTAACGGTAACTTTGAGGTTTTTGAGAAAGCCTATGAGTGGTTTACCTTTGGAGCACGTACTCGCCTAATGCCGGGGGGTAGGGTAGCTATTATCCAGACCCGTTGGCATATGGATGACCTAACGGGCAGGGTTACCAAGGACATGGTTAATAACGATCTGTCTGATCAGTATGATGTGGTTGAGTTTCCAGCAATTCTAGATACTACAAACAAGGAAGGAGAACCCATACAGAAACCTCTGTGGCCTGAGTTCTTTGATATGGATGCGCTGTTACGTACTAAAGCGTCAATGCCTGTGTTTCAGTGGAATGCCCAGTACCAGCAAGAACCCACAGCAGAAGAAGCCGCACTCGTTAAACGAGAATGGTGGAAGTCATGGGGGGATAGCGAACCACCAGTTTGTGAGTACGTTATCATGTCACTGGACGCAGCCGCAGAAACTCACAATCGCGCTGACTATACGGCGCTGACCACGTGGGGGGTATTTTTCAACGAAGAGGAGAATGCCTACCACATCATTTTACTTAATAGCATCAAGAAGAGGCTAGAGTTTCCAGAGTTAAAACTGTTAGCGATGGAGGAGTATAGTGAGTGGGAACCAGACTCGTTTATTGTGGAGAAGAAGAGTGCGGGTACAGCGTTATATCAAGAGATGAGACGTATGGGGTTGCCCGTACAAGAGTACACACCCCATAGAGGGTCGGGGGATAAACTAGCACGTTTAAACTCTGTTGCTGATATAGTAGCCTCTGGGATGTGTTGGATGCCCATGACGCGGTGGGCAGAAGAAGTCGTAGAAGAAATTGCAGGGTTCCCGTTTATGAGCCATGATGATCTCGTAGATAGTACTGTTATGGCGCTGATGAGATTTAGGCAAGGTGGGTTTATCCGGTTACCAACGGATGAGCCAGAAGAGATACGATACTTCAAACAGAAACGAGGTGGGTACTACTAATGGCGTTATCAGAAGAGCTTGAAGAATATTTAGCTACGAGCGTTTCTCCTAAAGCTAGAGGACTGTTACGTAAGGCAGCACTAAAGATGCCTGAAGACAGACGAGCAGGGTTTCTTGCTAGTTTACAACACTCGGATTTTGAGTTTCAGGTTCCCATACAAGATCGTATGCCGGAAGGCGCTGAAAATATAGACCCCGGTAGGTTTAGATACCATGACGTACCAGACAGACAAATTAGGTTAGCACTTTCGGGGCAGTATATACCTCCCGGTTGGGGAGAGGTTCCCGAAGGGGCTTCTCAAGAAGACCGAGAATACATAAAAAAATACAATCCTCCAACGCAATCATCACAAGATCCCGCACTACGTTTCCCTATAGAGCCAGATACAGTTAATACTTTTGGGCAAGGTAATAATCCTTTGACTACAGCGCATGAGTACAGGCATAGACAAGGGATAGAAGGACTGCCGGGGTCGGGAGATAGTTCGGAGTATCTTAATAAAGTTCAAGACTTGTTAGGTGCTACAAACGAAAACGAGCTTAGGGAGGGGTTACGAAAGATAGCTTATACTTTTGAGGAGCTAGTGCAGGGTGAGGAAGATAGGGAACGCTCTCTTAATATTGATAATTCGGCGAGAAATCCAGATACCCCGCTTGAGGAATTAGCTGCAGGGGCAAGGTTTTTCTTAAATCACCCTACAGCAAAAAACCTTATGCATAGGTCAACCATGCGTAGTGATAGTAATAGAAGGAAAGCAGAGGAGGCTGGAGAAGAACCTGCTTTTAAAGACATTATGTCTCCAGACAATTTTAGAACAAGTCGTTTTTATAACAAAAATATTAAAGAAAAAAGTTTTTTGGATAAACTCCGACAGGCAATTAAGGATTAAATAATGGCAATCGAGAAAGGGTTATATGCGGCACCGGAAGGTATAGACGAGTTAGATGAATCTGAAGAGGGTATGTCGATAGAGATTGTAGATCCAGAGATGGTAACTCTATCTGATGGCTCTATGGAGATAACAATAGTTCCCGGTTCTGATATTGATAGCATGGGAGAGTTTGATTCTAACCTAGCAGAGTTTTTAGATGATAACGATTTGGCTTTACTAGCGGATGATCTTATTGAAGCTGTTGATTCTGACACAGACGCTAGAAAAGAATGGGCAGAGACATACGTTAAAGGGCTACAGGTACTTGGATTCAACATCGAGGAGCGTTCTGAACCTTGGGAAGGTGCCTGTGGTGTGTACTCTAACGTATTAGCGGAAGCTGCTATACGTTTTCAAGCGGAAGCCATGAGTGAAACCTTTCCAGCGCAAGGCCCAGTACGTACTAAGGTGCTTGGAGAAGAGACTAAAGAAAAACTAGAAGCTGCTGACCGTGTAAAAGCAGATATGAACTACGAATTGACCGAAAAAATGGTGGAATATCGGTCAGAACACGAAAGATTACTATATAGCCTTGGTTTAGCAGGGTCAGCCTTCAAAAAAGTGTACTTTGACCCCAATTTAGGGCGGCAAGCTGCTATATACATACCTGCAGAAGACGTAATTGTACCTTATGGAGCGTCAAACATAGAGTCTGCGGAACGTGTCACGCATATTATGCGGAAAACTAAGAACGAACTACGCCGATTACAGGCAAGTGGCTTCTATAGAGACATGGAGCTAGGAGAACCACAGGCATACCACACTGATATTGAAGAAAAGAAAGCCAAAGATAACGGTTTTTCTCTTAGTGATGATGATCGGTACACTCTTTACGAGATACATGTCACTACAACGCTGGAAGGTGTTGATGACGAAGAAGATTTAGCTAAACCCTACGTTATAACAATAGAAAAAGGTACTAATACAGTATTAGCCATACGTAGGAACTGGAACCCAGACGATGAGCTTGAGTTAAAGCGGCAACATTTCGTACATTACGTGTACGTACCCGGATTTGGGTTCTATGGGTTAGGACTCATACATATAGTAGGGGGGTACGCTAAAGCTGGTACTTCTCTTATACGTCAACTTATAGACGCAGGTACGTTATCTAACCTTCCGGGGGGTTTAAAGTCCCGTGGGTTACGTATATCGGGGGATGATACCCCGATTGAACCCGGAGAATTCAAGGATGTAGATGTACCTTCTGGCAGTATTAAAGACAATATCATGCCACTTCCTTATAAAGAGCCAAGCCAGACGTTATTACAGCTACTAGACAAGATAACTACTGAAGGTAGGCGGCTAGGCGCTATCAGTGACATGAACATTTCTGATATGTCGGCTAATGCCCCTGTGGGCACTACATTAGCTCTGTTAGAGCGTACATTGAAGCCAATGGCGGCGGTACAAGCCCGTGTTCACTACGCGATGAAACAAGAGTTCAAGCTGCTTAAAGCGATAATGGCGGCTTATGCTCCTGAAGAGTATGGTTACCAACCTCATCGTGGGGAGACAACGGCTAGGCAAATGGATTACGACATGGTGGATGTTATCCCCGTTAGTGATCCAAATAGCTCCACGATGGCCCAAAGAGTAGTGCAATACCAAGCAGTACTACAAATGGCGCAACAAGCTCCGCAGATATATAACCTACCGCAATTACATCGTCAGATGATAGAAGTGCTAGGTATAAAAAACGCAGATAAGCTTGTACCTACACAAGATGACGCGAAGCCAACAGATCCAATTAGTGAGAATATGAACGTACTAATGGGTAAACCGTTAAAAGCGTTTATCTTCCAAGACCACAAAGCTCACATCGCCGCGCATGAGTCCTTTATGCAAGACCCGATGATTATGCAAGCGTTAGGTAGAGATCCCGCAAGCCAACGGATGTTAGCTGCATTACAAGCTCATAAACTAGAACACTTTGCATTCTTGTATAGAGAGCAAATAGAAGAAAAATTAGGAGCTTCTTTACCTGAACCTAATGTAGATATACCTAAAGACTTAGAAGCATCGGTATCTAGGTTAGTAGCGCAAGCAGGGCAACAATTAACTCAGACGCATCAACAGCAACAAGCGCAGCAGCAAGCGCAGCAAAAGATGCAAGACCCTGTGGTACAGATGCAGCAACAAGAGTTAGCGATTAAAACTCAAGAAACACAACAAAAAGCGCAGAAAGATGCGGCAGATATACAATTAAAAATAGCAGAACAACAAAGAAAACAAAAGAAAGACATGGTAGATGCTATAGCAACAGCTAAAGAGCTTGATCTAGATACTAAAGAATTAGAACTAGAAGCTAAAAAAGCAGGAGTAAAACTAGCATTAGAGACTGAACAGGCAAATAAAGCCGCTGATATGGATATAATACGTTTAATGCAAGAAAGAGATAATAAATAATGACAGAAACTGTCTTTAGTGTACTAATTAAAAGGTTTGAAGAAGACAAAGCATCTGCGTTAGAATTCGTAGCGTCTGGGGGAGCTAAAGATTTCTCTCAGTACAAAGAAACTACAGGTTACATTCGAGGTCTGGACATCTGTATACGAAACGTAAAAGACCTCTCGCGCAATTACATGGATGATGACGATGAGTGAAGCTGAATCTATAACTGAAGAACAGTTAGAAGATATGATTCCAACCCCCGTAGGTTATAGAGTGCTTATAGCCTTACCGCAGGTAGAAGAAACTTTTCAAGACAGTGCTCTTGTTAAGTCTTCACAGACACGGCATGAAGAACATGTAATGTCTATTATAGGGTTGGTAGTCGATATAGGGGAACAGGCGTATGCCGATAAAGATAGATTCCCTACTGGCGCATGGTGTAAACAAGGTGATTACGTTATGTTTCGTGCTAATTCAGGCACTAGGTTTAGAGTCGGTGGTACAGAGTATCGACTTATGAATGACGATTCCGTAGAGGCCGTTGTTCCAGACCCCACAGGTATATCGAGAGCATAAGGAGTCATCATGCCATTTCAAAAAGTAGAATTTGAGTTTCCTGACGAGCGAGAAGAAGAACAAAGTACAGAAATAGAAATTGAACCATTAGGTGAAATAGAGGTAGATATCTCTGGAGGTAATACAGCCTTAGAGCCAACACCTGAACCTGAACCTGAACCTGAAATAGAGGTTGTTAATGATGTACCTGAAAAAGATAGAGGTCGCATCCCGTCTACACCACCTGAAGATGTTACTAAAGAAGAACTTAATAACTATTCAGAGAAAGTTGCAAAGCGGATACAACATTTTAGCAAAGGCTATCACGACGAGCGCCGTGCAAAAGAGACGGCTCAAAGAGAGCGTGACGAGCTTGAAAGAGCGGTTGAAGGGGTATTGGCAGAGCGGAATGCTCTTCAAGATACAGTTAATAAGAACCAGCAAGCTCTATTTCAACAAGCTAAACACAGCGTTGAAGGAGAATTATCTCAAGCTAAAGAAGCGTTTAAGGTAGCTCACGATTCAGGAGACTCAGAGGCTTTATTAAACGCTCAAGAGCGTTTTACTAACGCAAAGCTTAAAGCTGGGCGTTTAGAAGAGTTTGAAGAACCTAAAGAAATAGTAGATACTTCTTCTAGGACACAACCAAATCGCCCCCCTGCAGATCCTAAAGCGGATGCGTGGAGGGATGAGAACACTTGGTTTGGTAACCCAAATCACGCACCTGAAACAGCTTTTGCTGTAGGGTTGCATAAACAACTAACAGAGGTAGATAATGTCACTGTTAGTAGCGATGAATACTACGAGATTATAAATTCTCGTATGCGAAAGACCTTCCCACATTTATATGGGGAGTTAGATGAACAGGAGGTACAGGTACCTAAACCTAAATTAGATAATGTGGTTGCACCCGCTACGCGGAGCACAGGCACTAAGAAAGTTAGGCTAACGCAAACACAGCTAAATTTATCGAAAAGGTTAGGTCTTTCTCCCGCAGAATACGCCAAACAGGTTGCAATATTAGAAATGAGGAAACAATAATGGCTGAAAACAGAGTTGATCGTAAATTAGAGACACGTGACAAGTCATCTAGGAAAAAGCATTGGCAGCGACCAGAAACATTACCTTCGCCAACGCCCAGACCCGGATACACCCATCGTTGGGTACGAGTCAGTTCTCGCGGTACTGTTGACGCTACTAATGTATCTTCTAAATTAAGAGAAGGTTGGGAACCAGTAAAAGCAATTGACCATCCAGAAGTAACACTTGTTGATATTGAGCAAGAAAGATTTGCTGACAACATTGTTATAGGAGGGTTACTGCTTTGTGAGGCTCCACTTGAACTGATTGCGGAACGTAGTGAGTACTACGATAACCAAACAGATAATCAAATGCAGTCTGTGGACAACAACCTTATGAGAGAAAGTGACCCTCGTATGCCCCTATTTAATAATAGGAAGACAAGTGTTACTTTTGGAAATGGAACTTAACTACAGGAGTGTATAAGCAATGGCTTATCCCACTATTGAAGCCCCTTATGGGCTAGTTCCGGTAAAACTGTTAAGCGGCGTTCCTTTTGTTGGTCTTACTCGGCATTATTCTATTGCTAGTAACTATGGCACCAATATTTTTAATGGGGATGCGGTAAAATTAGTTACCGGAGGCACCGTAGAACGTGATACAGCAGATGCTGCTATGACACCTATCGGTGTATTTTTAGGTTGTACTTTTACAGACCCTAGTACACAGCAAGTTACTTTCAAGCAGTATTATCCTGCTAGTACTGTAGCTTCTGATATTCAGGCGTATGTAGCTGATGGAACTGACATCCTTTTCAAGGTTGCGGTTGTATCTTCAGGCACTACAATTGGAGATCTGGCAATTACAGATATCGGTGCTAATGTTGCAGGTGTGGACAACGCTGGTAGCACTATCACAGGTAATTCTCAAATAGCTATATCAGATACTTCAGCAACAACAAACTCATTGCCCTTCCGCATTGTAGATCTAGTAGAAGAAACTAAAAATTCTTCTGGTGGGTTTACCGAAGCACTTGTTAAGTGGAATGCTGGGCATGCTTTCAATAATTTAACCGGAATATAGGAGTAGTGTAACATGGCAATTTCACGCGCCCAATTACTAAAAGAACTCCTACCCGGATTGAACGCTTTGTTCGGATTGGAGTACGCTAAGTACGGGGAAGAAACTAAGGAGATTTTTGAAACAGAATCTTCTGACCGTTCTTTTGAAGAAGAAACTAAGCTGTCAGGTTTTTCTGCGGCACCTGTTAAAGACGAAGGCTCTGCCATCGAATATGACAATGCTCAAGAAACCTTTACGGCTCGTTATACACATGAAACCATTGCGATGGGATTCTCTGTTACTGAGGAGGCGATTGAAGATAATCTTTATGACTCTCTATCAGCCAGATATACCAAAGCGTTGGCCCGTGCTATGGCGTATACGAAGCAGGTTAAAGGTGCAGCAATCCTTAATACTGCTTTCACAGCAGGTACAACTTATGGGGACGGGCAGACTTTATGTTCTACCGCACACCCATTAGTTTCTGGTGGCACTAACTCAAACCGCCCAACTACAGCCGCTGACTTGAATGAGACTTCTTTAGAAGCCGCTATCATTCAGATCGCAGGTTGGACTGATGAGCGTGGTTTGTTGATCGCTGCTAGACCTACTAAACTTGTAATTCCGTCTGACCTCCAGTTCGTGGCAACACGTTTGTTGGAAACAGAAGGTCGGGTTGGTACTGCAGACAATGACCTCAACGCGATTCGCAGCAATGGTGCGATTCCGGGGGGATACACAGTCAACCATTATCTTACTGATACAGATGCATGGTTCTTGATGACTGATGTACCTAACGGATTGAAGCACTTTGTTCGATCTCCGATGGCAACGTCTATGGATGCTGACTTCGATACTGGGAACAGCCGATACAAGGCAAGAGAGCGATACTCCTTTGGTGTATCCGATCCGCTTGGTATCTTCGGTTCACCCGGAGCGTAATGAAGAAGGGGGTGTAAAAGCCCCCTTTTTTATGTAGTATAGAATATTCTATCCCTGACAGGTGCATACAGTACCTGACATTAGCCACGACAGGAGATACTCATGGCGAATACAACTTTCAACGGCCCCGTCCGTTCCGAAAACGGTTTTGAAACCGTATCTAAAAATGCAACTACTGGCGCAATAACTATTACCAGTGGCAGCAAAATGGCTACCGAAGCCGCAGCCGCAGCCGGTATAGAAGGCACGGCAGAGGTTTACATTACTCAGGTAGAGCGTTTTAAGAGCGATACTTCTACCAATGTAAATCTTGTAAAAACAACAATAATGCTTGACCTTACTGGCCTTGCATCTACTGCTGCTGGGGACATTATTGGTCAAGCAGATTCTGGAGTAGCTTACTTAGGTAGAGTTACTACAGCTAATACTGGTGTTGTTTTTGGTGTAACTATGGAGTGTTTTGAGACTCCCGCTGGTGGCGATCCAGACATCGACCTTTACTCAGCTACCGAAGCAACGGGTGTAGAAAACGGTGCTATTTCCGA
>Ga0209336_10001839_pt1 | contig 10171 bp, 20 predicted proteins | sample LinPmetageLP32_FD_184042 | JGI IMG/M metagenome (GOLD analysis project Ga0209336, IMG submission 184042) | Marine viral communities from the Pacific Ocean - LP-32 (SPAdes) (version 2) | ecosystem: Environmental > Aquatic > Marine > Oceanic | place: Pacific Ocean | collected 2009-08-23 | reverse complement strand
TTCCCTTAATTGTGATTGCCTGTACCCCTTGGTACGTGCTTTATTTTGTTTCTTATCTTTTGCTTTGTTTCTTTTATGAAACCTTTCAGACCTTTCAGTTTTTCTATCCCATGACATCCTGATTCTCCATCAGAAACTTCATAAGTCTGTCTTCGTACCAACGAGCTTTGCGAAGATCTTCTATAGGTTTATTTTTATATCTAAACCTCCATCTATATTTGTGTGAGTTGCCTCGTAGATAGCCTATGAACTCATCAGGAGTGAGCATTGCTTGTATAGAGTCTATACATTCTATGTCACCTGAGTTGTAGTGGGCAGGACTATCGACAGCATCATTAACAGTTTTAAACTTATAACTCTTAGTCATTGCTGCTTCTGCTTCTATAGGCTCATCCTTGGTAGGGAACAGTGGGTGCTGGTCTGGCCCATTAAGATCATACTTAGCAGGTGTCTTGTAGCCTTTGTAACTAGACCATCCTTCTGTTACTTTTAAGTTGTTCCACTCATCTGGTGTTGCGTCATCAATACTCATACGTGTAAATATCCTGTATTTTCTGGATCTAACTCAAAGAACATCTCATCTACATTTTTACATAAAGTTTTGTAGGCGTTCTTATCTACTCCTTTTTCTATTGCTGCTGATTTCCAGAACTCCCGCTCATTAAACATCTCATCAATGTTTGGCGCAGACTTAGCGTTACTACTATTCATTGCATCTTAACCTTTAGTTTATCATTACGTTTCTTATACTCATCAGATTCTCTAGCCTTAGCATCAATCCAGTGGTCAGGTATTGTGTCTTCACTATACCATCTGAAGTCATGTGCTTCAGCCCACTCAGCGTGAGATCTTTTAGTCCCATCCTTACGCCTCTTAGCTGCTGGCATAGGAGCGGCAGGGTTGGCAAAAAGAAACACCAGTTCAACATCTTTGGGGAGTATCTTCTTAACCCAGATGTACTTATTGTACTCTGCAAAGTCCCAGAATCTTCCTTTAGATTCAAGTAATATTTTCTTACCATCTACTTCTCTAACAAAGTCAGGCTCATACTTATGTTCAATAACATACGGTACTTTATCAACATGATGTTCCCAATCCTTTAGAATTGATTCATGTAGCACAGCTTCCCAGATAGAGTCGTACTTACTACCGTCAGCTTTTAGGTATTTTTTAGGGCGAGGAACTCTAGCCTTACGCCAACCATTTTTAACTTTAGTTGCGATGGGGTAGTGCTCTTTCTAGTTGTTCCATGTTTATCTCCTCTACTACATGTCCAAGTTTAACAAGCTTCTTGATTGTTTTACGAATCCACTTAGGACTATAAAAGTTTAATCTAAGTGTCCTGCCTACATAGAAGTAGGAAGAAGGAGGAATAAAATCACGTATATTATCTACACTAATTTTTGATTCTTCTTCTGGAGTCACAAGAGTTTTTAACCACTGATATAGAACTACATCTGTTTGTCTGCTGATTCTTTTACAAAGTTGTGGATTCATTTTATAAAAAGTTCCTGTACGTTAGGGGTAGAAGTAACTCTAGTGAAGTATTTAACACCATTAGAATACTTGAATGCTCTTAATCCCCTACCATTGTTAGCGTCTGTCCAGCATTCATTCTTAAAGCCACAGTAAGAACAACCAGAAGCAAGGCGTAAGTTACCTTTCTTACCTTCAGGCATAGGAGTGTAGCATCTTTCTGGAGGGGTATCTAATTCTAAAACATTTTTTAGAGTATCTATTCTAGTGTTGACATTGGGTTTTGTCAAGTCTCCCGGCCTAAATAAAGCAAGTTCTCCTGTTTCTTTGTTGATGGCGAGGAATCCACCCTTGTCTGTACCTTCTGCTGCTTCATATCCTGCAAGCTGATACATGTAACCAAAGGGATCGTCACGATATAAGCTTCCTTCTTTGAACTTCTTGAAGCCAAAGTTAGATGCTGTCTTAACGTCAACAACTTCTCCGTTTATCTTGCAGTCCATGTGTCCTTTAATGCCGTCCACTTTTACTTCTTTTTGCTCGTCAGTTACTTCATGTCCTGCCAGTTTTACCAGTAGAAGTAGAAGCTCTTCAAGTAGATGCCCGTATAGAAACTTAATGTGTGTCGGTGCTTTCAAAGGAGGCGCAGGTTTCTCACTTCTTTTTTCGTACCATAACTGCCTTGCTGGTTTACCTATGTTGCTCATGCGTAGACCCTTAGACTGCTTGTGTGGCTCAGACCAGTGTACAAGAGCAGCCTTCATACGTTCTCCAAAGTCATGGATCATGTCATCTGAAATATCTAATTGTTTACCATCTGATAACACTTCAATCATCTTATAGATGTCAGGTACTAGGTTGTCTAAATTTTTACTCATTAAGGTTCCCCTCTAAATATTTTATAGCTCTTTCAAGTATTTCAGGGCTGTCATCAAAGCCACCCAAAGCTCTGTTACATTTATGACACAACCAGCCTCTAAATGATTCTGTTTCATGGCAGTGATCTAACACCCAAGACCCGTTCTTGGTATTACCCTTTCCTTTAACATCCTCTTCTGAGCCAAGACATATAGGACAGATGTAACCTTCTTGAGGTGAAGGGTGTATGGACTTTAAATAGTTCCTAACTTTGGCTAACTCTGTGTTGCACTTTTTACATTCAGGACGTAGGTAGTTAGCACCAGAGTGAGCAGTAAATCTAGAAAGAGGTAGAAACGTATTACATTTACTACACTTTCGTTCACCGTTACCTAGATCAGAGTGATCGTCATCAAATATTTCGATTTGTTTCATACTTAATATGCCGAATTATTCTTGACCCATCTCGTTTATCTCCTGCGTAAAAGATAAGGTTTAGTTTTTCTAATTCATTTGGTCTAGATGTTATAGAGCTAGGAGAAATGTTTGGAAATCTTTTAGTCATTTCCCTAATGGTAATTCCCTTTTCTCCTGAATCCTCAATTAAACCTAAAACAAAAGCTCTAGTTCTCCCCAACGGTATTAAATAAGCAGCGTCTTTGCTTGTATCAGGGTCATTCTTTCTATGCAGTTTATGTGGGCTTAGATCGTCAAATATACCTAATTGCTTCATATCAGTGTGTCTCCGACCAGTTTCTTCCAACATTGTATTCCCCGTCTAGTGGACATTTAAGATCGAAGTGTAGACCAGCTTCTATAATAGCCTCAACACCCAACCTACCTACCTCATCAGCTACAGACTCGTCAGCTTCTATCTGCCATTCATCATGTACATTAGCTACAAAGTTAGCGTCTAGCTTTTTTATCTTTTCATTTAAAATAACTAAAGCTTTCTTCATAACAATAGCTCCAGCACTTTGTAGTAGTGTGTTTAGTGCAGCATGTTGGCTACGGACTGTAAGCTTACGACCATCTAGTCCTTTGATGTAACCTTCTTCTGATGCTCTTGCAACTCTATTCTTGAGAGCCGCGAATGCTGGAAGATTATCGAAGAAAGATTGTCTAAGTCTTGAACCAACTGATCTACCTCCCCCAGCCACGCTTCCAAGCTTCTCATCTCCCGCTCCGTATAGGAGGGCATAGATGAATGTCTTCGCCTGATTTCTTGATTCAAGTCCCGCAAGTTTTTGATTAGCGGTATGTATGTCTCCGTTAATGATCTCATTTGTATAGTCCTCATCGTCCATGTAATGTGCAAGCATTCGTAGTTCAAGTCCACTAGCGTCAATACCTACTAGCTTCTTACCTTTAGGTACAGTCCATAGTGCTCTACAGTTAGAGCCAAAAGGTGAATTAGATGAAGGTACTTGAGCCATGTTGGGTTGTCTGTGTGTCATCCTTCCAGTGATAGCACCGTTAGGAATTACAAAGCCATGCACCCTGCCATCCTCCTCAACTGCTTCACCCCAAGAGGTGATCTGAGATACACGCTTTTGGTACATCAAGTAAGAGTTAATTAGATCAGCTTCAGGAATTCCCTGCACCTCTGCTAACGTCTTCTCATTTACTATAGGTCTACCGTGTACAGTGAACTCAGTAGGCTTCCAGCCAAAGTCTTGTAAGTACTCTCCTACCTGCTGTCTTGATGCTAAGTTGAAGTCCTTAGATCTGCTTCGTATTACAGGGTCACACTTGTGCAACTCACCTTCTGCCTTATCAATCTTGATTGTCATCAAGTCATACTCTGGCTTGGTCATCCTCACACCAGTACCACTAGCTAACGCGCAAGAGTCTGCCATCTTACTTAGCTTGCCTGTTGCTGTGTGTCTAGGGTACAACTTTATCTTAGTTACTTTTGGTTTAAATACATGCTTAACTTTTGCTTCTGTCTTAGCGACCACCGAGCGTAGGTCAGCGAGAAGTAGGTCAGCCTCCATTGCATCGTATAAGAACCCATGTTTCTCTTGCTCCTTCAGTATCAAAGCTACTGCATGTTCAATCTCTAGTGACTCTTTACTAAAGCCACGGGACTCTTCACGCAGTGCATGATAGACCTTTAGATTAAGCTCTACATCTTGTATGCAATAGTCCAGCATCTCAGGAGAGAAGCCACCTGTGAAGTCCTTGAACTCTATCTTGTTAGAACTAAGCTTGTAGCCCCAAGACTTTAGACCGTGACCAGCTTCACGTACAGGGTCAAACAGTCGAGAGAGTACCAATGTATCTACTATCTTCTGTCCTTCCCCTAACGTCTTGAACCTTGTCAAGTCTTTAAGTACTGGAATGTCAAAGCCTATGATGTTGTGACCAATAAGCTCATCAGCATCTGAAAGTAATTCACATCCTTCATCTATCTGACTAGGCCCGTAGGTGTAGACTTGATCGCTATCTATATCCTTAGCAACGATACACCATATCTTAGTAGCATCAAGGTCATCAGTTTCTATATCAAATACTAATCTCATTACTCAAACCCCAGTGGAATTTCCTTGTTGTCTGATGCGGAGTTAGTCAGATCATCAGTCTCTACTTCAGATAACCTGCCTGTCTCATCATCGAACAAAAGGGAAGTGGCAAGACCAACATCACCAGTGTATCTACTCTTCAGTATGCGTACCTTAGTAGTTGATGCCTCAAGTGGATCATCTGATTGTTGATTTCTTTCAAGTGATATAACACAGTCAGATAACTGAGCGATAGACTGACTGCCTCTAAGGTGCGATAAGCCTGTCTCTATGCCGTTCTCATGACCCTTGTTGCCGTCTACCCTGCGTAGGTGGGACACAAGTATAACACCCGCTCCTGTCTCCTCTACGAGGGTTCTAAGGCGGTGCATGATGGCATCAATAGACCTTCGTTCATCTCCTTCTATGGTAGTAGACACTAACATGTGGAGGTGATCAATAACTACCCACTTACAGTTGCAACCAACGATCATAAACCGCAGCTTGCTGAAGATAGAATCAATGTCGTTCGCTCCAAAGTGAGCGTGAATCCAAACACGATTGTTGTTCTGACCATCGTACATTACGTCAAAGAAGTTATCCAACTCCTCCTCTGTGTACTGATCTCTGATCCTGTCAATGTGTAGTTTAGCGTTAGCTTCGATAGATAGAATACCATCCACAGTTCTGTTGAAGGTTTCTTCTAGCGCAATCACACCTACGTTGTCGTTTGTTGTTTTAATTAACCAGTGCTCAAGCTCTCGCGTAACACTAGACTTACCTAAGCCTGTGCCACCAGTCAACGTAATCAACTCTCCATGTCTCAGCCCTTCAAGCTTTGTATTCAAGCCCTCCCAAGGATAAGGAAACGACTGTACCTTTTCTCTGTTCTTATACTTGTCACGATTCTCAGTAACACTAAGTACGCCAGATGGTGTATAAGTTTTAGCTGCCCAGAAAGCTTGCACATAATTCCTGTGCTCTTGTCTGTTCAACATATCATTGGCATCTTTGAAGCCTTCAGGCAGAGTCATTACCCTAGCCTTGCTGGGCTTGAGTAGGCTGGCTACACGCTTGGCTGCTTCCCTTCCTGCTTTGTCCTCATCAAAGTTAATTATTACTGTGTCAAAACTTTCAAGGTACTCAAGTGATGCTTTCACATCACGCTCTGCACCATTGGCTCCTGATCTTATACTAACTACAGGCCACTTAGAACCTAGCAGCTCGTATGCAGCCATAGCATCACACTCTCCTTCGACTAAGGTGATGTACTTACCACCCTCTTGGAATAGGTGCTCACCGAATAGTCCTGACTCCTTGATTGCTCCTCTAGTAAAGAAGTTTTCTTTACCAGTAGCCCCAAGGATTCTTTCCTTGTAAGCTACAATTTCTTTATCTTTTAGATATGGATAGAGGTGTTTCTGAATAGAGCCGTCTGGCCCAGTTATGCAACGTACACCGTACTTCTTGGCTGTTGCTTCTGATATACCTCTGTCCCGTAATGGCATGAACTCACCCTCTTCTGCAAAGGTGATTGGTTCGCTTGTAAGTAAGTTGATATTACTATCTCCTGTTGGTGTGTGACCCGTCAATGCTTCGTACTTTCTACTGCTAAACCTGTCGTTACATGCAAAGCAAAACGCACTGCCGTCATCATTGACAGACAGCGCATCGCTACTTCCACACTCAGGACACGGTTGATGGAGCTTCACAAAACTCAATTAACTTACTCCTCTGCTGTGTCTTCTACTACCATGTCATCAGTCAACTGCTCACTTATAACACTATTAAATCCACGTAGTGCCATCTCTAACTTCGCGGCAGTCTTACGAACTGATGTTAATTCTTTATCTGTTTCCAGCAATAAAGTAAAAGCAACTTGACCTTCATCATTAAACTTCTCGACTGAATAGACTTTATCTTCGGCTGTATATGTCCACCCTTTGTCTTCTGTACTCATGTTATCTCCTTTAAAAAGCTAGTGATTCTACGCTGGTAGGTGTAGCTGCTTCGCCTCTTTCAATTAGATTGAGGATTTGTACAGCCTGTAATTGAGGACGGATGATCTTACTCATCTGACCATACTCTTTTCTTGCCCACTGTACTGCAATAGTAGAGCCATTACCTATCGAAGCATTAGAAGGTTGCTTGTCCTTGTCAACTACAATGGGTGGGTCAATGGTAGAGCCGTCACTGTTGTGCGCCCATGTTGCAAACTTAATTACAGGGTCAGGTGTGAAGTTTTTCTTACCCGCCTCATATAAGAATGCGTCTGAGAATCCTGCTGCCTTGAACATCTCAAAGACATCATCAGACACAGCAAGCTGTAGCTCATACCAAGACTTGACTTTGTTGTAGTCAAGATTAGGTACGACTAAGTGTGGGAAATAAACCTGACCTTCAATTATGTTTGGTGGGTTCATGCTTCAACTCCTTGGTTGTTTAAGGTTTGGTCATAATACTCCTTTAGGAAAGGAATGTATACATCTTTTTGCACATCAATGTCGATTCCTTCTGAGAATTCCACAGCATGTTCATCTTTACCGTAGTAATCCAAGAAGAGTCCTGTCATTGAGCATTTGTTTTCGTACAAAATACCCATGTAAGATGATGCCCTGAACTTCGCGTATTGATCTTCGCTGAACTGATACTTTGTCATTCGATACTCCCTTCAACTAGACAGTCTAAGAAATCACTGAACAAATTAGATAGATCAGTATCCTCTATCCGTCTGCACCCTACCTCACCGCATTTATCATGAACAAATGAAATGAATTTATTTTTAGTTGAGCTTAAAGGTAGCACAGCACTGATGCGTAAGGCCCATAGTTGCGCCCACCAATCGTCAATCTCTGCATTAAACTCACCTCTCCACTCATCTGGATCTATGGCACTCATCTTATCTCCCGTTATGTTCGTTGTTTAGTTCTTCTTTACATACTTGTAAGTATACTTCAAGGAATGATAGCACGTACTGACCATGCTTGAGAAGTAATTGAAGTGCCTCTTCTTGTACACTCTCACCAGCAGGTTCATCCATTAGATAGACCTGTGAATACTTTAGTACATGATTAGACACATCAATTAAATTCTGCATGATTAAGCTACCGCTAGTAGTGCGCCAGCAGCTAGACGTATTGAGTCTTCACGCTTGGCCTTGATTGATAGGATGCTGCCTTCCGCTGTCTTCTTAGCAGCAGGTGCATGTGTGCTCCAGTGTGTCATGGTGTTGTACACGGCCCAGTGTGTCGATCCTAGAGACTTTTGATCGTCAGTGGTGTATTGGTTCCACATGTACTGTAGTGCCCTGTTACGGTACACCTCAGGCTCTATCATGAGGTCATACACAGACATGTTAGGCTTGGCTAGTACAAACTTGCACTTAGCAGCCATCGCAAATACATTGAAGGCTTCACGGTTGGTGATGCTGTTCTTGTTCCACTCCTTCCAACGCTCTGCCTCATGCTGGTAGCTGTTCAACGCAGCAGCTAACTTACGCTGTGCATGTTCAGTTGACATGGTGAGTGTGTGCTTGGATTTGTACATGCTGAAGTTATCTACAAAGACTTGACCGTTTGTACATACCATGCGTACTGCACCTATCTGTAGTACAACACTCCAAGTACCATTGAATGAGGTGCGACCATTGATTTGGAATATACTCTCATCACCCTTGGCAGTCTCTATGGTATACTCAGGTAAGGTCAGAGTCATAGTACCCATCGCACCATCAGGTGACATCATTGAATCAACCTTAGCACCAGTACAGTTGATGCCTGAAGCCTTGCAGATATTAACCATAGCCTTGTAGATGTCTCCATACTGAGCACCTTCAAACTTGTAGCTTGGTTTAACAACATACATAGGTGGAGTCATGTCTGAACCAGTAACATGTAACCCCCTACGGCTAGGATCTAGTGCAGGTGAACCATTGGTACTGGTGTAGTACATAGGTCTGGCCTCGATAACAGTGTTAACAATATCAGGCGGATCAAGTAGATCTAAGGGATGTGAGTTAACTAAGTTACTAAGGGGTACAACATTTGGCTTGTTATCGTTTAGATATATAATGTTAGATGTAGTCATCTTGTTTTCTCTTTGGTTTTAAATTATTTATTTTAATGCTGTCTCTTTATTTACAATAGAGGGTAGCATACTAATGTGTTACCTGTCGAACTTTTTTTCTAAGCCATATGACCTAGACGATTGTAAGAGGGTTCAACATTACAGCGTCTTACTACGCCACTTACAGTATGATAGGTTAGACCAGTCTTTCTTGCTATCTGTGTTGGTGTTAGCCCTTCACGAAATAACTTGATGCAGTTAATAGCCTGAGGTGTAGCCAACCCTACCAACGGGTGGTTACGGTGAGGCATAACATGATCTAAATTATCTTGAGAAGTGATAGCCCTCATAAACATATCAGTCATTTTTACTTACCTCAGTCATCCCATGCCAGTCGTTAATGGTAAACACACTACCACGGGTATGATGAGGGACATACCAAGACCGCTTACCCATATGAACTGCAAGGTAGGATCGACCATACTTGATACCGTAACGCTTCTTAAACTTCCTTAGACGATAGATCATGCTCTGAACTCCATAAATACAGAAGGAGAATCCATCACATCAGCAATAGGAGAGTACTTGATGTTAAAGCTATCCAGTGTGCCTCCCTCCATCTCGTATCCAAAATCTTCAGATTGAATAACAACTTCAACAGGTTTATCTTTTAGATCCTTAGGCATTTCATTTAGTATGAATGCTGCTAACTCATTATACGTCATTATACTTCCTCACTTAATTCAATTTGCCATGCTTCTATTTCATTTAACTTAGCAGTGTTGATAGCTTTATCTACTATTAGTACTGCATCCTCTCTGCTGGAGGCATTCACAAAGAACCTCACCTCCACCATAAACTCCTGCTCTTCAGCGTCAGCCCAATGCTTATCAATTAAGGCAGCATCACTTAGCTCACGCAGTCTATCTATATCACTCATTCAATATCCCATTCGATTGATTTATTGGTAACAGGGAATAAAGTAACCTCTTCTGTGAGAGTACCTAAACCCCTAGTAAAGTTAAGTACACGCATCACATCAATCTCTCTCATACTGAGCATACCTGCTATGTGCTTAACACTTTCATCATCTAGATTGACATTCTCCTCACGCACAATGTGCAAGGTAGTCCATCTATCTTCTGAATCTTTTACAACCTTTACTGACTTGACTCTATGAAAGTCCATCTTCTTCTCCATGTAATTCTTCCCACTCCCAAGGTGTAATACCTGAGACAATAAACTCACGCATCTCACTAGACAGGTCA
>Ga0209336_10001837_pt1 | contig 10182 bp, 16 predicted proteins | sample LinPmetageLP32_FD_184042 | JGI IMG/M metagenome (GOLD analysis project Ga0209336, IMG submission 184042) | Marine viral communities from the Pacific Ocean - LP-32 (SPAdes) (version 2) | ecosystem: Environmental > Aquatic > Marine > Oceanic | place: Pacific Ocean | collected 2009-08-23 | reverse complement strand
AAGAATTAAGCTATTATACACCACCTGTTGGCCCAGGAACTATATTAATATTTCCTCCATGGCTAGAACACAGGGTACAAAAACAGAACATTCAAAATACTAGAGTAACTGTTGCATTTAATATCCTAAACGCCTAAAATATAAAAACTAGTTATTATAAATACAAGTGTAATGGAAAAAGACACTTGTACAATTATTGATATAACACATATAATTGAGCAACGAAAGATCAAAAATATGATACAAAAGCAATTATTTGATCTAGGTTTAGCACAATACTTTGTTTCTGACTGTTCTGTGGAATTTGTTGAAGGCGAAGCTAGGTATTCTGGAATGATAATTTCTACGGATACTGGTAAAGTTGTACATTTAGATGAAAATTTAGATGTAGCAATTACTTTATCTGAGCTAAAATAACGTTGTTTATATAAATAGATTATGTAGTGTTTTAACAAGACTAGGAAAATCCTAGACTGTATAAGTTAACAGACTTGATAGGACGAAATGGCAGTAACATATAATATAAAAGGAACTACAAATAGTTCTTTCAAAGTTGGCAAAACTGGGACCGGAACGGTTTACCTTAACACCTTATCTGCCGTCGGCAACGAAGTACATTATGAAGCTGACACCACAACCTATTTAAAAATAATAAACAGTTCAGGATCTGCAGTAATTAGAAATTCTGGCCAAGACAAAGATATTTCATTTGTAGGTAACGATGGTGGTTCAACTATCACAGCATTGACTTTGGATATGTCTGAAGAAGGTGACGCTACATTTAACGGCAAGATAATCACAGGCGATACACAATTACAGAGTGGAGCAAAAACTACTATTAATACAGGTACTAATATTATGTCTGTTGAGGGTAGTTCCAATGGTATGAGATTATTTGTTAAAAATGGAGGTGTTGAAGGATTTTCTGCTGGATCAGAAGGTGGTCTAGGACACGGTGCAATCGCTTTAAGAGGCCAAACAATACTTGTGGGTGGTAATAGTAGTAAGGGTTTTGCATTTGGTAGAAATGTTAGTTGGTCTGATGTTAATGCATTAGGTCAAGATGATCTTAAATTAAAAGGTGATGTTCAAGTAACAGGTAATTTAACAGTACAGGGTACAACCACAACAATTAATGCAAGTACTATTGACGTACAAACTTCTTTTAGATTTGAAGGTGCTACAGCAGACGCACACGAAACGATATTAACAGTTGAAGATCCAACAGCAGATAGAACAGTTACAATTCCAGATGCTACAACAACACTAGTAGGTACAGATACAACACAAACACTTACAAACAAGTCAATTAGTTTAACTAATAATACAGTAACAGGAACCTTTGCAGAACTTAATACTGCGGTTTCAGACGCAACTCTAGTATCCATAGCAGGTACTGAAACACTAACGAATAAAACTTTAACATCACCTACAATCAATACTGCTACAATCAGTCTTGGTGCTGATTTAACAATGGGTGGTTACAATATAGTATTTGAAGGTGCAACAGCAGACGCACATGAAACAACTTTAGCAGTAGCAGATCCAACATCAGACAGAACAATTACTATTCCAGATGAAACAGGAATATTAGTTACTAAAAATTCAGTAACAGGAATTATACAACTACCAGCTGGTACAACAGCTGAAAGGCCAACACCTGTTGCTGGGATGATAAGATTTAATTCAACAACAAAAAGATTCGAAGGCTACAATGGAATTGACTGGGTTAATTTAAGTCCAGTACCAAGTGACTTAACACCATTTACAGATGGTGACTTTGTAACTACTCCAGGAGACTTTGGAGGACTAACTTAAAATTAGGAGAAAATAATTATGTGGAAAATTTTAAAAGAAGAAGTGCCAGATGTAATTAATGCATATAGAGTTATGCCAAGATTATTAATAGCACTATATGGTTATGCTTTTTACCAAACTATAAATTGGTTTATGGCTCTTGATGCACCTAACATGGCGCAATCAGGATTTGTATCAGTTATAGTTGGTGCAGGTGCGGCCTGGTTTGGTTTGTATGTTAATTCTGGAACAGGTAAAACTCTTAGAATTGAAACAACAGATCGAGGAAGTAAAACTAGCTAATGACATCAGACCTTAACACATTGTCAATGGATTTAACAGGTATGCTACTGCCATGGATTGGTATATTAGTATCTTTGGTTATAGCTATTTGGTTTAAAGACTTTGCTACAGGATTAGCAAAAGGACTTAAATTTAAAATGGATCCAGCATTTAATGAAGGTGATGAAGTTTTATTAGATGGTGAATTAGCAATGATTGTTAAGATTGGTGTTAGACAAACGGTATTTGGAGTTTATTCAGATAGAGGATACACTTGGAGATACGTGCCAAATGAAAGAATACCTTTTCTAAAATTAGAAAAAGTTATTAAGAAAGATCTCCATGTAGATACTGAACAAGAAAAAGCACAAAAAGTTAAAACACTAATTGATACAGCACAAGACGAAGAAATTGCTAGAAATAAAAAAGCAATTGACAAGTTAACAAAATAAAGGACAATATTATGCATATTAGATTTCAATTTGAATCACAACTGGATGAAAATACACTAGAAGATTTATTTGATACAGTAGCAACAATTTTACCAGAAGACTTATATACTGAACAAACAGTATTAGTCAATGGTGTTGAAAGTAGTCATAATTTGGTTTACCATGTTTCCAATGATAATCATTGTTATGACTTACCAGTTACTAGAGAAGTTACTGTAGATGAGGCTAAAAGTATGTATTCAATATTGGACAATGCTATCCAAGGAGACTATATGTTGGAATTTCCAGCCAAATTAGATGAGTTGGAAAACCGTTATAATTTCCAATCTTTTGAAGGAAATACCCAAGAGGGAAATTTAGACTAGACAAACGCCTAAGTTGTGTTATAATATATACATATGACACAACATTTAATGATTGATTTAGAAACCCTAGCTACCACCATTGATGCCAATGTATTAACTATTGGAGCAATCAAATTTAATCCCTATGAAGATTATAAATCTTGGGAGTGGGGCAAGTTTCCAGAAGTTCAAACTTTTTACAGAAGAGTAGACCCAGAAACAGGTACAGACATTGGTTTAAGAATGGATGATGAAACACTACAATGGTGGAGTAATCAAGCAGAAAGTGTTAAAGCAGAAGCATTCAACGATAACGATAGACATACTATATCAGATGTTTTTCGTGATCTTTACAAGTTTGCTTTGCCTTGCAAATACATTTGGGCTCACGGTGTAGCTTTTGATACTGTTATTTGTGAACAGATATTTCATAAGTTAAAAAGAGGAGCTCCATGGATGTTCTATAATCTTAGAGATACAAGAACATTATTTGGTTTATCTGATCCAAAAATGCCAGATGCTCAGCATCACCACGCATTATATGACTGTTGGAGACAAACCATTGGTGTACAAAATGTATACAAAGACTTGAATATTCCTATTAAGTAAAAGCTGTAGCTTGTAATAAATACTCATATATAATCGTAATAAAGGAGATTACAATCAAAGTTGTAAGAATGTACAATGGCAGGAATTGGAAGTGCAGTATACGAACCTGGTAGAAGAAAGACTACATCACAAGGTAAACGTAAAAACTGTAAAAAGGGCTCGATGAATAAACACAAGAAGAGATCTTTTAAACCATATAACGGACAAGGAAAGTAACAAGTGAAAGCTACAGATTTTAATACAGCCGTATTCGCTTTTGGTAGAATGAATCCTATAACTATAGGTCATGCTAAACTTATTGATATGGTTAAGCAACAACCTGGTAAGCATTATCTATTCCTTACTCATACTCAAAAGCCAAAAACAGATCCTTTACCATTTAATCAAAAATTAGCATTTGCTAAAGACACATTTGATAATATTACAGTAGGCGATTCATCTGTAAAAACAATTATACAAGCTATGCAAAAATTAGAATCATTAGGTTATGTTAATGTAATTTTAGTTGCTGGTTCTGATAGAGTAGAACAATTTAAAAAATTACTAAACACTTATAATGGCAAAGATTATAATTTTAAAAATATTAGAGTAGTTTCAGCAGGAGACAGAGATCCAGACAGTGAAGGTGTTGAAGGAGCGTCAGCATCATTGGCAAGACATTATGCACAGAAAAAAGACTTTGAAAGTTTTAAATCAATTGTGCCAGGCAACGATAGTAAAGTTAAAACAATTTATAAAGCAGTTCAGCAAGGAATGGGTATAACTGAAAGCATGAGCGAAGCAGTAACAGGTACAAAAGTTTACGTTGACATGGACGGAGTTATTGCAGATTTCTTTTCAGCTTTAGCAACATTTAGAAAAGTTAAACATTGGAAAGATGAAGCAGAAATGAGTGTTGAACAATCAATTAAAATGATTGCAGGCACGGACTTCTTTTCAACACTACCAGTATTTCCAACAGCTAGACAATTAATTGATTCTGTTAAAACATTCTCCGGAGGCGAGTGGTATATATGTTCGTCACCATTAAGAGGAGATCATGAAAATTCAAAAAATCACAAAGTGTCTTGGTTAAAAGATAATAGTTTTGATCCAACTGGAGTAATTATTACAGGTCGTAAAGAATCATATGCAGTTGATAAAGCATCAAGTAGTCCTAATATTCTAATAGACGATAAGCCCTCAAATTTAGATAGATGGAAAGCCAAAGGCGGTATTGGTATTAGATATCAAGCAAATCAAGATAGTGTTGGTAAAGTTGCTCAAGCATTACAATTTATTAAACAAACTGATTTAACAGCAGTTGCAGAAATTAACAAAGCAATTGAAACAAGTTCATATTCACAAGTAAAAGAAAATGGCGGTTTGGTAGTGCCAGGAATTAATACTACAGTTGATGTTGGACCAGACGCTATAAAAAAACAATCAGGTAAGTTAGGATTTAAAGTATCTAAAGATGGTGTTCCACCGTTATTAAAAATTAGTGAAGCAGTATTAGGCGAAGGATTACGTTTTCAAAATGATGATGGCAAGTATAGTATGTTAACTTTGCCTGGAACTAAAAAATGGCAACAAATGAAAAAGACAGCAAAACCAGGAACTGAGGAATGGTTTAAAACTTGGAAGTCTATGCCTAATTTAACTAAAGGCAGAAAAAACCATTATATGTTGCCGGTTAAAGAAATGTTAGAATTTATACAAGAAACAAAGCATTCAGTTAAACAGTTATCTAATGAAGATGCAAAAAAATTGTATGATATAGTAATGGAAGTTTCTAAGGATCTTTCGTAAGTTTTCCTCTTTCAAATAAATAGTATTATGAGACAGACAGTAAAAAATTTCTTCACGAACGTGCTTAACTGGATAAAAAGTTTATTCGCAAAGCAAACATATGAATTAACTATTAAACATATGGACAAAGTTAGTGTTTTTACTATAGATAGAGTAGTAACATTAAATCAAACTACAGCTTCATTTAGAACACTTGATGGTGAAAAACATACATTAAAAAGTGCAGACAAAATGAGTTGGCATCTAAGGAGGGTTAACAAATAATGCATATCATACAAAAAGCAGAGAAGGTTGTTAAGTTGACTCAAGACCAAGTAATTGAAGCATTGGCCAATTACTTAGATGACAATAATATGTTAAAAGAGCATGAAGTTGAAGGTAAAATGATGTATAAAATGAATGACGATGCTAGTATTACTATTGAATTACATTTTACAAACCTTACTAACCATTAATTTACCCAATTAACCTCCATACAAGTACTAAATAGTATTATGAGATACGTTGAACTAATAGAATCTATGTCATTTTCAGCAGGACACAAAAACCCAGAAGGATATTGGGACTCTCTTACGTATTCTGGCGATGTATATGCTCCAGAGTTTTACAAAAATAACGACAAATATATGAATAGTGACGACCCAGCACCTGAAAATCCAGACTACAAACCAGAATTAGATTTAACATTATCAAATGCAAGTATGCGAGAAGTATTTGCAGAACTAGGATATCCTACAGATTTAGAAGACAGAGCACCTCTTCCAATAGATGAATTTATTGCTAGAACTACTCAGTGGTTACAAAAAGCAATTGGCAAACCATCGCCTGAGCAAAAACCAGAGATTGCTAAACAACCACATGGTGCTACAATGATTAGTGGTGGAAAACCCTCTGGATATTTTAATAGAGCAATTAAAGATATGAATCATATTGCTAGAGTTGGCAAATCAAAAAGTGCAACTCACGTATGGGCATCATAGGTAAATATTAGTATGAAATTAGATAACTTATTTGAATCAGACTTTCACCCAAATGGATTTCCGGAAGGAAAGACTGTCTTACCAAACTTACCAAAAAAGAAGACAGATCCTGTTGCAAAAGCAATGGTACAAGATCCACAGTTTAAATCTAAAGTAGTTCCAGATAAAAAGAAAGCCGCAAAAGCTGGTTATCAAAAATACAAAGGTAAAATTGAAGAAATGAGCGTAATTGATATTAATGGTCCACAAGGTAATGCCAACTTTATTTTAGGTTTAGCAAAAAAACTTTCAGATGAACAAGGTAAAAACTGGAACCAGATTAAAAAAGAAATGGAAAGTGGGGATTATAAAAACCTACTACAAACATTTGATGGCTACTTTGGTGGCCAAGTAGAATTAAAAAATGCAGAACCTTATTTTGAAGGTGGATATGAAGGCCAATCAGAACCAACATATCATGTTTTTAAAGGTGCTGATGTTAATGATGTTAAAAAAACAATAGCACATAAGAAACTATCAGCTGATGCAGAGCAGTCAGACCTAGGAGTTAAAGTTCATACATACAATACTGATAGAAAAGCAGTTGCAAAAGATTTAGGCATTAATGAAGGAAAACCAAATTGGGGAGCTTTTCCAGATGGTGGAAGAATGCTAACTGAGTCATTGCTGTTTTCAATAGTAAATGAAACAGTAGATGAAGGAGGTATGCCATCGTCAGTTATCAAGCACAAACAAAAACTTGCTATGATGACAGACAAAGAACTAGCTGACAGTCATCACGGTGAAAGAGATGAAGAAAGTTTACGTAAAATGGCTTGGAGTCATGGTTACGGTAAAATGAGTTCACACTACTGGGATAGAATACAAAAAGCAAAATCTCAAAATGAAGAAAACCAACTTGAAGGTTTGACTTTTGAAGATATTAAACCTTACGTGTCAATGTATAAAGATAAAGAAACTGGTAAGATGACATATGATGTATTAGACAAAAATGGTAATTCAGCATACAAATCCACAGATTCAAAAGAAGCAATGAAATACTTCAAACACAATTTTAAAAAACTTAAAGAGGTTGCACCATTAATTGGAGCAATGGGAATGGCGGCGGCAACAGCGGCAGGCACAGCAGTAGGTAGTACAGCAGTAAACAGAATTGCAGACAAACTTGGAGCATCTAAAATGAACAAAGACAAGATGATCAAGAAAGATGGTGTTGAAGAGTCAGGATTTGATCCAGGCACTAGAGAAGAATTAGCTAAAGAAATTTATACAAACAATGATCACTATCAAAGTGAGTATGATGATTGGGAAGCATTTATGAATTCAGATGATTTTGAAGAAGAGAATATGAGATTGAGAAGTAAGTTTGAAGATGCTAAAGACCACGATGATGAAGATCCTTTTCATATTAAACAACAAAAAGAAAAAGAAGCAAAGCAAAAAGAATTAGACAGATTAGTAAAACTTGCAGGAATGGGCGGAACAGCATCAACACATGAAGCCACACAAGACATGAATCAAGTACACGGTGGCGGCACAAAACTTACAACACCAACAGCACAAAAAGATATAGAAAAAGCTGTACAGCCAATGAAAGGCATTGTGGGTGCAAAAGGATCAGCACAGCAAACAGCAACAGGATTAGACACTTTAGCAAAAGGTGATAGACTACCTAACCCAGCACAAATTAAAGCAGTTCAACCTTATGTGAGTTCAATTGCAAAAGCACTTACAAATCCTCAGACAAGAACACAAATGAGGAATATAGTTAAAAAGGTTCAATAACATGGATCTTGATGCTCTTAAAAAATTAGCTGGTATTACACCTACTAAACCTCTTACATCATTAAACATAGATCAAGCAATAGCTGAACGTAGACGAGAAATGATGAAAAATGTTATGAAAGAATCACGTGAAGAAACTTTAGAATTACAAAAGTTACCTTATAAAACATCTGAACTAGCACCAGTGCTATCAAAAGAAAATGTTGAATATCATTACAATATTCTAAGTGCTGGTTATGTTAATAGATATAATAACGATGAAGGTGATGCAGATTTTAATTATGGTGGTGCAAAGTTACACAATTTATTTTGGCAACAACTTAAACCAGCAAAACAATCATCAAATTACGATGGATATGCTAAACAAACAATTGATGCTAACTATGGAGACCTAAAAGGATTCACAGAAGCATTAGTTAAAGAAGCAATGACAATTCAAGGCAGTGGCTGGGTTTACATGACAAAAACAGGCACAATAAAAACAACACCAAACCAATCTTATAAAACAGAAATTTTAATGCCAATTGATATGTGGGAACATAGCTTTACAGATTATATTCCTGCCAAAGATGCAAAGAGTAAATATATTGAAGGCATTATTAAATTAATAGATTGGGATGCTATAAACAGAAGGTTAGAAGTATGAGACTAAATGAAATGATGGACACTGAAAGAGATGATGTCAAAAAGATATTAGATAGACACAGTATTACAAACGTAGAAGATCTTGAATACGATTCAGATGTATATCATGAATTATTTGATTATTTTTCACTCTCAGGCGAAATGCCATATGGTGTTATGAAAGCAAGAACTGGAATGCCAGATGAATGGATTGCAGATAGAATTGACGATTTAAAAATTTTACCAGAGCATCAATATCAACCATTTCCGCAGGAAGATGAGATAACATTAGAAGATACTCAAAATTTTTATGAAGAACTTGGATGGTTAGGTTATCCTACAGATGAGTTATGGGAAGCAGAATATCAAGGACGTAAAGTTTCACTTAATAAACCAATGCGTGGTGATGTTAAAAAATTTAAAGTTTATGTAAAAGATCCAAAAACAGGTAACGTTAAGAAAGTTAATTTTGGACACGGCGGAACAAGTGCTAAAAAACTTGGACAAAAAACTATGAAAATTAAAAAGAATATACCTGCAAGACGTAAAAGTTTTAGAGCAAGACACAACTGTTCTAATCCAGGACCTAAAACTAAAGCAAGATATTGGTCTTGTAAGGCATGGTAATATGAGAATTAATGAAATTTTAACTCCAAGATTAAAAGAAGATGCTTCAGCTGGTGCTACAGCAAGTGGTAACATAGCGGCAGTTAATATGCCGTTGTTCACTGGTAAAAAAGGTAAAGCACATCATAAAACAGCAAGACAGGCAATTGATCCAAAAGGACATATTTTTAAAAGAGAAGCCTTAACTAAAGCACCACACAAGATGGGCTATAGTGCAGATACTTTAGCTTACACAAAGAAGGTAAAAGATATCTATCCTACTAAATAGTATAGAGCAAGAGATAAGCAGGCAAACTAAGGAGAATAGAATGAACAATAAAGACGTTGATGGAATTCTAATGCGTAAGTTCCGTGAAGCAGTGATAAACCCAGAAACGGTAACTCACGATCACGAAGCTTCAATGGCTAGAGGTCAGCTATATCATATTGCCAAAGATGCTATGACACTAATTCAAAGAATTAAAAAAGGTGACAACCTAGAGGGCTGGGTAGCATCAAAAATCACAAAAGCAAAAGAAAATATATCTGTAGTTGCAGATTATATGGAATCTCAAGCTACTGTCAATAGCGAATCCGTAGATACAGAATTCACAGACAAACAGATTAAAATGGCATTTGGTATTGTAAACGATCCAAGATATAAAGCAGGTAATTATTCAGGTGCAGTTGATACTATTGAAAAACTTGCTAAAGGTCTGTCAAATCATCCAAGTGTACAAAAAGCATTAATGAAAGCTAATGAATCAGTTGACAAAGAATAATTAATATTGTATTCTATTAACTATGCCGTTTTAGCTCAGTTGGTAGAGCAACTGATTTGTAATCAGTAGGTCCGCGGTTCGAATCCGTGAAGCGGCACCACTATTTGCTACTGCAATAAATTCCTTGGTA
>Ga0209336_10001833_pt1 | contig 10189 bp, 15 predicted proteins | sample LinPmetageLP32_FD_184042 | JGI IMG/M metagenome (GOLD analysis project Ga0209336, IMG submission 184042) | Marine viral communities from the Pacific Ocean - LP-32 (SPAdes) (version 2) | ecosystem: Environmental > Aquatic > Marine > Oceanic | place: Pacific Ocean | collected 2009-08-23 | reverse complement strand
ATTGAGTGTCCTGATTGTGATGAAGTTGTAGAGGCAGAGAATGACAAATGTCCGTATTGTCATCATGGTGATTATGTGAATGGTGATCTATGAAGTGGAGGTTTAGTTGTTATGTATGTGGTCAGGGTTATGAGTTACAACATAGGCAGACGCATAAGGATGCGTTTTACGAGCCTGGAAAGAAGGGGCGGCCGATGTTAAGTTGTCCTGAGTGTAATGCACAAGTAGTAGGAGATATGATTGGTGGCCGTACATAAATATAGAGATGAAACACAATGGACTTTGTGTGGGCGGTATGCCGATACAGTTAAGGGTAGTATGGATATGATTGCTACAGATAAAGAGCATGAAGTAACTTGTAAGTCTTGTAAGAGTATTGCGATGGGTCGAGTATGTGGTAAATGGGTAGGTGAGGTTGGTGGCCGCAAATGAATTACGTTATGGAAGTTTGTTTAGTGGTATTGGCGGTATTGATCTTGGTATGGACATGGCAGGATTCGAGTGTGCTTGGCAGGTTGAGATAGATGACTACTGTAGACAAGTCCTTGAAGAACACTGGCCAGAAGTCCCCAAATACAAAGACATCTACAATGTCAAAGGATCTGAAGTCGAAGCAGTTGACATTCTCTGCGGAGGATTCCCTTGTCAACCAGTCTCACTTGCAGGAAAACGTGCTGGAGTTGATGATGAAAGGTGGCTCTGGGACGAGTTCTACAGACTCATTTGCGAACTTAAACCAAGATGGGTTGTGGCTGAAAATGTCCCAGGACTCTTATCAGCAAACACTGGACGGGCGTTTGCAGGAGTACTCAGGGACTTGGCCGAGGGCGGGTATGATGCAGTCTGGGATGTGTACCCAGCGGGAGGACCAGGTGGCGTTGGAGCGTCGCACAGGAGAGAAAGGGTGTTTATTGTGGCCCACACCAACAGCAGTAAGCAGACCAAGAAGTCCAGAGACGTTAGAGAAGAGTCTAAAGTTTCGGAAATCAATAGGGAGAACGTCAGTGCCGTTGTATCTGGAAGAAGTAGTAAGGATGTGGCCAACACCAGCGACAACGGACGCAAAACATCTGACGGCAGAAGCAGCAGACAGGTGTCAAGAAAAAGGTCAACAAGTAAGGTTAGCAGGAAAAGTAATGCAATGGCCAACACCGACAGCACACATAGCAAAAGAAGCAGGTTATCCAGCGGAACACACAAGAAGAACTCCGACGTTAACAGCACGAGTGCATCAAAGCATGTGGCCAACGCCAAACGCATCGGACAACAGAGATCGAGGCCATCTCGGATCTGGCGCAGTGCAGAGACGTATGGCAAAAGGGAAACAGATAATGCTTTCACAATCGGTGTCAACAACCAGTGGAGCGTTGAACCCGATGTGGGTCGAGTGGCTAATGGGGTTCCCCGTAGGGTGGACAGACTTAGAGCACTTGGAAACGGAGTCGTCCCCCAAGTCGCATACAAAGTAGCAAGGATGATATATGAGTATACAGAAAAAGAGAAATGAAGTAAGCAGGTTATTGCGCATGTCAAACAGACATAGGAATGTATTACGTTGGAGTCCTAATGAAACTATAGAACACGTAAGTAGGAAGTTTGAAATTTGCATGTTGTTAAAGAAATGGGGTCACGAGTTTTATACTGAGGCTATATTTGAGCCAAGTGGTTTGAGGGCTGATGTTATTGATGCGGACGAGGGTATTGTTTACGAGGTGTATCAGACAGAGGGTATGGAGAGTTTGAAACGTAAGGCATTGCAATATCCTTTAGAGGTTAGGTTTGTAAGTGCTAATGAAGCACCGTTTACGGAGAAGATGTTGTTGTGATCCGCATTGTAAGAGATGGTGTAGTGGTATTTGAGAGTGAAAGTTTGTATGAGGTAGCGGATTGGTTATATTACGAAGATGAAGAAGTTAAAGAATTGGTAGTAACCTCAAACGAGGAGGCGCATGACAAGACCAAAGCTACTAAACGGTGATGTACGACATGTTCTCAGTGAATTGGAGCCTGAGAGTGTTCAATGTGTTGTGACATCACCACCTTATTGGGGACTTAGAGACTATGGATCTAAGGGGCAGTTAGGATTAGAAGAAACACCTGATGAGTATGTCAAGAATATGGTAGATGTGTTTAGAGAAGTTAAAAAAGTGCTTAGGAAAGATGGTACGCTATGGCTTAATTTAGGTGACGGTTATTTACAAAAAAACTTAGTAGGTATGCCTTGGCGTGTAGCTTTAGCATTACAAGCCGATGGTTGGTGGTTACGGAATGATATTATCTGGAGTAAGCCAAACCCAATGCCTGAGCCAGTAAAGGATCGTCTAACAAAAAGTCATGAGTATATTTTTTTACTTACAAAATCTAAAACATACTATTACGATCATGAGTCAATAAAAGAACCATATAGTGAATCATCGATACAAAGAATTAATCAAGCTTCTTTTGATAAACAAACTGGAGGAGACAAAGACTACGGCAAAGTATCAGTACATGCTAAGAATACAAATTCAATAAGAGGAACGTTGGAAAAATTTAAAGAGAATTTAGGCACAGGTAGAAATAGAAGAACGGTGTGGAAAATAACTACAAAGTCTTACCCTGGTGCGCACTTTGCTACATTTCCAGAAGAGATACCTGAGCTATGCATTAAGGCAGGAACAAAAGCAGGGGACCTTGTGTTAGATCCATTTGTAGGATCAGGAACTACGTGTGCTGTAGCATCAAGATTAGGTAGAGAGAGTATTGGTATAGAATTAAATGAGGAATATCTTAAATTAGCCCGTAAAAGATGCAAGGTTGAGAGTGAGAGTTTATTGAAGTATGTATAAAGCGGACAACAAGGACATTACGAGGTTAGTTGCTAGTGCTTTGGACTTAGCATCAGAGAAGCCACTTACGATGGGGGAGTTTGCAGAATCTATACTACAGAGTTACATGGCACAGGAGCCTACAGACTTTGTTCCTTTAGGTGACATGCACCGAGAGTGGGAAGAGTTGTTTAACAAAGGCACACACACTGCTATAATGTGCGCTAGGGGTCATTTGAAAACTAGTTGGAGTCTTGCAGTACTTGCATATCATATGGCTACGTTTAAGAATTTTAGAGCGTTGTATATTTCAGCGACATTAGAACAGGCTTGGGATAAGTTAGAGCAGTTTGAAGAATTGTGTAAGCGATCTTGGAGATTGGAAGGTTATGTAAGATCTACAGATGATAGAAAATCAGTATGGCGTAAAGGTGCTAAGTATTTCAATAACGGATCTAGGGTTCATGCGGCAAGTATTGGTAAGGCGTTAGAAGGCCCTCACGTTCACATGATTATTCTGGATGATGTTCTTCAGGAGTTTCCTAATTTATCAGATGAAAAGGTTATACATTACATTCGTAGAGTTGTGATGCCGATGAGACTTCCTGATGCAAAGATGTTATTGATAGGAACACAGAAGAGAGTAGGAGATGCTACAGAGTGGGTAGAGCAAAACAAGATGTGGGACACAGTAAGACATCCTGCGTTACTTAACGATGACACACCTAGGTGGCCTGAGTATTGGACTTATGATCGTTTGATGGATGAGAAAGAGACTATGGGGTCTAGAGCATTTGAGTCTGAGTATATGTTAAATCCATTAGATCCAGAAAGTGCAGTTATACCTTACGAGATATTGAATGGTTGTTTGGACAAGGGATTAGAGATGGGACCTGCACCTAACAACGAAGATTGGGACACTTACATGGGTGTTGATCTTGCGGTAGGTATGGATAGTAAGAATGATGAGACAGCTTATGTAGTAGTAGGATTCAATAAACTTACACAAGAGCGTAGAGTGTTGTATTCATGGTCAGGTAAGATATATGCAAAGGGTCAAGGTTGGTTAGAGGCTCAGGTAGTTAGTATGAAAGAGTTAGCGGAGCGATTTAATCCAAGTAAAGTTATGGTAGAATCGAATGGTTATCAGAGACTTGTAGTACATGCAGCGGCAGATCTTGCAGGGTTGCCAGTAGTAGGTCACAATACAGGGCGAGAAAAGCACAGGCATGATGTTGGGATTCCACTTATAGCACTTAAGATGGAACAAGAAAAGTACAGTATACCTTGGAATAAAGAAGCGACAGAAAATAGTAGACCTGGAACACGTAAGTTAGTAGATGGACTTAGCAGACTTATTTACGGTAAGAATGGTAAGCTTGAGGGCCACACACCAGATTCGGTAATGGCGTTATGGATGTGCGAGTTAGCTATACATGAGGATCACAAGCGAAAGCTTAACTATACAAAGTGGGATTATTTTGCATAATGGTTTGTAAAGACGATTTGTCAGATCCACATAATGACGGAGAATACGATACAGAAATGATGTGTCCAAATCAATGCGGAGCTAGGTACTCGGCAAACAAAAATGACTATTATACTGTAGACGACGATTATGTTTTTACTTGCGACAAATGTGAAGAACCATTAATATTAGTTAGAAAAGTTGTTAGTTATGAACGTCTATAGGTAAGTATAAATATCCGTATATATACTATAGTTTCCATAGACAGATGGGTAGAACTCGATTAGAATTATTTGGTATCACTAACGAAACAAAGAAGAAAGTTCAAATTATAGCGAAGGAAAAGAACATGAGTACCGCAACATTATTGGAACCTGTGTTACGTAAATATGTAGATGAGCCTGTAAACAAAAGGATCATATATAGACACGGTATTAAACAATGAGTTATGCTATACCAGGTGGCGTAAAGAAAGAAGCTTTATTGGGTAAGAAACTTTACAAAGAGTTTGGATATGGTGGAGGTTCAGTTACAGCTATGATAAATAAAATGTTAATTAACAAAAGAGAAGTTAGTCATCCTATTGCAATTAAGATACACACTTACTATAGAAGGCATGAGAATGTAGATCCTCAGGGTCAGAATTTTGATAATAAAAAGCGACCTAGTAAAGGATATATAATGTGGAAACGCATGGGTGGAGACTCAGGACATTCGTGGTCACGTAAACTAAAAAGGAGCATAGACTCCGTAAACAAACAAAAACTTAAAAACATAAACGTTAAGTTGGACAAGATAACCAATGGGCTTACTAGATAGATTCCGTAGCAAACCTGCTCCAGTTAGGAAGTCAGGGATAGAAGATTACTTAGAAAAGAATATGATGAAAGATGCAAGAACTCCAGTGTATTCTGGTGTAAGTACAGATCTTGCGTACAAAGAAGCAATCTTACCTCCAGTTGATCAAAACTATTTGGAAATATTAGCAGACAGGTATTCACATTTGCGAACAGTAATAACTAGGATAGCAAGTCAAGCTGTAGCTAAAGAATGGGATTTTATAGAATCTGGTGTTGGAGATCCAGAAGAAAAACAACAAGTAAAAAAGATACTTAGGGATCCTACTAACGGTAATGCAGACATAACAGGAATGGAGTTTTTTAAAGCAGTAATTAGACAGCTTGAGATCTTTGATGACTGTTGGGTTAGTGTTGTTTATGATAGGGTTTTAGATAATGATGGAGAGACTACAGGTAAGATAGTCAAGGAGTTATGGGTAGAGGATGCAAAGCACATGCGATTCTACGTTGATGGTTTTGGTAAGTTTTTGGAAGATAAGATGTTTGATCCTTTAACTAGAGAGTTTATGGCAGGAACTCACAACAAGGATACAGGCACTAAGTTAGTTCCAATGGCTTACTTTTATGATGTAGATGGGGAACATATACCATTTGCACGAGATGAGATTATACACTTTAACAAGTATAGTTCAACCGCTAGGTTGTATGGTCAATCTCCTATTATGGGTCTTTCTAAAAAAATTGAAACCGCACTTGCTATTGAAGCTCTACAAAATAAGGTGTATCGATTAGAAAGGCCACCTAAGGGTTTCTTAGATATTCCAGGCCACAATGAAGATTCACTTAACAGATTAGGAGAATACATTGCAGAGGAGACAAGACGTAATCCTAATTTTATTCCAATTATAAGTAGTCAAGAAGGATCTAACACAGCTAAGTTTGTGTCAATTATGCCTAACTTTGATGAGCTAATGATGTTGCCTTACATGGATAGGATTAACAACGACATTAACGCATCGTATGGAGTTATGCCTTTGGTTGTAGGAGATATGTCTGGAGTCGGAGGATTAAATTCTGAAGGTGAACAGATTACGATATTTGACAGAACTATCAGAGAGACACAGCGTTGTGTGGAGTTAGGTTTAATTAAACCATTATTGAAATTGATGGGTGTTACTACTTGGACAATTCGTTTCAATGATATTAACGAAAGAAACGAAACACAATACTTAAACAATATGAATCTAAAAGCACAGATAATAACTCAGTTCCAGAACTCAGGTATTGATGTGGATTTAGGGGAGGATGGGGAATTAGTACTACCAAAGTCGGCAGAGGCAGTAAGGCAAGATTTTCTAAGGCGTTCTCAGGAGTCGCTGGAGGAAGAGGGGCCAAACAAGCGTCTCTCTACATTGACCGAGCTTTACGAGACCTCCGATCAGTCTTAACCAAAGAGTTTCAAAATCTAAAAGGGATTACTAATGTAGTAGAGCTTAGATCTGCTGTATCAGATGTAACTATTATGATTTCAAAACAGTTAAGAGAAGCTATACAAGATGATGTTACAGAGGCTTACCTTAATGGAGCTCAATCTGCGTATGCAGATGCACCTGGTTTAGGAGTTAAATCTTATAATAGAGATGAGTTTGATTTAGAAGATATTAGGATTCTTCAACATAATGGGCCGTTAGGTTTAGCTTTAGGTAATTTTGAAAGAGATTTAACTAATGAAATGAATAAGGTTATCTTTGAAGCGGCAGCACTTAACGTAGCAATGGCAAGTATGGTAGATCAAGTAAGAGGTGTAGCTAATACACAAGCTTGGAAATTAGGCAGGGTTGCTAGAACTGAGATGTTAAATGTGTTTAATGAAGGTCGGTTTAGAGGTTATGCAAAAGCAGAACAAACATTAGGAGATCGGTTTAAGTATAGTTTACAGATTATTAATGACAGTAGAACTTGTGGAGCTCATCAAGAGTTAAGTGGTAGGATCCCAGCAGGTGGTATGTTTTTAGATGAGTTAATTCTTTTACAACAACAAATTGGAGCTAGTTACAACTTTACACTTACGGGAAAAGCCTTATTACATCCTAATCAAAGGACGGTTTTAGTGATGGTAAGATGAGTGGTAGTTGTAAAAAATGTAGATTAGGGCCAATGTCGGTACATATATTAGGTAGTGGATTGTGTCAAGGTTGTCAATCAGAGTTGGAGTGGAAACGGGGTCCGCATATTGTAAGGCAACAGAAAATAGATAAGATTAAAAACAATCATTATAAAAAAGGTGAAGAATACATAAAACGGAAATGGAAAGAAAAGTATGGTGATGATGATGTTGACACTGTATTAGGCTACAAGTAATGGTTAAGATAACAATGGACTTTGATCCTAATTTAGGTAATGTCTATAATGATTTTAGTATACTTCCAGATGCAATAATGGAAATAACAGCAGATGCAATAGAACAAACAGCTTTGAATATTAAAGGAGAAGTAGTAAGTCAAATGAATCAACCATATCCGCAAGGTTTAGGATCAGACAGAGCACTTAAACTAGCTGTAGAAATAGATGGGCTTAGAGAACTTGCAAATGGATTAGCTACTTATTATGTTGGTACGAAATTACCTTATGCAAATCATGTAGAGTATGGCACAGGTCCTCATAATGCAACATCAGGAGATGGTTCGTTTATGGAAAGTATAATAGAATGGACAAGTAGAGTTTTAGGAGGGAAAAAAGAAGAGGCGTATGCTATTGCTAATAGTATTCGTAAAAATGGATTAAAACCTAGGCCTTATTTTAGAAGAGCTGTAGTAAAAGAAGCTCCTAACTTTAAATTAACTTGGTCTTTAATGTTAGCTGAAAGACTAGAAGCTGAGTTTGAAAACAAAACATAGACACACACACCTTCGTTTCCACTGGAACTTATACTAGGTGTATGCTTCTTTTTTTTATAAAAGTAAGTAAAAGTGATGCGACGGCTTATTATTATATTTATAGTTTTATCCTCTATTATTATTATTATCTCCAGTGGAAATGAAGGTGTGTGTCACTCTATTATTTATTAAATTAGACCCCCTACCCCCCTGTTATTATGGAACTTGTAATCTCCAGTGGAAGAAGGGGTATGAGTTCTTCTCCGAAGTAGTGAAAAACTTTAATAATAATAATCTTAAAGTGGTATTGTGGCAGTACGCACTATCTTTAAAGAAAACGAGAACGATACAGGTTGGATAGTCTACAGGCCAGAATGGTATAATGATAGAACAATGGAGACGTATATCTCATCTCCAGTTATAGATAAACAGAACGATAAGATCCCTACAGAAACAATTAAAGAGTCTATGGATTTTTATATGAAGTATGGAGTATATTCATACAGACATGAAGAGCAACCAATAGGACTTCCACTAGCTTACAAAGTTAAAAATGGTAAAATCAAAATAAGAGTAGGCATTCACGATAAATTATCCATGCATAATAAAGTATGGAAAGAAATACAAGAGTTTGGTTCCACTGGAGCCAGTAGCATTAGGGGAGAAGCAATGGATCAGGAAAAGATTTGTGATGAAGATAGTTGCCACAATCAAATCAACGAGTTGGATCTTTGGTCAGTTTCTTGGGTAGGAGATAATCCTGCTAATCCTGATGCTACAGTAAGACAAGTAGCAATGGCTAAATCTACAGTACAAGTAACACTTGACGAAGTAGAAGGTATGGTTGAGAAAATCATAGAACGTAAAGGTAAAGAATATTGCCTTTATGCTAAGAAGAACCGAAGGCTCTTAGGTTGCCATGATACTAGAGCTGGAGCTGTAAGGCAGGAAAGGGCCATACAAGCCCGTAGATTTAGTAAAACAAACGAGTTACTTGATGATTTACTTAAAGGATTTACAAAAGCAGAGTATCAAGGTAGAAAAGTAGAATTAAACAAACCATTTAGATTAAGTGGTGAAAAAAAGAAGTTTGGAGTTTATGCAAAAAACGAGAAAGGGAATGTAGTAGTAGTTAAGTTTGGAGATCCTAATATGGACATCAAACGTGATGATCCAGATAAACGCAGACAATTTAGAGCAAGACATAATTGTGATAGTCCAGGTCCTAAACATAAGGCAAGGTATTGGTCTTGTAAGATGTGGAGTAAAGAAAGCGTGTCTGATATACTAGGTAAAGCTGAGACTATGACAACAGTTAAAACAGATTCACTTAAGAAAACAAACGATCATCTTAATGATATAATGCGAATGATAAAGCATGGTGTGTATATTAGTAAAAAGAAAACACCAGGTAAAGTATGGTTTGATAATTGCAGAGCTAATGTTAGAAGAATAGAAAGAATGCCAGGAAGAGATAACGTAAGAGATGAGAGAGCGTTTTGTTCTGAGTTGTGGTACAATCCAGGTAGGTTTGATCAAAGTTTCAAGAAACCAGGTGGCGGCACAGGTAGAACATCAGGTATGCAATTTAGATTAGACATGGGAACTTCAACAGGACCAAGCGGTCTAAAAGGTTAATTCCGAAATAGAAAAAGTCTTTATATATTATTGTCCCCACATAACAGATATGTCCAGTTGCACATGCGGAACGCATAAATCGGAAGAATCCGAATCAGTTGAGGAGATCAAAGAAGCTCCTGTAGCTGTAGAAGCGTTAGAAGAACCTGTTAGAGAAGAAGATCTTAACAAGGAAGAAGAACTTACTAAAGATCTTGAACAAACTCTAGGCAAACTTAAAGAAGTTATGGCTTATTTGGCAGAGATGGCCGAAGGAGAAGCTAAGATGGAAGAAGAGAAAGCTGAAGAAGATGAAGCTGAAGCCGAAGAGGAAGAAGAAGAAGAGGAAGAAGCAGAAGAAGAAAAGTCTGTTGAACCTAAAGAAAAAGAAGACACATTGGAGAAATCCTTGGCAACTTTGAAGAAGTACGGATTTAACGTATACTCAGGATCCAAGAATACACCAGCTCCAAAAACTATTGAGACTCCTAAACAAAAATTTGATTTCAATGATCTTGTAACCAAGTCATGGGAAGAATTAGATAGATTAGAGAGAGGTAACTAAACATGGAAATGGAAGAATATATAAATTCCTACTACGGTGGGACATTAGGCATAGCA
>Ga0209336_10001830_pt1 | contig 10198 bp, 13 predicted proteins | sample LinPmetageLP32_FD_184042 | JGI IMG/M metagenome (GOLD analysis project Ga0209336, IMG submission 184042) | Marine viral communities from the Pacific Ocean - LP-32 (SPAdes) (version 2) | ecosystem: Environmental > Aquatic > Marine > Oceanic | place: Pacific Ocean | collected 2009-08-23 | reverse complement strand
GTAATCTCATTTTCTCTTCGTATGAGTTGGAGTTGGTCATTAAATCCTTGTGCTTGGCGACTTTGCTTTTGATATTTTTGAACCCAGTTCTTTACTTTATCTTCTGCTTCTTTGACTTTATGAATTAAATGGTCGTCATCAAATTCTTCAATTAATAACTTTTCCCTGATTGTATCTTTATCTGCTTTACAGTGAGGACATCTATCAATATTTTGACCTTCATATAACTTTATTTGTGCTTCATGTTTATTTATAGTTTGTTTTTGTTCATGTAGTTTAACTCGTAGTTTGGATATTTTACCTTCATTTGTTCCATCATTATATAATTTAAGAAATGATTCACACACCTTACGAAGAACTATCGTTCTTTTTTCTTCGGTGCTAAGCATAGTAATAAGCACCTTCTTAATTTCTCTCTTACGATTTCTAAAAGCCATCTTTTCCTTATCGGTGGTGGGTTCATAATCATATTTCCCATTATCATAGTGTGGTAATATCATAGATGCTAAATCACTATATTTTTCATTATCAAGTTTTTCCATATATTCGTTCATCTTTTCTATACTTAGGGACAATATCTTTAAATAAGATGTGTAATGATAACACACTATCATTCGCGCGATATAGGATGCACGGAGAAATCACATGTAATTTTTAGGGGTCAAACGAGGGTGAAATGTAATAAATATTGTAGTGTGTTATGATTTTAAAAGGGGAAATGTAATAAAATTCACTTTTTTAATAGTGGAAGGTTAATAATTAATAGTGTTTAAAGGGGATTACCCCTAACTGACATCATCAGTCACATTTTGTGTTTGTTATAGTATGTTATATAATATATTATTTTTTTCATAATTTAATTTCGCTATATCATAGAATTGGGAATATATAATAAAGTGCGGTAAATGGTATATTACCTTTTAAACCTTACTAAAACATAATTTTTACCTTTTACTTTATTGTAATTTACTTTAAAAATTTTACACGCCCCTTATAGTGATTTGAATTTTATAGCATATATTAGCACATTAATACTTCTTGACTTTCTTCTTCATATCAAAGATTTCCTTAGGATTTATTTTCTTAGTATTTTTCTCTGGTGGTTGAGGAATATTACTTCTCATGTAGGAGGGTGCCGATGCATCTTCTTGTGGAAGAAAACTTTTCTTTTGTGCTGTCTTTTTCTTAACCATTATATTATTTATTACAATATTTTTTTTACTCAAATTATAATATTATATTATATTAAAAATGTCTCTAATTATCTGTAAGAACAATCCAGATGAGGATGTGAATGTCGGTGAAGAGGATAATATTAATAAACCATATTCATTTCGTAATGCTATGACAAGTAATGTCACTATTCCAAAAAACGCTCAGGTTGCCTTACAATCTGTGAAAGTCAATATGGATGGATTAATTGTTGTGGGGGATGAAAGGAAAATCTTTTATCATTATTATGGTCCCGAGATTATACCAACTGGGACTGCAATGCCTTCTCTTCAAGACTCACCAAATTATCCAATGAAAGTTCCAATATTTGAAGGTTCCGTGAAGAAATCTGTGGGAGTTGATGAATTATCAGATGATATTCAAACATCAGTGAATAATATGATATCAGAACCATCTCTTAAAAATAGATTTACAGCAGTTGTAAAGTCATCGGGAGTGGGAGCATTTGAAGGTTTTTCTTTTACCTTTGATGAAGATATTACGGGACCCAAGGCAGGATTCGGTCCTCAAAATGTCATTCCCCCTGTGAATGTTCCAGGAGAACAGACGGGTGTCATAGAAAACATGATTACAAGGGGCAGACAATATCAATTGACGGCTGGTGCGGCGGGACAACCACCTCTCTGGACATATACTGATGTTCTTGGGAACGGAGTTTTAAACACAGCGATGGTGGGATTTCCTAATGGAAGGATACTCAGTTTGACCCGAAGTATTATAGGTAATGTACCACCACTTCATTCAAAGGGTGGGATATATAAAGTTGATTTCAGTGGATGTTTAAATGTAGGAGGAGGAGTAGCACCCGTAGGCGACCCTGATGGATATGCTAAATTCACTGTTGGATTATCTCGTGGTTCCCGTTCAATAACATATAACCGAGCAGGTGAAATCGTCAATCTTAATTATGCTCGTATTAAACCTCCACATTATAACTTCGGTAATGGTTCATACGCCCCCACATGGATGAGTTCATTTAATGATTATGGTATTGCTTATGACCCCACAGCCTCTTCGGGTGCTGCTCTTGTAGATAGATTAGTCGTATATCATACTGTCGTAAATAGAACTGACTTAGGTGGAGCAAATGGGTTAAGAGCGGGAAACCAATTTAAAATCAAACCACAAAGATTTCAATATGGTGATGGCACAGGAGTTGGTGGAGTTGATACTGGGACTGACCCTCTTATCGTTGCATCAGCAGGGTATGACCCTGTAACTGGATATAATCTAACTACAAATCCTCTTGGTTTAGACGAGGTTAAATTTAAATTGGAGGGACAACAGGTCACTATAATTGTAAGAAACTCAGGAACCGCCACAGATTATAATTTAGTAACTTATGATTCTACAAGGGGTAAAGCACAAAATCTTAAATGTGTCAATCAAAGTTGTCAAGCACTCTTACCGACACTCCAAATTAATAATCGCCATGCGGGTGCTGGGAAACCTCTCCAACAATTAAGTATTACTCAATTTGATGGATGCTCAGGTAATTTCCCAAATTACAATTTCTTATCAGATGATGATTCAAAAAATGATTTCTTTAATAAAGCATATAGTGCCGACCCTTCACAAACAATAATAACTCGTGATTTAGACCAACGACCTTTTAATGATTATGGGACGACTCCTGCTACTCCTGTGACTTTTACTTATCCAGGACTCACATTAGGTGATTATACTTTTCGCGAACATATATTATGTGTGAAACCAGGAAATGTATATGGAGGTCAGTTGAATATTGCTACAAGGGGAGCCAATACATCCAATTACTTAGGATTCCCATCAGTTTCAAGTGTGAAACTATCAAATGGAACAATAGATAGTTTTAGTCCCCCGATTTTGACTTCCTCTAAATCTGTATTTGTTCGTTTGGAGAACTTCGGTCAGGAATCCATTAATAGTTATCAAGGGTTAAGGTCAAAGATTATTGCACATCTACCGAGGTTTGACGGAGTTAATGCTGTCGGTCCTCTGTATCTTGAACCTAATAATATGATATACCTTGACCTCAAGAACTCAGCACCCCTCAAAATTAATTCCTTTGATGTATCATTATGTTATGCTGATGAAACACTCGCGGAGTCATTAGTAGGAACAACCATCGTTGTGCTTCACATAAGAGAAAAACCATAAATGTGTTTTCCATAATTATATAGAAATATAAATAATGACTTATTTTTTATCTCCTGAAATTTAAATATTTATTATTAATAACTAATATGAAATTAGAAGATTCCCTGAATATTGATATTATTGATAATGAACCACCACCCACTATGCCCGTGAAACCCGAAGTAAAACAAGAAAAAGAAGAATTATTACGTGATGTGCCCTTGGAAGACGATGATGATGAGGATATAATTCCCGACCTTGTTGAGTTTGTTCCTAAACCAAAACCAAGTAAAGATGATATTTTTGATGAAGATACTGATAATATAAGTATGTCTATTGAAGAACCAAAAGAAGCACCACAAGTGAAGAAAGTTAAAGAAGATTTATTACCTGAACCAGTAGTGCCGAAGAAACAACGGAAAAAAAGGAAACCTATGTCAGAAGAACATCTTGCTAAACTTGCTCTTGCGAGGGAAAAGGCACTTGCTAAAAGACAATTCCTTGCTGAGGAACGAAGGCTCAAAAGGGAACAAGAGAAGTTAATCAAAGACCAAGAAGAGGTGCTTGCTCAAAGGGAAACTCAAAAACAATTGGATGCACTCCAAAAGAAATTAAAGAAAACAAAGGTAAAGAAAAAGGTTGTTGAATCATCAAGTGAAGAAGAGGAAGAAGAAGAACCTCCACCGAGAAAGAAGAAATCACAACCGATGCCTTCACATTTTACTATGGAAGATTTACAGAATGCTCAGTTAAACGCAATCATGGGTTATGAAGCAGTGAGAAAAAAAAGAAAAGAAGAAAAGAAAAAGAACCAACAAGTTCATAAACAAAAGAAAGATATTATGGATACAATTGCTAAGGCAAAACCTTCATGGTACATGGACGATAGTCCATTTAATGGATTATTCTAATAAAACCATCTATTATTTTCCCTTTCCTTTTTTTCATCTACGTATTGCTTGATGTATTTAAGTAAGTCCTTTATGATTATTATATCATCTTGAACTTTCTTAATTTCTGTTTTTATTTCTTCAATCGGTTTCATTATACTATTATAAATATATTAATTTATCCAGCAACTTTTGCAGTCGCAGCGGAAGACGATGTAAATGTTGGTCGTTTAGGTTTTGGAATAGATGCGATGGCTGCTGCTCGTGCTGCCTCAGGATTTATAGTTTTAAGGTCTGCGATACTTGATTGTATCTTGGAGGTTGTTGCTTTAAGTTGAGAGGATTGTTTTGCTTCTGTCTTTTCAAGTTCTTGTTCCTTACCGACAGCTCCTGTGACTGAACTGGCTGCCCCGAGTAACATTCCTACGGCGAGTGCTGGTGGAAATTCAAGACCTACAATGTCTGCGACACCTGAACCGATTTGTAATACATTACTCGCCTGCTCTAATCCATTTTTACCTGCGATATGGAACTGACCTCCTTTGAAATCATCGTGGAGAGCATCACCAGCCATAAATACATTCATTAAGGAACCAGCGGATTTAAGACCAGTCTTTCCTATTTTGGATGCGATTGCTGCATCCATCTTATTACCTATTTTTCCTTTTAATCCAGAGGCGGCAACTCTGCGAGACATCTTTTCACCTTCCTCCGCCGAATCTACTAATGGATTTAATGTTCTTTGGTCTAAGGCAGTTTTTGATGCTCCTTCTATTTTTTTAGCGACCGATTCAACACTTGATTTTACTTGGTTCTTTACTGCGATTTTCCCTTTCTTTTCAAGATGGTTCTTCAAAGCACTCCTCGCACCATTTGCATCAATCGCCGTGGAGACACCTGCTCCTGCTGCTGTCGCGGATTCTTCAATATTTTCTTCGGCGACTGTTCTTTGTTCTCCCTGCTTTGCTTGAAGTATCTGTTGTGCTGCTTGCCGACGTCTCGCATCAACCCTCTCATTATGTGCTCGGGCGGCATCAAACCTCATATTACCATACATCTTAATTTGATTGATTTCATTATTATACAAGTCCATTTTATGATATATGAAATATATTTATCTATCATGAAATAATTTTATATTAATCCTCCATATTCAGAGATTCATCACCTTCATAAACAACTTCTTCAAAATTACGAAGTATCCGTGCAGGATTGTTTTGAAGGTCAAGATACATGATTTGAAATGGAACTTTATGAATATCTTTATAATGCTTTATGAAATTATCATACCCTCCTACCATAGAACCATACTCCTCAGCAATCTTATCAATCTCTTTACGATTCTGCTGGCGACATATGAAAACACTCGTAGCATTATTACGAATCATACCTGAGACAGCTCTGAAAGACTGAGTTGTAATAAGATACATATCAAGGTAATGTCTAAATCTTGTACTGAAAAATGAGACAGCATTTGATTTGGAAAAGTCCTGAGATAAGATATCATCAAGAACGAGAGCAAACGATGGGCGGTCATCTCTTGGATACATGCTTTGTTCCTTCTTGATGGCTTCTATCATCCAATCCTCGTAGTGGTCCTCGCAGTCAAAGAACTTCTCTAATAACTGACCCTTATTATCTGTATGTAGTGTATTACTGATTATCTTCACTGTATCAAAGAGTCCTTTATAGAAGTCATCATTACAGAACATATTCACGAGTAAGTTACTCTTTCCACTACGAACAGAACCTATAATTAATCCTAAGCAGGGCATCTGTGGTAAGTTGGGATGTATATCGGCGAACCGAGGGTCAGCATCTACATCCTTGACTTTTAATATCGTTGGAACTTTCATTTTATCTTTCTTTTTCATTTTTGCATCAGCAGGGTCTTTTTTTTCCTCCATTATGAATATACTCTATAAAATAATATTATGTATAAACTGATGTATAATAAAGAAATCATTAATCCTAAAATATTTATTTCCCAATCTTCCATTTAAAAATATATTATATGTAAATATATAATTATGGAACAAAATATGGAACTTGAAGAAATAGATATTCAACGAGTCTTGAAGCAGTATAAGAAACGATTAGAGTATGAACGGGAAAGATATCATACTATAACCAAGAATGACAAGAAAGCGATGGAAAAAAGGAGGAAGGTTGCTCGGGAACACTATTGGAGAAACAGAAATAAAAAAAAGGAATATTATCAAAAGAATAAGGAACATTTACGATTACAGAGGTTAGCGAAGGAATATAAAGATAGGATTGATGAATTAAAAGAGAAGTATCCTACTGAGTATAGTATTATAGTTGATATGGATATTTTTTATTCATCATCATATTCATCATCTGAGATATCTAAGTCATAGTGCTCACATAATTTCTTTTTTAGCTCTTTCCATGAGTCGCATTTACCTATGAGACAATCGGGGGAGTCTTTACCAAACCATTTATTTTCTGTATCTTCCATCCATGTACCATCCATATCCAGACCTTTTCTTAAATGTATCTCTTCTACCATACACATGACATCTTCAACCCAATCATTAAACATTTCATCATCAAAGGAAGGTTTCATTTTATAGTAATATTATATTTTAATTTAAATTTCAAATTTAAGTGAATATTCTTTCACAAGCACCTTCATATATTTCATCATCTTTTTCAATACCGATAAAATTACGATTCATATTTTTGCAAGCGACACCTGTTGAACCTGAACCCATCGTGGGGTCTAAAACGACATCACCTTCTTTACTATAATATTTTAATAACCATTCCATAAGAGCAATAGGTTTCTCTGTTGAGTGTTTTCCTTTTGTTGATTTAATTTCAAGCATAGATGTTGGCAGAGGATGTTTATATTTCCCTGCAGGTTCCCTAACGATAGGTTTCTTTCTTCCTTCTGTATTATAGGTATTATTCTGACCTTTGATTATTGATGTTGGAAGAGGAGGTTCATATTTAGTTTGGTCTTTTCCACTTTGTCCCTCTTTAATTCTATTACCATCTTTATCAGTATAAACGACCCTCTGACATCCATAATTTTTATTTTCTCCTTCTTTAACAACTGAAACTGGGAGAGGAGGTTCATATTTTCCTTCCATAATTTTTTTATTACCTTCACCTTGATATATTTTTCCGTTCTTTTGTTCTGTATTTCTTTCTTTAATAAATCTATGTTTATGACTTGATAAATCATAGAAGGGTAATTTTTCATAAAAGGCATATATCATTTCATGCTTCCTCATAGGCATCTTTTTAGCACTTAAAAATCCTGCAGGAGCGGACTTGACCCATACTAAATCATATCTGAAAGGACACTTCTTGGGAGCCGAGTTAATTAATGATACTCCAAATTTAGTTGTAGTCGTCATAAAGATAGGAGTATTTAATTTCTTAATTCTCATAATCTCTTTCCAAAATGCTTCAAGGTCAATACAGCAATCCCACTTACAGGAAGTTTGTCCGTAAGGTAAATCACAGAATATAAAATCAACTGAGTTATCATCTAATCCTTTCATTTCTTCCAAACAATCTCCATGTAATAAAATACTCATTTTATATATGATAAGATTTAAATTTTAAATTCAATTAAAAGAAATAATAAATTCACCTTCCTTGTATAAAAAAGCATGGCAGAAAGATTTCTTTGATTGTTCCTTTTCAATCAGCATCTTTTTCACTTGGGGACTTATTATAGGTTTCCATAGTTGCTTTCGTTCAATATTTTTATTCATTAATTTACATGTCCGCCGAACGGAGGGTAAATCACCATATTGTATGATATATAACATATCATCATGTAGGTCAGTCAGCGATGCATAATTTGTTTTTTCAATGATATATTCACCAGAGCAGTATTTACATATCTCTCGGCATATTCTCATGACATTACTCTTTTCTTTAACAGATAAAGTTTTTTTAGGATTGGGATTTGATACATAGACTTGTAATTCATTTAAATTGGAAATATTATATACGTTATTTTCAAAGCAAAAGTTTTCTTTAATTTCAAAGAGTGATAGTAACTTATCTTGTATATCTTTTTTATTATGTTGGTGAGAGAAAACTATTGGAACATTAAGTGTATTAATTAAATCAATTAAATCAGTTTTTGAATGTGATTTATCTATGGAAGTCTTAATCATATAATATGGTAAATAAAATATATTTAATATCTAAACACATTCATTAATCTTTTCCCGAAGGTAACTTACAAAGGAAATCCTTGAATAATCTTTATCTAGTCCTAACACTCCAACCTTCGTATCTTTCTTGAAAACCTGAGGTAATGAATTATTATATTCATCTTGTGTTTCATCAGTATATATTTCAGTATTACAGTGATACTCACCAACCCGAGCACAAAGCACATCACCCTGTCGTAAATCTATACCAATCCCGAAGGCGGGAATCATAAATATACCTCCACTATATGAACCATATTCTAATACTGAAAGCATAGCATATCCCCCGAAGTCACCTGCATCTTGATGAAGTCCAGTTCTGAAATTACGATTGATTGTGATTGTGCTAAATGCTGTATCGGCGATACGATACTTAGGTTGTTTATCAGCTCTTTCTTTCTGTATTTTATAATGTGATGTATGTAATTTTTTGTACCATTTATCTATTTCTTGAATATATGGAATACCTTTTTCATATTGTTCCATATGATTTTTAGTATTAAATGTGAGGCGACATGGTTTATCAAACCCGAGTGCTTTCTGTGCTTCATAATATCCTAAGGGTGAAGAGCAGACAGTATTATTCACACTCATTTTACTGGGTGTCCCATCTGCTTTCAGATAACCAGTTTTATATCCCTGAGTTTTATGTAGTGTTCTCTTGCTCCAATATACAGAAGAAGCATCAACAGGACCTGCTGCAGCCCCGCGACCCCTCGCAGGAACCGAAAGGTCCTTGTAATTATCCCACGCAAGAGAGTTATTTTTAAGTCGGTTTTTACGAAAAGAACAGACAAGTATATTGGTATCTTCTTCATAAACATCTGTATCTCTTTGAATAGTATGTAATATGAATTCATCATCCAAATATTGTCCTTTAATGGTATCAAGTTCATCATTATTTATTATTCTTGGAAGATATATTTTTTTAATTGTCATATAATATATACAGGAAAATAATCTTAAATGGCGACATACAAAGAAAAGTTTAATAAAAAATATGGGTTTCCAAAAAATGCATCGCACAGCATGGCGGAAATCAGTAGAGTTACTGGATATAAAATATCAGGGTTGAGAACTATTAAAAGAAAAGGACAAGGAGCATTCCTTTCAAACCCACAATCGGTGCGACCTCAGGTTAAATCTGCGACTCAATGGGGAATCGCGAGGGTATATTCGGCTGTCATGGGAGGCAAGGCTGCGAAGGTTGATGCGAAGCACTTACAAAAAAAATAATTGTTATTTTAATCTTTATAATAATATATTTATTACAATAAAATGGCTAAAAATCAAGGAATGAAACCAAATGAGACTTGGACTCATGCGTATCTGAAAGCATATGTCCGAGCGACTGGACTAAATCACCCTGAGGTAAAATTATCTATGAGTAAAAAAGATATGATTGCTGGGTTAAAGAAAGCGAAGCACTGGGGCGATCGTGCCCCTTCGTTCCCTGCATCAGTCCGTAATACTGCTGCTGGCGGACCTAAGTCTATGCGTGGAGTTCCTAAGGCGAAAGGACCTGCTGGAACTGCTCCTGGCGGTCCTAAGTCTGTTCGTGCAGCGAAGGCACGAAGGGCAGAGGTAGGTCGTGCGGTGTTAGGGCAAAACGTTAGGCAAACTGCTGATTTTAATCGTGCCCGAACTGCTCTCAATCGCAGAGGAATTGAAAGGCGTGGAGGAGTATCTCAGGCGGAGGCAGACCAAGCGAGGGTTGCTCTGCGAGGTATGCTCGGTAGAGGTATTATGTAAATT
>Ga0209336_10001829_pt1 | contig 10202 bp, 20 predicted proteins | sample LinPmetageLP32_FD_184042 | JGI IMG/M metagenome (GOLD analysis project Ga0209336, IMG submission 184042) | Marine viral communities from the Pacific Ocean - LP-32 (SPAdes) (version 2) | ecosystem: Environmental > Aquatic > Marine > Oceanic | place: Pacific Ocean | collected 2009-08-23 | reverse complement strand
ATTAAATACTACCCCTCTTGAAGATACGGCATAGTTATCGGCGGCACGGGGGATTGGTTTGAATCCTTCGGGAATTTCCATAACAATAGTGTTGTATAGTCATAATTTATGACTATGCAACAACAAAATTGTTAAAGTTTTTTATTTCTTTTTCTTCTTTTGCCTTGCTCTCCGCCTATTTGTTGCCGCCAAGAAAGCTTTTCTCTCTGCTTCCGTGTAGCTTGCTCGCTTTTTACCTGATGCCGTAGCCTTTCTTTTTTTACGGTTGCCAGCAGCTTTTTGAGCGGAAGTTAGTTTCTTCCGTGCTTTCTTGGGTAAGTAGCGCCCACCCTCAGACTCGGAATCCCAATCTTCTCCAGTCCACTTATCTAAGTCTTTTTGTGATTTCTTCTTGGGCATTAGTTACTCGTTCTTAATAGACTTGATAGTTTTCACTACCTCATTGTGGTGCGCGATGACTTCTACTTTCTTTTCGATTTCATCCCCAATATCAGAGTGTTCCCCTATGGCAACTTGACTAGTAAGGTAAGTTTCTAGATCAGCTCTAGCGATGTCCCTCAGTGCTTGGTGCTTCTTCTTGATTGCTTTTAGATGCGCGTTCATTTGTCTTTTTTTAGCGGTCAGTTCTTGTAGCCTCCTCCTTTAGCTTTGTATTCCCGCGCAAGCATCTGGGCTTTTCTCGCAGACCATACACCAGCGGGACCGCCCTTAGTGCCAGCTTTAACGCGCTCAAACAATCTCTTACGCATTGTAGGCTTGGTGTAGTTACCCGCACTATTTACTGAGGACTTTTTCTTTTTGCTCATTACCACTTTACTTTATTTGCCCAATAAGCAGCGGAGCATGGGCCTTTTGCGATGTTTTTACGGTGTCTACTCTTGAAAGCTTTTCGTTGCTTTGCGTTTTGATTGGTCTTTGCACCCTGTTCCCCGAATCTGATTAACTTAGGTTTACCATTGCAGTTCGCGACTACAACGTGGGACTTTGTTTTATGGCTAGGAGTTCGCTTTGCTTTGCCAATACCGGAAACCCCAGCTCGCTTTAGCAATCTTTTTCGTAAACTAGCGTTATCTGCCATAGCAAAGACACTATCATATCTAGCAATCTAGTCAATATTAGCGGTTTTAGCAGAAAGTGGTTTGCAAAGTTTCTTGTAATTAATGTTATATAGTCCTAATTTATGACTATACAACACTAATTCTAGAATACTTTAAGATTGAGTTTCTGCATTATCTCCGTTCTGACCCGCTTTGACCCGTTTTTTTACCTCATACGCCTCCGCCCTCTTCTTTAGAATCTTCTCTTTGTTCTTTTGATAGTATGATTGGTTGTAACTTTTCCGGTATTCAAACTTCTTGGGGTCTTCGATTTCCTCCAACTTCCTTTTCCTCTGGATTCGGCCTTTATTCCTTTCGTAATACAGACGCTGATACTCTTTTCGTGCTTGTTTGTTGCGGGCGTAATAGTCTAGTTCTGGTTCCATATGCTCAATTCTTGAATAATAATAGATTTTAGTCAAGTTTTTTCCCGTGCATACATACATATACATGTATACCACACACAAAAACAGCGCACCCACCCGTGGCGTGTCACACGAGCCGCCCATCACAAACCAAGACACCCCAAGAATCTAGCAGCCTAGCGGCTGATCCATGAACCCTGATCCATGAACCAAGATCTGGAAACACGTTGCACGAATCGGAACCACGTTGCACGGTCCTACCATCGGAAAAGCGGGTTCCGGTTTGGGATTGAGGGACACCCAATAAAACAGGAAGTGAGAAATTCCCCTCTCCCTTTTCCCACTTCCTGATTCTTGAACCCTTCCCCCTGATTCGTGAATCCTGTTCCATGTGGAACAATTGCACAAATGCACAAAGATTAAGGAATCTTAACTAAGGAAAAGAATTTATTTCTGAAAGTTTCCTTCACAACTCTTTGAGTTTCAATGGTTTAAAAAATCTTCAATATGATTGAATAAAAGACTTGAAGAATGAGCAATAATATCGGATAAATTTAATCAGTTGAGGGGGGCGCATTCCTCCCTCCCAAATCCAAAAAAACTGAATAAATGAAAAAACAAAAATTCGACATTGCCGAAACCGTCACAAATAATCTGATTGAGATCATCGAAAAGACTGGGAAGCTACCATGGGAAAAAGAATGGAGTGCAAGCGGAAGCTCCTTCTTTGGCGTGAATGCCCCCCGCTCTTTCGAGACGAAGAAACCTTACAGGGGGTCCAATGTTCTAATGCTTCTCTCCCGTGGCTTTTCTTCACCTTGGTTCCTGACATTCAAACAAGCCAAGGCAAAAGGCGGGAATGTGATCAGGGGATCGAAAGGCACAATGATAATTTGGTGGAGTTTGTTCATGTTGGACGAAAACGGAAAGCCAACGAAAGACGAAACCAAAGCGGCAAAAAAGATTCCAACTCTTAAATATTCAACCGTATTTAACGCGACCCAAATAGAAGGAATCGATTTCCCGAAAGTTGAAGCGCCAAAAGAGAAAGAGAAAAACGAAGCAATCGCACAAGCGGAAGCCGTTCTTGATAGCTACGAAAACGCGCCCCTCTCTCAATTCGGTGGAGATTCCGCGCACTATTCTCCCGCTCTTGATAAAGTTGTCATGCCAACAATCAATTCATTCAATTGCTCACAATCATTCTATAAAACATACTTCCACGAAATGATTCATTCAACCGGACACAAGAAAAGATTAAATCGTGACGGCATCACAAAGTTTGACAATTTCGGAAGCGATCAATATTCCAAAGAGGAATTGATTGCAGAACTTGGCGCGGCTTTCCTCGCCTCAATTACAGGTTGTTGGGGGGAGAAGCAAGAGAAGAATTCCGCAGCCTATTTGAAATCATGGGTGAAGTCATTCAAGGATGACAAAAACATGATCATCACCGCAGCATCTGCAGCACAAAGAGCCGCCGAACATATCCTCGGAGGATCGCTAAATGACTACGAGCCATTGCCGGAAGAAATGAAGCCGCAAGAAAACGAAGAGCGGACCGAATATAAATCGAAATTCCAAGGGGAATTTCTTAAAGGTAGATAGAGAATCTTGACTCCGCCCCTTCCAACTAAGGAGGGGGCGGGAATCAGGACTCACTAAGAGACTTGAACCAAAACCAAAAACAAACTGAACAAATGAATATTGAAAGCATGAAAAAGACCGTTGAACTTTTCGACAGACTCCCAAACTTTAAGAACTTCGCTTACTATCGCGAGGGAATCAAAGACGTAATCTTTGACGAGGACAGCGAAATCGTGGAGGTGATCTTTGCCGCTGGCTATCTTAAAAGAATCCCCGCCAGAGTTTACCGTGATGAACCCGCCGCCCCCGTGGAATCTACTTGGCTTCTAGGGTATGACGATCACATTTCCGCCGTCTTTGTCGAAGTGAAATAAGCAGGAACCAAAACCAAACTGAACAAATGAATACAAAAACAAGAGCCGAACAAATCGAAGTTGTCGAAGACGCAATTTCAAAACTAGATGGGACTCTCATGGGAGATTGGCTTTCTGAATCAATTGGCCCCGCTGAATCCGCCATTCAATCCGACTACTTGCCCTCTCTATGGGTGGAAGGAATAGACGCATGGGTGAAGACACGGGTAAATGTTTTCCATGAAGAGAGAGAAGCCGACCTTGATAGGAGAGAAGCCGACCTTGATAGGAGAGAAGCCGACTTTGAAAGGACGGAAAGAAACTCTGAACGCGGGCAAAAGGAATTCAGGGAAACCGTAAGTAAAACCCACTCTCAACTGGAGTATTTACTAGATCACCTTTAGAGAATCTTGACTCTGCCTCTCACAATGGGGGGAGGCAGGAATCAGGACTCAATGAAGACACGTAAAATAATTGAATAAAAAATTGACCTCCCCAAAAATTTCGAGTTTAATTCAAAGCATCAAAGAAATGAATATCCAAATGAATACAGAAACAAAAGACACGCCTCGCATTTATGTGGGAACATATCGCAAATACAATAACGGTTCAATCGCTGGCAAATGGCTGGAGCTTGAAGACTACGCCGACAAGGAAGACTTCCTTGAAGCTTGCGCCAAGCTTCACAAAGATGAATCAGATCCGGAGTTTATGTTTCAAGATTGGGAGAACCTCCCCTCCGGAGTAGTCGGGGAATGCTTTATAAACGAATCAGTTTGGGAATGGCTTTCCCTAGATGATCACGAGCGGGAACTACTCGCCGTTTATCAAGACAACATAGACGCGACCGCCGACATTGAGACGGCACAAGACAACTTTGCCGGAAGGCATGACAGCGAAAAGGAATTCGCGGAAGAGTATACCCACCAGACTACAGGCGAAGCCGACTTTGACAGCATAGAATCCCGCCTTGAAATTGTTATCGATTGGGAGGCGACATGGAACCGCAACCTAAGGCACAGCTTTTCAAGTTGCCGACATAATGGAGAACACTGGTTCTTTCACGCCCGCTAAAATCAAAATCTAACCACCTTAATAAATGAATATATCTGAAATCGAATTGCCCACCTTGACCTCCGCTGTATCTAATCCGAGTGGCTTTGATAGTCGCGCCAACTATAGCGGGACGGACCCCGACGAGTTCGCCCACTTGCTAGTTGTCCTTACCCGCAGCAGGGATAGCGATTGCCTCACCGAATCTAATTGGGAAGTAACTCTTGAACAACTAGGCGGGGAAGAGAATGAACACGTTGAGATTCACCGCTTTGGTCACTGGGCTTGCGGCTGGTGGGAAGCTCTCGTTGTTAAGGAAGGGACTGAACAGCACCGAATAGCTCAAGAGATTAACTCAACGTTGTCAGATTATCCTGTCCTTAATGATGAACATTTCTCGCAGAAAGAAATGGAACACGCCGACGAGGTTTGGAGGGACTGCTACTCGGACGAGGAAAGGATAAAACATCTCCAAGAAAATAGGTATCAATTGGCAACCTATTTTACAAAGTTCAGCGACTTGCTGGGTTGCGCTAGGGGAAACTACTGCCCCGACTTTAACGGCTACTGTGAAATTATTAACTAATCTTAAAATGAATATCAAAGAATTTATTGAGGACAATGTCCCCGCTGAAGTGATCGCTGGAGCTTATAAAAAATGCTTCACCCCCCGCCTTAACAGGACGGGCCAATATGCGAGCCATACTTTCTTGAAGCACTACCTCCAAAAGAATTGGACTGGTCACGCTGCTATCGCTGCAGTGGTGGCAGCGACGGGAAAACCCAACTCAATCACGGTTCAATACCGCTATGACAGGAAGGGGAAACACCCAATGAATGAGGGGGTAATTGGGACCAGATCACTCAGCTATTTTTGCCGTGATTGGTTCGCCCCCTACCTTTTCGACCACTACAAACCAGAGCCACCACGAGAGTCACAATGGGCGAGTGATGATCTCCCCACCGTTGGAGATATCGCCGCCTTACTCAATCAATTCCGCGACCAATAGAATCAATGAATAGACTACTGAATAAAAAGATAGATGAACTAAAAAGAGATATCATCCCCGCCGATAAATTAAAAGTGGGGGAGACTCAAGGCGATAGCGGCCTGATTCTCTGCTACCATCCTACCAAAGAACTTCACGGTCTCTTTGCAGACATGGGAAGGGGCGATTATTACAACGTCACTGGATGGATTAAAAACGAATCGTGATCCCCGTATCTTGAACCATGAAACCAAGCCAAAGCAAAGTGATAAAACCATACCCATCCCTAGACTCAACCTTCATTGAGACCATTCATAGAATGGAAATGCATGAACTACATGAGGAGCAAAGAAAAATTAAGGTGCAGCAAAGGATTATAAAGAACCGTGCTGTTGCCCAACTGAAAGCAGAGATTAAAGAGATCTTAAACGCCGAACCAATGGAACCCGAACAAAGATCCAAGGTGAATGCCAAGGTGATCAAGCTCGAACGAGTATTAGAAGAACACTACAACCCCGAACAACGAACAAACTAATGAAACGATACATCAAAATATTTGCCACGGTGGTGGCTACCACTCACTTATTCCTGCTAAGTCTGCTAGGTATGCTGATCTATTTCAGCGACATGACAGGCGCAATTAATAACATGAGTGGATGGCACACCGTCCAAGATAACGGGGTGGTTCACTTCCATCGATTCAACTTGTTGCATTACATGGCGATCACCTACTTTCCGGCCATGATAATTTCTCCAATTATTTTATTGATCGACTGGGCATTTACCCCTAGAAATAGATTCAACACCGCAACAGGCAAGCCACTGCTTGACATCAAGCTTTAAGATTTGACCTCCCCCTCCTCCCTTATGCCATCTTTGTGGAGGACAGAACCTAAGTGTGTGTATTTAGTGTCAGGTTCTGAGGGGGAGGTTCCCTTTCACCATGAATATAAATATGAATATGAATACAGATACTGCAAATGCAGAAGAGAAATGGAGAGACGCTTATTATAAAGAAGCTCTCGCCGCCGCCGATCTCCGCTGGGATATATGCTGGGCAATCGGACTATTGAATCCTGAGAACCCCGCCCTAGCTCAGAGGCTAGATTCTAATCTCAAGAAGCATGAAGAGAGGAGGGTTAAACAATGAGCTTAGATTTAGAAGCCGTTGTCTCTGATGGCAAGCGAGCCTATGCTAACTGGTCAGCTTTGAATCTCTGTGAATACATGGAAGCCCTCGACGCTTACCATGAATCGCTTGAAGACCAATCCGAAGAATCGACATGGATAAACATCGAGGAGTATCACGAATGGCTCGACAAGCGAGCCGAAGCAGCCATCGAAGAGATGGATAAGGACAAAGAATTCCAAGCTCAATTCACCCAATGATTCCATTACTATTACTCGCCGCTTGGTTCGTCGCCATCGTGTTCATTTGCCGGATGTTCCATGTCTGCACGACCTACGATCACCCCGTGATTGAAGAGGGGGAGGAAGACGAGATGGAGATAGAGCAGTGCCATCGATGTGGTGTTGAGAACTATCCCGATGACGAGACTGAATCATGGAGAGACGAGGGGTATGAACACGACGAACACGATGCCCTCTTCTGCGAGTCTTGCTTCCAAGACAAAGACAAATATGGTCAGCCCTATCTCACTGACCTAGATGATATGAGGGCGAACCCTCACGACTACCTACCATATGGGTATTGAAAAAAGAATTGACAACTGAATCACATAGTCCATAATGAGGACTCAACTTCAACTGAATAACAAAACTGAATAATGACAAAGCTAGACAAACCAGTTCACCGTGAGGTGACAATAAACGGAGAAGATTTTATCGCTTCTCTCGATCCGAAGATGGAGTTCACACTCCGTAAGAAAAGATGCAAGGAAACATACCGTCAGAAGATGGCCTTCTTCCTTAATGAGCAGCCATCAGAGGTAGCTCCTGACAAACCAGAGCCGGAAGGTGATGAATCGCTAATGCTCCACCGGATCAAATCAAAGATCGCGATTACTCCGATGGATTACAAACTAAAGTTTGAGATACTCAAAGCGGTTGATGATCTAATCGAGCAGGAAGAATACCTCGCCCCAAAAAACTGGGACGAAGCTGATACTGAAACCCGAACCCTGACTCTCTAACCATGTTACTACGAAAGATTAGCAAAGGTTTGTATGAGGTGATCGACAGTCACAGCAACAACTACAGGGTGGAAGACAGCCATCGCCCCGAACCAGAATACAACATCCCTGATTCACTGGAACCAGAAGAGAGATGGTGCATATTTGAGCAGGAAAAAGGTGAGTGGGTATTCCTCGATGCCAATGAGACTTTGAAGGACTCGCTTGGTGTGATCGAAACATGGGCAGCAGCATCTGAGCTAGGGACATGAAGACATTATTCCCGAAGCAAAAAGCAGCACACGATTTCTTTGTGAGTTGCTTGGCTGATGACAGTAACACCTTGGACAGTTCCCACATGGGGACAGGCAAGACAGTGGTGGGAGCGCAAGTTGCCAAGACTCTGTTGGATCAGGGCAAGGTGACTGGTGTTGCCGTTGTCTGTCCCAAGGCAGTCTTCCCCTCATGGGAGACAGAGTTGGAGGAGACAGGCATTGAACCCCTGTTCATCTTGAACCTTGAGAAACTCCGCACTGGTAAATCCGAATGGGTTAGTAAGGTGGGTAAGAAAACTTTCAATTGGAAGTTGCCGAAGGGAACCCTTGTTCTGTTCGATGAGATCCACAAAGCGAAGGGTCCGTGGACACAGAACGGGAACCTCCTTATTGGTCTGACCCGTTATGGTTACCGTATCCACGGCATGAGTGGAACCCCCTGCGAATCTCCGATGGAGATGAGACCTCTTGGCTATATGTTAAATTTACATAGCAACGACAAAGCTAGGGGCAATAAGCTCAACTGGTTTCAATGGATGAGATACCTCAAAGTTAAAGCAGGATACTTTGGGGGCTACGAAATGTCTGACCCCACCTTTGCCTTGTCCGAATTGAGGAGGACAATGTATGGGAAGAACACACACGGGCTTACCGTTGCAGACTTCCCCGATTCTTTTCGTGGCAACCGAGTTCTGGTAGACCCGATCCAGTTTTCTAATAATAATAAAATTGTTAAGTCCTACGAGAAACTCAAGATGACCGCTGACAGCGTCAAGGAATACATCGAAGAAGGAAGACTCCCTGCTGAATGGTTGGAGGAGTCGGACGAGATGAGTGTCCTTGTTAAGATCTTGAGGGCTAGGCAGGAGTGTGAAGCTCTCAAAGTAAAAGACATCGTCACGATGGCTCAAGATGCCGTCGAAGAAGGCTACAGTGTGGTAGTCTTCATGAACTTCACGGAGTCTCTAATGGAAACTGCTACGCTACTTGACTGTAAGTATATCGACGGGACTGTGAAGCAGGAAGATCGGAACAATACCATTGAAGAATTCCAAGCAGACAAGAATAATTGTATCGTCCTCAATGCAGCAACCGGAGGGACTGGCATCTCACTGCATGACACGATTGGAAACCGACCTCGACTTTCCTTGATCAGCCCTAGCTTCAACGCTAAAGAATTCAGCCAAGTGCTTGGACGGATTCACCGGAACGGGGCGAAGTCAGATGCACTTCAAAAGGTTATGATATCGAATGGCTCGATTGAGCAATACGTTATGAAAGCCATCAACCGCAAAATGAATAACATGAATAAGATACACCACTCCCAAGTAGGGGAACTTACCTCTTCGTATTACACGGGGAAGAACCAATTTTAATATATGAAAGAACCAGCTAATACAACAGCAGCCGTAATAGACATTAATGAATTCACTCTGTCGCTCAAGGCTAGGCCCGATGATAATCAAATGAACCCATCCGGCTGGAGCATTATTGCTTTCGCACCCGCCGCAAGTATCCGGTGTGTGAGGGCAAATCAGAAGAGGCATCTCGATTTGTTTATCAGAAGTATCTTGGCATTAGTTGGGGACATTAGCCTAGATCCGAGACACTACAAACAAGTCGAGGAAACTATCCACCAAATTACGGGGGGTGCGTTTGAATGAACGACGAGATGCCAGCTCTCATAATTATGTTGATTGCCCTACTAGTTATCTTTATATCTCTATTTAAAACAGACCTATGACTTTAGAACAACTGCTACAACTTCACCAAGAAACTACCGATAGGTGCAGAGCAATCATGGAAAAAAAGAATAGCGATTACACCGGAGGCAAAGAAGCCGACGATGTGTTCGCCAATTTCCGATGCTCAACTATCTTGAACGTGCATCCTGTAACTGGCATAATGATGCGTGTGATGGATAAAATCCAGCGGATCAAGACGTTCACGAACGATGGTGAGTTATCCGTATCAGGGGAGACGGTTGACGATGCGTGTGAAGATATTATAAACTACGCCATCTTAGCTAAGGCAATGTTCCGGCAAGAAAGGGAGAGTAATGAAACTGAATAGACCAGTCTTCAAGAAAGGGAGGCGAATGAAACTGAACGAAATAGTGTTCAAGACAAAGGTCGGTAACTATTTCTGGGTGGTCACCAGTTATAAAGGTAAAGGGAAGAGCAAGACTAAAGGGTGCGGGTTGTTGGGTATACCAGACATCTACCACACGGTCGCTCACCGAGAGATCTACCACGGACCTATGGGTGGTGTTGGAGATTATGATGGCACTAGTATTACGAGTGACGAAGACATCGAAGGTCGCCACCTAGAGATGTGTGCTATCTATAAGA
>Ga0209336_10001828_pt1 | contig 10207 bp, 8 predicted proteins | sample LinPmetageLP32_FD_184042 | JGI IMG/M metagenome (GOLD analysis project Ga0209336, IMG submission 184042) | Marine viral communities from the Pacific Ocean - LP-32 (SPAdes) (version 2) | ecosystem: Environmental > Aquatic > Marine > Oceanic | place: Pacific Ocean | collected 2009-08-23 | reverse complement strand
TTCTTCAGGCTCTTCAGGCTCAAGTGGTTCATCAGGTTCCTCAGGTACAACAGGTGCAAGTGGCTCTTCAGGTTCCTCAGGTTCATCAGGATCATCAGGTTCTAGTGGTTCTTCAGGTTCATCAGGTTCTAGTGGTTCATCAGGTACAACAGGTGCTAGTGGTTCTTCAGGCTCTTCAGGTTCATCAGGCTCATCAGGCTCTAGTGGTTCTTCAGGTTCTTCAGGATCATCAGGTTCTAGTGGTTCTTCGGGTTCATCAGGTGTTATTAATGTAATTAATTCAGGAGATAATAGAATATTAACAGATATAGATGGCACCTCAGCTAATGCTGAACAAAATCTTACATTTGATGGTACTACCTTATTAATAAGTAGTTCTTTATCTATAAAATTTATTGAAAAATCTATAGGAAGTGATGTAGGTGTTCTTGTAGATAGTTTTAGTTCTGCTACTTTTAATGGTGCTATTTATGATTATGTTTTACTAGATACTACAGTAGGGTGTAGAACGGGTCAATTTTTTGTAACCCATGATAATTCTTTAATAGATTTTACAGATATTTCTACTAAAGATGTAGGAAATGATACAAGTAAGCCTTCACTTAGTGCCAATTTTAATTCTACTAAGGTGGAAGTGAAGGTTACAAATGGAAGTGGTTATACTTTTAAAGCAATGGCTAAAAAACTTTAATATTTATAAATAAAACAACATGCCCAACACTCCAATATGGCCCGGATCATCATCATTTTTCCCAGGAGATACTCCTTTTGGGTTTTACGATAATGATATAGAGTTCCAGACAGATGCAGATAAAGTAACAGTATTTTGTGGTAGACGCTTAGGATATCCTTTAGCAGACGTAGAATTACAAGATATTAACCTCTACACAGCTTTTGAAGAAGCAGTAACTACATATGGTAATGAAGTATTTGCTTATAAAGCAAGTGAAAATTATCTTTCATTAGAGGGGTCCACCACCGGATCAGATTTAAATTATAAACTTACTCAACCCAATTTGGGAACAGAAATTAGAATTGCTGAATCCTATGGAGTAGAAGCAGGAGTAGGAGGCAATGTAGAATACAGAACGGGCAGTATAAATTTAGTAACTAATCAACAAGAATACGACTTAAACACTTTTGCATCCTCTTCAGGTATTGAAAGTGGTGATTTAGAAATTAAAAAAATCTTTTATGAAGCACCTCCTGCAATTGTAAGATATTTTGATCCATATGCGGGTACCGGGACAGATGTACAAGGTTTAATGGATTCATTTGGATTTGGTCAATATTCTCCAGGCATTAATTTTATGATGATGCCCATTAATTTTGATTTAGCTAAAATACAGGCTATTGAACTTAATGATCAAGTTAGGAAATCTAATTATAGTTTTGAATTAGTAAATAATAAATTAAGAATATTTCCAATTCCCCAAAGGGACGGTTTAAAGTTATACTTTAAATATATTCTTAAATCTGATAGAAATAGACCAACAGTAACGGGTGACATAGGCTCAGGAGTAGTAACTGATATCTCTACTGTACCTTATGTAAACCCTACTTACAAATATATTAATTCCATTGGACGTCAATGGATATTTGAATATACTTTAGCCCTTTCAAAGGAAATGTTAGGTTACATAAGGGGTAAGTATACAACAGTCCCTATCCCAGGAGCGGATGTTACACTAAATCATGGTGATTTAATTACAGCTGCAACTTCTGAAAAAACGGCATTATTAGAAAGATTAAGGGGATATTTAGATGAAACTTCAAGATCAAAATTATTAGAAAAGAAAGCTAATGAAGCTGAGTTTTTACAAAAAGATTTAAATAAAGTACCTTATACAATATACATCGGCTAATGGCATTATTTGGAAGGACTCGTGATGTAAATTTAATTAAAACAATTAACCGTGAATTGTTAGGGGATGTTATTACTCAACAAGCTTCTTTTTACAAAGTGAGACTAGAAGAAACAACATTTAATTTATATGGAGAGGCATCAGGAGGTAAATTTTATGACGGTCCCGTAATATTTAATTGCCTAGTAGAAAGAAGTGACCAAGAATACCCAGAAAGTGATTTAGGTGTAGACTTTGACTGGAGTGTAATATTTAAATTCCTTAGAGAGGATTTAATAAATGCTGGAGTGAACCCCGAAGTAGGAGATGTCATATTATATAATGATGGTTATTATCAAGTAGATAATGTAGCCTCTAATCAATATTTTATGGGTAAAGATCCGTCTTACCCTAACGAACCTAACCCCCTTAACCCAGGGCTTAGTAAATTTGGAGGTAATTTATCATACATAATTAAGGCACATTATGAACCTGCTGATAAATTCGGCATTACTAAAGAAAGATTTTAATGGTAAAGCAAGGTAAAACCCCAATCCCAAAATCCCAAAGAGAAATTTCTACGGGATTACGTGAACCCTTTATTGAAGGTAATGATCCTAATAAAGTAACCAAATATGCTACCACTTTAGCAGACTCTAGAACCAACAATCAGGTAGTTAACCCTGGAAGAGCTTCCCAAATATCTCAAAAAGATGATACTTGGAAACCTTTTACTATTGGTATTAAAGATTTAGATGAAGCTATAAAATTTTATTTTGATAAAGTTATACAACCTAGTATAGTACAAAATGGTAATAGAATTGCCGTACCTACTATTTATGGTGCCCCCGAAAGATGGAAATCAATCCAACGTGATGGGTACTATAGAGATAAAAAAGGTAAAATTATGGCCCCGCTTATTATGTATAAGCGAACTAATATTGAAAGGAATAGAGGAATGACAAATAAAGTTGATGCTAACTTTCCCCAAACCTACGCAATGTTTCAACAATCATATTCTAAAAAAAATCATTACAATAATTTAAGTGTTTTAAATGGAGCTAAACCTACTAAAAGCTATCAAGCTATTGTAATCCCAGACTTTGTTAATTTTACTTATAATTGTATAATTTACACATATTATATGGAACAACTTAACCAAGTAATTGAAAGCATCAACTACGCAGCTGACACCTATTGGGGTGACCCAGAGCGTTTTAAATTTAAAGCCTTAATTGATGGATACCAAACCATTACAGAATTAAATGTGGGTAAACAACGAACTGTTAGGGCTAGCTTTGATATTAAATTGAAAGGTTATATTATACCAAATGTTATACAAAAAGACCTTACTGCTCTTAAAAAGTTCTCCAGTGATTCTAAGGTTATTATAGGACAAGAAACTGTTGAAAATTTAACTAGAGATAGAGGTAATAATTTTGTTGAAGGAATTAATACAAATTTAGATTAAAATGACAGAACAAAAACTCACTACTGAAGAAATTGAACAAATAAAAACAGTTCAAGAATCTCAAGAACAATTAGTAACTAGTTTTGGTGAATTAGAATTTCAAATCCAAGCACTAGAGTTACAAAAAGAACAATTAGTTAATCAATTAGAGGGTTATAAAACTAAAGAAAAAGAATTAGCTAATAAGTTATCTCAAAAATATGGAAATGGTACTATAAATATAGAAAAGGGTGTTTTTCAATCATAAAACATTTTGAAAAATTTTTATATATTTATAAATAAGACAATTGTTTAACATATTTTTTAACTTTAAAATTCGAATTTTAACATGGCAGAACAAATAATATCTCCGGGGGTATTTCAAAACGAAAACGTTCCGGTAGCACTGCAAGCGGCTGCAGCTCCTTTAGGAGCAGCTTTAATAGGCCCTTCTGTTAAGGGCCCTATAGGGGTTCCTACCTACTGTACAACTTATACTGATTATAAACAAAAATTTGGTGGCGCCCACGTAAGTGGGGGTGTAGAATATTCTTACTTTACTAATATCTCAGCACAAAATTACTTTAAGCAGGGGGGTACTAGCTTACTTGTTACTAGAGTAGCTAGTGGTTCAGGTGCCTTTACACCTGCATCATCCTCAGCTATAACATCAGGCAGTAACTTAGGTGCAGTTGGGAGTGTAAATAATATATTCACCCTCCAAACCATCTCAGAAGGAAACAACCAAAACAGCACTTCTACTGAAACTGCAGGAAATGCTTTACCTGATGGAACAGCTGATAACTTAAGGTATGAAATCTCTAATGTAGACTCAGGTTCAGGTATCTTTACTCTTTCTATTAGACAAGGTAATGATAGACAAGCAGATAAAACTATTCTTGAAACTTATAGAGGTGTTTCACTTGACCCTAAAAGGGACGATTACATCCAAAAAGTAATTGGTAACCAACAATTTACTATAGGAAGTGACGATGGAAATTCTTTTGTAAGTGTAACTGGTGAATATCCAAATAAATCTAAGTATGTAATAGTAAAAGAAGTACTTAAAACTACACCTGATTATTTAGATGGAGCTGGTAATTTTAAAGCAGCATTTACTTCTTCATTACCTAAAGCTCAAAGCGGATCATTTGGAGGAGCAGTTGGTAGCTTATTTACTACTCAATCAGATGGTAATAAGTATTATAAAGATATCTCTAATACAAACTCTCAGGGTTTAATAGCTAGTGATTATACCGCTTCACTTAATTTATTAACAAATAAGGATCAATATCCATTTAATGTAGTTAGTGTTCCTGGTTTAGTTTACGGTTTTGCTTCTCATAAAACTGTTTTAGATACTCTTGTTACAAACACTACTACTCGAGGTGATAGTATTTTACCAATTGATTTAGTAGGACATGGTTCATCATCGGCACAAGTAGTAACTCAAGCGGGTAATTTAAATACTAATTATGCAGCAGCTTACTGGCCCTGGTTATTAGTTAATGAAGAAGATACAGGAGGAAACGTTTTTGTACCTGCTTCAACTATAATCCCTTCAGTTTACGTCTTTAATGACAATACGTCTGAGGCTTGGTTTGCACCTGCTGGTTTTACTAGAGGTACAATGTCTAATGTAGTAATGCCCGAAAAAACATTACCACGTGGATTAAGAGATACTCTTTATAATGCTAAAATTAACCCAATAGCTACTTTCCCAGGTACTGGTGTTGTAGTATACGGTCAGAAAACATTACAATCACTTGCAACTGCACTTGATAGAGTAAACGTTAGAAGATTAATGATTTCCCTTAAAGATTTCATTGGGAATGTTTCTCAAAACTTAGTCTTTGAGCCTAATTCATTACAAACTAGAAATAGTTTCTTATCTGTTGTTACCCCATTCTTAGAAAGTGTTCAACAAAACCAAGGTTTGTTCGCGTTTAAGGTAGTAATGGATGACTCTAATAACGGTTCTGAGGTAATTGATAGAAACGAGCTAAGAGGTACTATATATCTCCAACCAGTTAAAACAGCAGAATTTATTGTACTTGACTTCAACCTCCTACCAACAGGAGCTGAATTCCCAGGATAATAAATTTCTATACAATAAAAGAAAGGGGTCGGATGAAAATCCGACCTCTTTTTATTTATTAATATTTATAAACAACCCCAATGGGGGTTATGATTTATAATTAATTTTAAAACAACAATAATGGCAATATTAGATCCAAACGAAATATTCTTTACAGCGTTTGAACCCAAACAACAGAATAGGTTTCTCATGCTTGTTGATGGTGTACCTTCGTACTTCATTAAAGGTGTGGGAGCAATTTCATTGACACAAGGGGAAGTAATCCTTAACCATATTAACGTATATAGAAAAGTAAAAGGTAAAACAACTTGGGGAGATGTCCAATTGACACTCCACGATCCCGTTTCACCTTCTGGAACTCAAACCATCATGGAATGGGTAAGACTCCACCACGAATCTGTAACAGGTAGAGATGGTTATTCTGATTTCTACAAAAAGGACGTAACATTAAACATCTTAGGACCTGTTGGTGATATCGTTTCTGAGTGGGTATTAAAAGGATGCTTTATTAAGGATGCTAACTTCGGTGAGTATAGCTGGGACAATGCTGACGCAGCCCAAACTATCACTATGACTTTAGCCCCTGACTACTGCGTATTGAATTACTAATCAATTAAATAGATTACAAAAGAGAGCGCACAAAAGTGCGCTCTTTTTATCTCTTTATATATTTATATCAAACAAATAAAGTTATTTTAAATGAATGAAGAAACAAAATTAAAGTTCCCCACGGAAATTGTAGAGTTGCCTTCAAGAGGTTTGCTCTATCCCAAAGATAACCCCCTTTCTTCTGGTAAAGTTGAAATGAAATACATGACAGCCAAAGAAGAGGATATCTTAACTAACCAAAACTACATTAGACAAGGCATTGTTCTTGATAAATTGATGCAATCATTGATTGTTTCAAAGTGTAATTATAATGACCTTGTAGTAGGCGATAAAAATGCTATAATGGTTGCCTCTCGTATTTTGGGTTATGGTAAAGATTATACCTTTGAATATGAAGGACAAGAGGTTACAATTGATTTATCTGAAATTGATCCTAAATGGATTAAAGAAGAAGACTTAGTAGAAAAAAATACTAATGAATTTAATTTTACTCTCCCCCATACTGACACTCCTATTACTTTTAAAATCCTAAATAATCAGGATGAAAAAGCAATTGAAGCCGAAATTAAAGGAGCGAAAAAAATAAATAAATTAGCATCCCCTGAATTATCAATGCGACTTAAGCAAATGATACTTTCAGTAAATGGAGATGATAGCCGTAAGGCAGTTAGAGAATTTGTAGACACCTATCTCTTAGCTCGTGATTCAAGAGCATTAAGAGAACATATCAGAGAGATTCAGCCCGATATGGACTTAACATTTGACTTTTTCCCCGAAGATGGGGGTGATACTCAAGAAGATGTTAAGGTCCCTATCGGGGTCACGTTTTTTTGGCCTGACGCGTGAATATAGAATGAGCATGTTCGCCATGATTCATGATGTAGTATATCATGGTAATGGCGGTTTCGATTGGGAGACACTATACCATATGCCTATTTGGTTAAGGCGCTTTACTTACAATAGAATAGCGTTACATGTCAAGGATCAAAACGATGCTCAACAAAATTCTACGCAACAGACTGCAGGGGGTACAACTCGACAAATCGACTTTACTAAACCACCTTCTGACATGAAACCAGGCCAACGTATGTAAAAGGGGGCACTGCAAGAGCAGTGCCCTTTCATATTTATATGAAAACAACATTGCATGGCTTCTGAAGAACAGATTAATAATCAAGGACGTCTTAATGATCTTCTCAGAGAAGAATTAGCATATCTTAAAGAATCTGAAGAATTTTTAGGGGAAACTATATCTAAAAGTGCTCAACTTGCTGATGCTATTAGGTCCCAAGTTAGCTCTATTAAGGATAAAGTTACTTTGGATCAAAAATTATTGCAATTTTCAAAACAAAATGTAGACGTTTTAACTAAACTTAAGGTTGGTTATAGTGATATATCTAAAATAGATAAAGATAGAAAAGGTATTTTATCTCAAATACAAACAACTAATAACCTTATTGCGGCCCAAGGATCAGATTTAACTCAAGAAATTAAAGACCAAGCAAGAGCTTATGTTGATCAAGAATCAGCTCTCCAAGATCAGCAAAAAGTTCTTTCAGATAAAATTGCTAAGCAAGAACAATTAGGAGCACTAATTAAAGCTCAAGAGGCCGCTGGGATAAAAGTTGATATAGCTGATAAAGCTTTACTAAAAAATGCTAAAGAGTCTGCTAGGCTACAACGAATGAAAGTTGTAGGCATACAATCAGAATTAGCAGAATCTAGTAAATTAGTAAATCCCCAAGCGGTTTCATTAGCTCTTCTTCAAGACCAAAATTCACAACTAGAAGAGGCTATTGCTTACTTAGATGAAGAAGAAGATGCAGTAGTTAATATAGAAAAAGCTCAAGGATTATTTAATATATCTTTGGGGGCTGCTGGTAAACTTCTAAAAAAAGCAGGACTTGAATCATCAGCTTTTTACTTAGGTTTAAGTGAGGGATCGGCAGCTGCCGAAGAAATGGCTCATAAACTTACTGAAGGAGGAGAAAATACCTCTACTTTTGGAGATAGAATAAAAGTATTAGGAGCAGGAATTGCTGGTACTTTTAAAGGAATGGCAAGTGAAATTAAAGCTATAGGTATAGGTGCTTTATTATTTAAAGGTATTAAAGGTGCCTTTAATATGTTAGGAGGTAAAGTACTTACTGGTTTTATATCTGATTTAAAAGGAAAATTTACTGAGGGAGTTAGTTATTTAAAAAACCAATTCTTTTCCCTCAATTCTTATATAGAAGATGCTAAAGCTGGGGAAACATTCCTTCAATTTATGTCTCAACAAACTGCAGAAATTGCAACCAATCTAGGTGTTGGTACTGCAGAATCAGCAAAATTAATAACTCAAGCCAAGGGTTTAAGCCGTGAATTGGGTATGCTTCCTGAGGCATTAGCTAAAACAACAGCTGAATTAAACATAGCATTTGGAACTACCCAGAAATTTTCGGATGATACTGTTAAAACAATGGGTCAATTAACCCATCAATTTGGGTTAACTAATGATGAGGCATCTGAATTTGTAAAACTATCTCAACTCTCAGGAAAAGAAACATCAGATTTTACATTAGAAACTAAAACTCGAGTTCAAGCTTTAAAAGAAGCATCAAATATTGCTATTTCTGAAAAAGCAGTAATGCAAGAGATTGCTAAATCAAGTGCAGCAATTCAACTGTCATCTAAAGGTCAAGGTAAAAACTTAGCGGATGCTGCTTTTCATGCTAAAAAATTAGGATTATCACTAGCTCAAACAGAAGCTATAGGAGGTAGTTTACTTGATTTTGAAAGCTCTATTGCTAATGAGATGGAAGCTGAATTGCTAATTGGTAGAGACCTTAACTTAGACAAAGCTAGACAATTTGCTTTAAATAATGATATAGCAGGGGTAGCCAAAGAAATAGCAGGACAGATAGGTTCAGCAGCGGAGTTTGGTAAAATGAATGTTATTCAACAAGAGGCGTTAGCTAAATCTGTTGGTGTAAGTAGAGATGAGCTAGCGGGTATGCTTAAAACCCAAGAACTTTTAGCGGGTACCGGGTTTAATGAAATGAGTGATGCCCAAGAACAATTTAAAAAATTATTAAAGGAAACAGGATCCGAAGAAGCAGCTCTTGCTAAAATGAGAGAAATGGGAGCTTCGGATGCCCTAGCTAATCAAATACGATCTGTTTCTTTGCAAGAAAAAAGAGCTCAACAAGAAAGAGATATAGTGCAAGCTCAAGCATCATTAGCTAAAAATGTTAATGCTATGTTTACGGCGTTTAATAAAGTCAACAAACAAGTAAAAGCAATTAAAAAAACTGTTGTTGATCAAATGAAACCTTTCTTTGATCAATTTGCGGGTTTAATAGGGGAAGGTGGAGATGCATTTAAAAATCAAGTTTTACCTTACGCTAAACAATTAGGTAAATTTATGAATGACGTAGGTTTACGTCTTATAGATATTGTTAAAAATAATGGACCTGCTATTAAATCTATATTCTCAGGAGTACTCGATTTATTTGGATCTATATACAGTGTAGTAGGAGAAGTAGTCAAAGAGTTATTAGGAATTAATAATGCTTCTGCTACTTCATCAGGATTTTTTGAAACTATAAATGATACCATACAGTCTATGGTAGAAAAGCTTAAAAATGTTGATGTAAGTGCTTTAACTGAAAAAATTAGGGGATTTATACAAGGAGTAAAAGATACTTTTACAGCAGTTAAAGAAGGTATCATGAAAGCAGTTGACCTAATCCAAAATTCGGCATTAGGTAAATTTTTATCGGGAAATGTAGGGGCAACATCCTTAGCTATTGCTCCTTTAGCTTTTAAAGGATTTAAAGCTAGTGGTTTATTTAAAAGAGGAAATAGCAAAGCTATGCCTATGTTTGTATCAGATGTAAGCGGAGGAGGTATGATGGACATGGCGGGGTCAATGAGAGGAGGTCGTGCAGCGGGTATTGGTGGTGGATTTAAAAAAGGGTTTAAGGGGTTAATGGATTATGCTAAAATGGCCGTTAAAGGAGGACGTGCTGGTAAAGTAGGTAGAGCTCGATTATTAAGAGCAGGAAAAGGTTTAATTACAGGTCAAGGTGCTTCATTTGTAGGAGGTACTGGTAAAGGTGCTCAAGCTGCTAAAGCGGCAAGTAAATTAGGAGGTATAGCAGGTAAATTAGGAAGTCTTGGTAAAGGTTTAGGTAAATTAGCAGCGGGTGGTGGTATTGGAGC
>Ga0209336_10001826_pt1 | contig 10211 bp, 4 predicted proteins | sample LinPmetageLP32_FD_184042 | JGI IMG/M metagenome (GOLD analysis project Ga0209336, IMG submission 184042) | Marine viral communities from the Pacific Ocean - LP-32 (SPAdes) (version 2) | ecosystem: Environmental > Aquatic > Marine > Oceanic | place: Pacific Ocean | collected 2009-08-23 | reverse complement strand
TTCTTTAGAATCAGACATATTTAAAAACAATTTTAAAAGAAAAGAAAATAAATTCTTTGCTAACTTAATAAACGTTTCAGCAGCAACAGGTGGTGAAGTACTTTGGGGTGCAAGCTCTTCTGGAATTAAAGGATTTTGGTCAACTGTTAAAATGAAAATTGATAATAGTTTGCTAGTTAATCAATCAGCTAAAAAAGAATTATTTGCAGTTTCTTCTGACACTGTAGAATCATCATATTAAATTAAATTAAATGAAAAATGAGCTAGTAAAATTAACTAGACAAAAAATTGAATTATTAGAGAAAGAATTAATAAATAATGATCATCCTAATATAGTAAAAGGAAATACAAAACATTTTCCATTAAAACATTCTTTTTCAGAAGGTGTTTATATAAGAGAAATGTTAATGAAAAAAGGTGGTATTGTAATAGGAAAATTACACAAATACAGTCACACTTGGTTTTTAATGCAAGGTGAATTAACCGTAGCTACTGATGAAGGCACTAACGAATATATAGCTCCTTGCTATGTTAATGCTCCTGCTGGTGCTAAAAGAGTTATATATGCTATAGAAGATTCAGTTTTTATAAATGTGCACCCTAATCCAAAAAATATAACAGACATAGAACAATTAGAAAATATGCTTACATGTACTTCATATAAAGCATACGAAAAATATAAACAATTAAAACAATAGCTTATGAGCATGGTAACAGTCGGAATAATATCCGGTGTAGGTAGCGCAATTACAGGAATATTCGGTGCTAGTTCTGCTAAAAAAAGAGCAAGAGCTGCGGCTAGAGAAAAAAGAAAACTAAGTGCAAAACTTACTAGTTTAGAAAACAGTAGACAAACTGTAATAAACCCTTATTCAGACACTAAAAATCTAAGTAATTTAGCTTCAGATTTGAGTGGAGGTATGTCTAATCCTTTTGCTAGTTTAGGCGTTGCTACACAGGCTGCTGAAATACAAATGGAACAAACCGATATTGCTTTAGCTAATACGCTAGACACGTTAAGGGCTACTGGCGCTAGTGCTGGCGGTGCTACAGCTTTAGCTCAAGCTGCTTTACAAAGTAAAAAAGGTGTTAGCGCTAGTATAGAGCAACAAGAAGCTGCTAATGAAAAAGCTAGAGCACAAGGTGAGCAGCAACTGCAGCAAATGAAAACTGCTGAAGCTCAAAGAATGCAAGGTATTGCTTTGTCAGAAGGTGCTAGAGTTCAAGGAGCACAAGCACAAGGCAAAGCGTTTAAGTTCAATGCTCAAGAAAATAGAGAAGCTGGTAAACTTGATAGAGTTTCTGCTCAAATATCAGGTGCGCAGGCTAGAGAAGCTCAAGCTCAATCTGATAGAACCTCTGCTATCACAGGTGCTATAGGTGGTTTAACATCAATAGCTGGTAGTTATATGAGTGCATATGGAACAATGAATGCGGGAAAGTAAATCCCGGTAGCGGGCTTATTAATACTAACATAAACATAAGTGATGCTATCGTTACACCTGGTGGCATAAGTTAAAAATATAAATATGAGTTACAGAAATCCACAGCAATACGTAGACACAACTACAGCTAAATCTTTTCAAAACTTGCAACAAACAATTGCTGGTTCTTTTGCTGGTGTAGCACAGTCTTATGCTCAAGCTGCTGAAAGAAGAAGAAAAGAAAACGAAAAAAAAGAAGAGGAAAATAAAAGAACTATAAAAGGTATAAATAAAGAAGTTTCAAACCTTAGAAGAACTTTAAACATAACTGATGACAAGTATAAAGACACTGATTGGGCTGAAGTTTACAATCCTTTAATAAAAGAATACGAGAATTTATCAAATTCCATAGAGTTTGGTACTAGCGAAAACCCTTCTGCTGATAGAATTAGAAGAGATGAGATATATGCTAGTGTAGCAGGTTTAGAAAACTCTGTTGCAAACGTTGCTAGTTATGTTGATGGTATGGACGATAAAATAATGAATGCAGATCAGCAAGGTGGTTTATATACTGGTATGGATTCAAACACGTTTAAAGGTTTGAGTATATTTTCTCAAAAGCTACCAGGTAAAAGACAACCAAGATTTGTTGATGGTAATGTAAAAAATTTAGTTTGGGATGTATACGATGAAGATGATAATTTAATTCAAACTTTTGACGCAGCTAAATTACAAAGAATAGGAACAGATCTTGATGAATTAGTTATAACTATACCGAATCAAACAGAAGCTAATAAAGCTTCTAAATTAGAAATAGGCACTGTTTTTGAAACGAAAAATGGAGTAAATGGAGAATATTTTAGTGGAAAAATTAAAAGTTCATATTTAGATGATGGAAAAATAATAGACAAACAAGTATCTCCTAATGGAGCTGTTCAATACACAACAGTTAGGCAGGTAAACAAATACAAGGAAAATGGAATAATTTTTAACGAAGAGTTCAACACTGTTACAGATGCCAGCATTGATGGTATGTTACAAACTAATAAAGATAATACAAGCGCTATAGCGTTTAACAATTCTCAATTTAAAGATATAACTTTTGATATTGAAGACTTTGTTAACAACCCTTATTTTAAAGGAAAATACACAAAAGACAGTTTACCAGAAGAAATAAAAGCAGCTCTAAAAGATAAAGATGGTTTTCAGTTTGATTTAAATGATCCACTTACAGATGTAGAAAAAGATATTTTTCGCGTGGCATATAAAAAACATTATTTAGACACAGAAGTTCCTAATGAAGTTCCTGGTCTTACCTCTAACGTTAGCGAAAAACAACTAGACACAGAAGGTCTTACTTCTTATTTAAAAAATCAATATGATCCTAAAAAACATATAACTAAGAAAAATAAGTCTGGTATAAACGCTAGTGCATATGTTCAAAGTTTAAAAAATGATGAAAGAATAGATCCTGCAGTTAGAGAAACTATAGTGCCTATAAATGCATTAACTCTAGACAAGGTTAAAGCAATAACAAAAGCTACTTATATAGATGAAAATGATGTTGAAGGTGATTTAACGCCTGCTCAACAAGCAGAGCTTGATTTAGATATAAAACAAACGATTAAAGACTACAAAGACGCGGAAAACCAAGGAAAAGCCTGGGATACTAAAGACAATGTTGCTGTAACTTTTGATCAAGTTATAGATAGAATAAGCAAAAGACAGAAAAAATTATTAGACGTAACAAATAAAAATGAAGCTATAGTTTATTAATAATCAAATAATATACGTATGAACGAATATATAGTAAACGGTCAACTCTACCAGGTGTCTGACGACAGGCTTGAGAAGTTTTTAAAAGAATTTCCTAACGCTCAACTAAAAGAAAAAGAAATTGTTGAACAAGTAAAGACAGAGGCTGTTGTGGAGGAGGTTGCGGACACGACAGCAATGAACGAACAAATAGCAACGGGTCAGAGTACGGACTTAGGATCGGAAGATATTTCTTTGGATTTAGAAAAAGTAAATAATATAAACCAAAATTTTCAACAAGAAGACGTGGTAGACGGTGTAACAACCGATACAAAACCTTTAGATATTTTAGAAGAAGAAGATTTAGAATCTTATATAGAAAATTTAATAGTTGTAAATAAAGATTATAGAAAGCAACAAGCTGAAGATACTGGTGTAGAAAGAGAATTAGTAGAAACTGGAGCTAGTATAGCTGCTAATTTAATAAACATTCCCACTAGTTTAAAAAGTAATATTCAAGACATATTAGCATCAAGTGTTTTGTTAGGTAAAGAAATTTTAGAACCTGTTTTAGGAGAAAGAGAAGTTCTTTCGGATTTATGGCTTGATCTTATGGAAAATTCTAAAAAAACCAAAGAAGAAATGCTTGATGTAAGTATTGATTTTGGAGATGACGATGATAAATTTAAAGGTAGTCAATTCATACAAGGTGTTAGAACTGGTGACGTTTCTGATATAGTAGGTGGTGCTGTAACCGGAATGACAAGTATAGTGACAACTATGGTACCAGCTATATTAACTGGAGGCGCTTCTTTAGTTCCACAAATAGTTGGGCCAATGATTTCGGACTATAATATAGAAAAAGCTAATGCTTTATTTCCTGAATCTGACGATCCATTAAAAGAATTAGAAAATTCTGGTGAAACAGAGGTTTTTACGCCATTAACACTTGGAACTATGGCAGCAGGTTTAGAATTTGTAGGTTTTAAAGGCATTTCTAAAGCTATTATGAAATCAGCTTTTAATTATAAAGGTTTAGTTTCTTTAATATCGGCTGGTAGCAAAGAAGGTGCAACAGAAGTTGGTCAATTAGGTGTAGAAACAACTAGCAATGCTATAGCAAGAGGAGAAGACAAAGTAGATGCCGCTATGGAAGGAATAAATGCTATGGCTTCAGATCAAGGAAAAGAAGCTTTTGCGCTAGGGTTTATTGGCGCGGTTACTTTTGGTGGGGCAGGTCAAGTGAGGCAAGCCAACGCTTATAGAGCTTTAAGAAATGACAGTAATGGTGTTAAAATATTTAATAGTTCTATAAAGCAAATGGGTGACATCAAACGAGAAATGAAGATGTCAAAAAGTAAACCTTATCAAGAAGCTTTACAAGTTGAACTACAAGAGGTTGAAAGTGATTTAAAGACATATTTAGAAAACAATCAAAAAATACTTAATTTTTTAACTGTAGAACAAAAAAATGAATTGGTAGGCTTAATAGAAAATAAAGATAAAATAAATATTCAAGCTCAAGATTTGTTAACTGAGAAAAATGAAGGTAATATTAATAAAAAACAATATGGTTATGCTATAAGAAGTTTAAATAACCAAAAGAAAAAAATTGATAACTCTATATTTCAAATTAGAGAAACAGTAAATTTAGAACAAGTTGAGCTAGGTATTCAGAATCTGGAAAAAGTTAGCGAAAAGTTTGGTTTAAAAGTAAATGCTTTAAACACAACAAAAGAATATGAACAAGCTTTAGACAAACTAGGTTTTAAAGATGATAAGAAAGCTGAAGCAATGAAAGCGGAAGGTTTTATATTACCAGATAAAACTGTACTTATAAACAAAGAAAGAGCCGCAGAGGTTGGAGCTATAGGTGTAGCATCACATGAGCTACTGCATCGTATAGTGCAAAATGATTTATCGGATCCTACAAGAAGAAATGAAATTGTAGAAAGTTTTAAAAAGCAAATGTCTAAAAAAGAATTAGATATTGTTCAAAAAAGAATAAACGAAAACTATAGGTACAATGAAGATGGTAGTGAAAAAGATATAAGCGAATATAACGAAGAATATTTAACTGCATTTTCTGATGCTGTAAGAAATGGTGAAATTAGTTATGAGCAGACTTTATTTGAAAAATTAGGAGAATCTATATTAAAAATAGTTAAACCTAAAGGTTATGCTAAAGCAAATTTTGAATCAGGAAAAGATGTTTATAATTTTATAAAAGAATATCAAAGAGAGTTTTCTAAAGGTAAAGTAACTAAAAGAGCTGAAGAGTTATCTAAAGTTAAAGCTACAAAACCTGTAAAAGAAAAATCTTCTAAAACTATAGTTGCTGAAAACAAAGAATTGTCTAATAAATTAAAAACTGCAACAGGCCAACAAGTTGATGATATTAAAAATGATTTATTTTTAAATAACCAAGGTATTGTAAACGATTTTGTAAAAGATAAATTTGTAAATAATTTAGGCTTGCAACGTGAAGATTTTAGATCTGGGGTACAAGAGGAAATATTAATTAGACTTAACAAAACCTATAACCCATCTAAAGGAGAGTATGGCGCATATCTACGTGAGGCTCTTTATGGAGGTGGTGGATTTGGCGGTGGAAGATTAGGTAATATATTAAAAAGTTTAGGACAAAAAGGAGATTTGTTTAATCAACAAATTGATGAAGGTAAAACTGCAGAAATTATAGATGAAAGCGCTACAATTACTGTAAAAGAAACTCCAGTTGTTAAACAAACAAAAGCTACATCTATATTATCTAAAAATCAATACGATAAAGCTAAAAGTTTAGTTAAAGAAAAAATAAAAAATATAGATCCATCTAAATTAAATTATAAAAAATTAGGCAATATAACCGCGGAAGCAACTTCTGAATTAATTGGTATACCTGTTAAAAAAATAATAGATCCATCTGCAAATCTTACTAAAGATGAAGCAACAAAAGGCGCTATGTTTATTGAAAAAAATATTGACTATATTGAAAGAACATTGCCAGAAGGTGCTGTAACAGAGGGTGCAAGTGAAAGTTTAGTTGGAACATCAACTGGAGTATCAAGAGTTTTATTAAATAATCCTAAAATATACACTAAACAACCAAGAAGTAAAAAAGGAGCTGGTTTATATACTTACAAAAAAAATCCTAATGTTTCAAGATCTGATATTAAAGAAGCTATAGGAAGACCTGTTGGTAAAAAACCAATGCCTATAGACCCTAGATCAAAAGAAGCTCAAACAATCAAGGCTTTGATAAACACAGTAGATAAAAATATATCTAACGAATTAACTAGAGTAGAAGGAGATTTTAGTTTAGAAATCACACAAGATATTGCAGCTGGAAAGTCAAGGGTTATGTTTTCAAAATCTACTAATAACCAAAACTTAAACAAAAGCTTAAGAAGTTTAAAAAAACCAGAAGATCAGATAAAATATAGAGCTTTATTACCTGATTTTATTAAAGCTATATCTGTTAATGATTATAACGTTGATGCAGCTTTTCAAAATGTTTTTGGTAATTTTTTAAATCAAACCAATGGTTCTCCTAGTAAGAAAAGAAAAGATATAATAAGTGAATGGAAAAAAGTTAGAAAAAGTGTTATAAAAAATCAAAAAGATTTTAATACAGGAAAACCTAAAAAAGTAAATGTAAACGATTACTTAACTCAAGCTTTTGAAGAACAAACAGAATCAGAAGTTGTAAGAAATATATTAGGCGTAGCTAAAGGTGGAGTTAATTTTAGAGATGATACACAGATAATGGGTTATATTAACCTTATGAATGAATTAGTTGGTTCTAAAATGCAAGAATTTAATGGTAATGATTTAGAAATAGCTAGTTATGTTGTAAATCAACTAGGTCCAACTCTTAGTGCAGGCGCTAAAGTAGGTGGTAATAATTTTATGTGGGAATTAGATAATGAAACAGGTTTATTAGCTTTAGTTCCAAGCACATTGAAAAGAAGTGATAGTTTAAGAACTAGTGTTTTTGGAAATCAAAAAGAAATGAGTGAGGTTTTAATTAAACCATTTTTGAAAAAACCAGAACTACTTACTTATAAAGGAAATGCTCCTCAATATAATGGTAAACCATTATTAAAACCTAAAGTTGCTCAAAAAGTAGACACTTATATTACATCTTTAAATAAAACTGGAAATATATCAAAAAGCATGCTAGATGAATCTGCTGCTTATGCAAAACAAAATCAAAATGCATTAATTGATATATTAGATTTTTATAAAGGTTTAGATAAGAATAGTGAAATAACTATTAACGATTTAGCAATGTTTTTCGCTGCATCTAATGGAGATATGACCGCTTTAGTTAGAGCTGCTGCTAGAGTTGATAGTTTTGCAAAATCTAATTCTAAAAACAAAAAAGATTATAGATACGAACATAATCCGCCGGCTAGAACAATGTTAGTCAACATGGCTAAGTATGTTAATGGTCAAATGACTTTAAAAGAATTAAAAAAAGGTTTTGATGGTTACACTGTTTCTATTATACCTAAACAGATGGATGATATTATAAATGAAAGATATAAAGATTCTAGCCCTTTAACAGGTTCAAGATATTATAATTTTTTTACATTTGGTAGATTTCCTTTTTCAATGACTGTTTATGAAAAACAGAAAGATGGAAAGTATACAACAAAAATTTTAGGAGCTTTTGCTCCACAAGCTTATAAAGAAGTTCAAGCGGCTAAAGCTAAAAACATAAAATCTTTACCATCTAATATACAAACAAAATTTTCTAAAACAAGTAGCAATGAAAATGTTTTAAATGAAATGGAACGTTTAGATGCTAAAGCTCAAGATGCTAGAATTAAATTTAGTAAATCAAAAGATCTTAATAAAAATTTTAATGAAATAATTGAAAAAGCTACAGGTATTGGTAAAGAAAAACAATATGGTCAAACAAAGGCTAGAGCTGTAGGCGCTGACAAAGGTAAGTTTAACCTACTAGGTATACCACCATCAGCTCAAGATTTTGTAGGTTTAACTAGATATTTTGCTGGAAAAGGAAAAGAAGGTGATAAAACTATTGCTTGGATTAAAGAAAACTTTTTAGATCCATTTGCTAGAGCCAATATAGATATATCAAACGCTAGAGTTTCTTTAGCAAACGATTTTAAAGCTTTAAAAGAGCTATTAAATGTAAGTCCTAAAGATTTAAATAAAAAAATTACTGGTGAACCTTATACTGTAGGAAATGCTGTTAGAGTTTATACTTGGGGTCAGCAAGGTATGAAAGTTCCTGGCTTGTCTAAAGCTGATCAAAAAATATTAGAAGACTATGTAGCAGCGGATGAAAACTTACAATTATTTGCTAATGAATTAATAGCCATAAACAAAGATAATGGATACCCTAAGCCACAAGACAGTTGGTTAGGTGGAACTATCACTACAGATTTACTTTCAGGTTTAAATACAGTTGTTAGAGCTAAGTATTTAAAGCAATGGCAGGGTAATGTTAATGAAGTTTTTAATGAAACTAATTTAAATAAACTTGAAGCTGCTTACGGAAAAAGTTATAGAGAAGCTCTAGAAAATATACTAGGCCGTATGAAAAGCGGTAGCAATAGAGGAGCAATGGGTGATACTCTTACCGGTAGATTTGTTGATTGGCTTAATGGTTCTATAGGAGCTATTATGTTTTTCAACATGAGATCAGCAGTACTACAAACTATTTCAGCTGTTAACTTTGTGAATTGGTCTGATAATAATCCATTAAAAGCAGCGGCTGCATTTGGTAATCAACCACAATATTGGAGTGATGTGATCAAGCTAATGAATTCTGATTATTTAATTGAAAGACGTAATGGTTTAAAAATAAATGTTAATGAAGCTGATATTGCAGAAATAGCTGCTGAGTCAAAAAACAAAGCTAAAGCTTTTATAAGTAAATTACTTAAGTTAGGTTTTTTACCTACACAAATAGCTGATAGTTTTGCTATTGCATCAGGTGGAGCTACTTTTTATAGAAACAGATACAAAAGTTTAAAGAAAGAAGGTTTGTCTGACAAAGATGCTGAAGCTCAAGCGTTTCAAGATTTTAGAGAAATAGCAGAAGAGTCACAACAGTCAAGTAGACCTGATAGAATCAGTGCTCAACAAGCTGGCCCAATGGGGCGTGTTATATTAGCTTTTGCAAATACACCAGCTCAATATGCACGATTAATGCAAAAAGCCGCTAGTGATCTTAAGAATCGCCGAGGGGATGATAAGACTAATATATCTAAGATTATATATTACGGTGCTATACAAAATGTAATATTTAATGCTTTACAACAAGCTTTATTTGCTATGGCATTTGGGGATGAAGAGCCTGATGAAGAAAAGAAAAATAAAAAGTACACGAGTATTGTTAATGGTATGTCTGACTCATTGCTAAGAGGTCTTGGTTTTCACGGTGCTGCCATATCCACACTTAAAAATGCGGTTATGAAATTAGCTGAAGGAGCTAAGGCTCAAGACGCTGCTATAGAATTATTAGATATTTCACCTCCTATATCTTCTAAAATAGGTAAATTAAAATCTGCGGGTAGAACATGGGATTGGAATAAAAAAGAGATAATGGAAAAAGGATGGTCATTAGATAATCCTGCTTACCTAGCGGCTGGTCAAGTTGTAAGTGCTGCTACTAACGTGCCACTCGATAGAGGTATAAGAAAATTACAAAACTTGAAAGATGCTTCTGATGCTGAAAATGAAGAGTGGATGAGAGTAGCTAATGCTTTAGGTTGGGCTAAATGGGAACTAGAGTGGGAGAAAGATAAAACAAAAAAGAAATTTAGAAAAAAGAATATTAAACCACTTTTTAGTAAAAACAATATTTTAGGAAAAAAGAAAAATATATTTAAACGTAAAAAAATATTATAAATTATGGAATCACCTTTATTAAAAAAAGTAATGAAAGGACCTAAATGCTGGAAAGGATATGTAGCAAAAGGTAAAAAAAAATCTCCTAGTGGGAAAAGAGACAAAAACGGAAAGATTAAAATGGTAAACAATTGTGTAAAAAAA
>Ga0209336_10001821_pt1 | contig 10255 bp, 13 predicted proteins | sample LinPmetageLP32_FD_184042 | JGI IMG/M metagenome (GOLD analysis project Ga0209336, IMG submission 184042) | Marine viral communities from the Pacific Ocean - LP-32 (SPAdes) (version 2) | ecosystem: Environmental > Aquatic > Marine > Oceanic | place: Pacific Ocean | collected 2009-08-23 | reverse complement strand
TTTACGGGCACTTTCTTTACGGGCACTTTTGGAATTAATTTAGGTGTTTCTAAAACTTGAATAAGTTCAGGTTTCTTGCCCGCCTTTTCAACCCTTCTTTTATGACCTAATGTTTGCTCGTGCCGTCGCTGTGCTATCGGTCTGTATTCACTATCAAAATGTTTGTCGCAAATTTCACACCACCATCCCTTTTTGGAATTAAATTCTACTGATGCCATATCTATACTTTATATTAAAATATCGGTTTAAATCCGTTCAAATAAACATATACAACTTTTTAAATATGTTGAATTAGAAACTTTTCTTTTCTCTCTTTTATATAAATGGAAGTGCGAGTAAACATTGCGATGGAGAACACTCACTTACACCCTGTGGAAATTTCTATTGTTTACAATGAAGATGGTAGTGTAGACAGTATAGATTGGAGAGAAGGAATACTGGAAGAATTGGACGATTTGGAAGAACCCGAAGAGAGACTTGAAACCATCTGGGAAAAAGAATGGAGCGATGAGGACACTGACGCAGACCCAGATTATATGCCGACCGTGGATACCTGTGGAGAATATTCCAGCGATGATAGCGATTATTAAGTTATGGCGATGATATAAATACAAAATAAGTATTTCTATAAATGGGAAAACTTTGTGCCGCAAAATTGATTTACGAAGGACATTATGAATGGGTGGTGCGAATGTCGTGCTGTGTTCCGCCTAAAAATTACCTATCGTGGGCACTGCCCAGAAAGGAATATACTTTGGACCAAGCAAAAGATTTTAGAAATAATAAAATGAGAGAACTGGAAGAAGCAGGATTAAGAAAATCTGGACCACGAGGACTTCATTCATCAACAATCGGTCGCAGATAAAATTTTTTATCTAACTATATTATATATAATGTTAAAAGCAGCAGACGAAGTCGTTATTCTCACTTACCTTCAATACCGAAAAATAAACCAAATGGGATTTCTCAAGTATTCGCACCTCTGTTCTCTCTTTTGCTACTGTCTAAACAACTATGATAAAGATTATATTCGTAAAATCTTTATCAAGTTAGTAAGAAACAATCACTTCATTAAAAAGCGAAATATCAAACGCAGTTATACATATCAATTTATTCCTTTGGAGGGGGACTAGACGGAAGCGTTGAACCACCGCTGAATATTGGTTTTGCCCGTGTGATTTTTAAGAAAACGGTATTCTTGTTTCCCAGCGTGGTATCATCCACAAATGTCCCATCTGGATTTTTTACTCTTACCGCAAGTTGTGTTAAATTTCGGTTTGCCCCACTATGGGTATATACTATACTTCCGCTTCCTTGGTCACTCACGAAGTTATTTGAGGTATAGTATCTACTAACAATACTCATTGTATCTTTTCCGTTAATACCATTAGTAGATAATTGAGACCGTGTGTTCTCTCCCACAAAGTCCATTTGGAAATTATTCGCAATATCAATCAAGAAAAATCCAACACCGCCAGCATTTTCATTGTAGACCCTATCGGCAAAAATAGCATCTACATCACCGATACTTACCTGTGGTCCACTGCCCGGTGTGCCGTCTGTCATAATTGGTTTAGCAAACAAACCTTTCGGTCCGCCAGTATATTGAACTGCCGATGACGTCACCACAGGAACAGCAATAGAAGCAAGTCCCTCGGTGATTGTCTGTCCTGCTATAACATTATTAATAGTAAAAGAATTAGCAACATACGGTTCCTTCGTCGCGTCGTATGCGGGGAAATAAGAAATAGCAGAATTTTCTTCAATGCTGATGGTCGTATCATCAAAACCCAACTGCGTGCTCCAAAAAGCAGGAGGCGTCATAGCAGAAAAGGCAATACCCGAATATGCTTTCGCCAAACCACTATCTCCGTTTACTCGCTCGTTTCCAACGTTGCCCGGAAAGGCAGGGTCAAACGGGTCACTCGCTGGTGTTTCATTCATTAATTCATTATACTGAACCCCTGGTTGAGCATCGGCATTTGTCACACCTGTCGTCACGGTTGAGTTAGTATAAATTGGAAAATGCGCAACATCAAACTTCAATTTTTTCTCGTTTTCATCAAAAGAAATAGATAATTGGTTAGTTCCAACCCATCTATCTATCGGCAGTTTAACTGCCCCCGCATAATCATTTTTCATTGCCGCCAAATCAAATTCTCGGCACTGAACGCCCGCATAGGTAGCATCCAAAATCTCTGGATTGGTTGGGTCTGCTTTTGAAGCATTCACGAAAACTTGTTTGTGGGTAATAGTTGTTCCGGGCACAGCATTCAGTTTTTCTATTTTGAGGTCGTTTTGAAGTATTGTTTCCAAAAACGGACTTTCACTAGGAAACTTGGTCTGGTTGTTTGGTCCCACAGCACTCCAACCTGTGTCGTAGTTTGCCGAACACGGTCCATCTTTTTCTACCGGTATAAGATTATCAGTCAACCACGCCGCGATTTCCTGCGGTGTGTAATCCCCGCCAGGAACCGTTGCCTTCCAACTAAAATATTGCGGAACGATTTGCGTTGTGCCCGCTGCCGCTGTTATCGGTTGCGGATTTCCGCCCGTATTCGCAAGAGGGAACGTCAATTTTTCAATATTGTTTGACGGTAAGTAAGTTGGGTCTTGGTCGCTGTGCCTAATTGACGGTGCTCCGTCTATATCTTTACACGCTATACGATAAAATACCGTTGGACTTGCTTTGTGCGCTTGACTTGGAACTGGAATAATAGGATGCTTTGCTGCTCTGTCTTCTTGATAGGACGGAATATGAATAGTCATAGTCTGGTCAAATGTGACGCCCGCAGGAGCATCCTTGGAAGTGTAATCAATCATAGCAGAACATCCACCATACCTTGCTCCTCCTCTACCTTTGTGTAATGGAGTTGCTCCAATATTGACTATAAAATAGGCATTGCCCGCGGCGGTGTTTGTCTGTGCGTCCGCCAACCAATATAATTCATTATCGCCCGTGACCGTCGTGACCGGGATGAGGGAGGTTGGGTCATTATACAGGGTCCCTTTGTATGTCATCGGTTGACTGTCGGGCACATACCCACACAGCGGGTGAATTCCACCAGCGGGATACGTTGTGTTGCCGGTTTGATAATCTGCTTTTTGATTAATATTGTAATTTACCAAATATTTACATCCCCTTAATTCAATCGGTAATCCTTCAACCGGCACGTGAATAACATCTTGCGTATCCAAAAAAACCGACTTAATTGAAACCTCATCACCCTCACGCAATTCTACTGGATGAGCGAGTGTAGACGTATATACTCCGTTTTGGTCCACTTGAACACTATCTTCTTGTCGCAAGCAAAGCGTTATTTCTTCCATTATATACTATATACAAGAAACTTAATACTAAATATTTACACATTTAATATTAAAAAAAAATTGATTTACATAATTAACTTTGAATAAATGTAATATGACTTTTCACTTGATTGCCGAAGATGAGATGTTTGTGGATATTGAAGATTTTGAAGGATTGTATTCTATCTCCAATTATGGGAGGGTTTACAGTCATCACGGAAGAAGTAATAAATGTCTTACTGCCAGCGATAACGGGCAGGGGTATTTACAATTGCGTTTGTGTAATGCCGAAGCAAAAATTGTAAAGCGGGCAAGAATTCATATTCTGGTCGCGGAAGCATTCATCGGGTATAGAACCGAAGAAACGACAGTTGACCATATCAATAGAAATACTCACGATAATCGTGCTAGTAATTTGAGATTAGCGACATACAGTCAACAAATAGTAAATCAAAGAACCAGAAGCGATAATCAACTGGGTGAAAAAAATATCCACGAGTGGTGCGACAGCAAAGACGGGCGAATGTATTGGCGCATCCTCATTCGCCGACACGGTGCCGATGTTCTTCAAACAAGTTTCGCACAAGATATATATTCCCTAGATGATGTGAAACAAAAAAGAGACGAATTCCTCAAAACGCTAGATTATTAAGCATAGACAATTCTGTATCCAGCACCGCCAACAGCAAGTGCCTTTTCAACTTCAGCATACATATTTATTTGGAGCGGGGCGTTGGTAGAAGCAGGTGCGGTGCCCGCCTGGTTGAGTGGGTCAGCATCAAACTCACGACCAATCTGGATAGAAAGGTCAGCAACACGGGCACCAATTCTCACACAATCGTAAGAAAGGGCGCCGCCGAATGCTTTGCCACTATCAAATTGATTAGCACCGGTTTGGAGAAGCAAATCACCGTTTGTCCATTTGTAGGTCGCCGAACCTGGGTATGCCTGCTGGGTTCCGTATTCATCACTCATTAAACCAAGACGTTCCATCGGTCGCGAAACACCATTGAAACCTGGGAACACATTTTTACCGTTGAGGCGATATTGCGTCGTCTGTTTCAAAAGTGCCTGCGAGGCAACGTTTCCGTAACCAATCACTTCTCTCGCAGCACCAGCAGTATTTATTGTTTCTTCACTGTTAGTAAGAGTTTTAACAAGAAGCAACCGCTCAACTTTTTTACCGATAAAACCCATAGATTGTTCGCTCAACCGCTGGACAGAACCTGCTACTTCACCATTACGTCCCACGATGTTGTATCTGTCGTGCTCAATTTCCATCCATCGCACACCTTTTTCTTTCAGTGCTCGCACCAATGGCGCCAATATTCTTTCGTCTTCCACAACGTCCACAGCAAGGATTGGACGGAGAGGTGCTTGGGCGTTAGTAGTGGCGACATCTTGATTGACAGCAACTTGGTTCGCATCATTACGGGCAAACTCAATTTCTACTCTCAAGTTAGGGAACATAGATGATGGAACAATAGGCATAGAATTCAAAATTGGAAAGACTTCTCTCAAGTCTAGGTAGGCAGAAGTAGTTGTATTGGTAGCAGTGTTCATAGTGCCGGCGGAATACATATGGTTTAACTTACCAGTCACTCCATCAAGTTCAAAACCGAGTTCACTTCGTTTGAGGTAAGATGCCGAGGACTTGTTATCGGCGTTGCTTCTTGCTTGGTTCTTAAATGCTAAATACTGTGCCGGCGACCGAAGGGCGGAAAGTTCGGTTCTGCCATCAAGCAATCTAATGTTGCGAATGAGAGAAACAGCACCTAAAAGGCGATTGTAATCGTGGGCACCGTTGGAAACTACCCCGAGGTCCAAAATTCGCATATTGGTTCCATAACCGAGTTTGGAACCATCTAATTCAAAAATACATCGTTGACCTGGAACAAAAATGGACGGGTCAATATATTCTGTGCTTAAACTTCCACTATTGTAAGACATTATACATTTTACTAACAATTAAATTTTATATTTTTTTAAAAACGGCACAATTACTCCTTTTTTGTATCTTTTATCAAAAGTGTCATCACAGAAGTTCCAACGGTGTCTACCGGTTGTAATTGCTTATTCAACACTCTTGCCCTAATATTACTTATATTCTGCTTATAGTTGTTGTCTAAATCTATAAATACTAATTCATTCGCATCAAATTCAACAACACCATTTGTGTTGTCATTGTCTGGAATGGTAGCAATAATGTTCATTCGTTTGCCCGTCTTTGCTACCGTTGGGTCTGTAGTTATCATTCCACTGCCGGGTATTGTAGAACAATCGTAAGAAATAACAGGATGACTGTCTAAAACAACAACATAATTATCACTGTTGGTAACGGCAAAATCATTGGCGGGGATTAACGAAAAACCATACTGGTCAGCAAAAACAGTATTGAACCTTGGTTCAAAATTATGGTATCCCGCTCCACCAAACTCTGGACCCGAAAATCCCATAAATCTCAATATACTTTTGCTGATAGAGAGAATGCTTCTAAAGTTTTGAGCGATTGCCAAGTCGTAGAAAGTCTCGTCAAACTGTGGCAATAAACCCACTATATCTGGGGCAGAGTAAGACATCATTGTTTGGTCGCCTCCAAATACATTTCCATATTCGGGTGCGAGATAATCCATATAAGGGTCTAACGGGTCATCGTCAAGGTCTGCTTCCGGGTCCTCCAACGTGTTCACTAATGCTGGGTCCACCGTTAACCCAACCCAATTAACAATAGTTCCACCTGCCGCTGGTCCTTCTTCCCCGCAAACATACATATATGGATACAGCGCAGCATTTCTGTCATCATCAACATACCTGAATAATACCGTTTTGGTTCCAGCAGCAACAACCCCTGGATTAATACCACCCTGTGGGTTGAATTGAATTGCTCCGGGTCCCGGTGGGTTGATTGTTATAACACCCGTAGCGAGGTTAGAAACAGCAGTAGCATCTACCGCTTGCCCGAAAACAGGCGGTCCAGTCGTGTAGAGGTTCCAGTTAGTTTCATCAACCGCTTCCCACCAGTGTATCAACCCGCTTGCTGGCGTGATTTGCGTTCGTCTGTATGTTGCGATTGCTCCTAGGTTCACTTCATCAAACTTTTCTGTTGCGCCGGCAGGTGTTTGTGTCCAGTTATTTCCAAGAGGCAGATTTAAATATCCACCGCCACCACCGCTTACCACAGAACCGATTATTTCTGGTCCCGATTTTTCAATCATAATAACATCGTTGGCGGCAACGCCAGAAGGAGAACCACCGCCCGTAGGGTCGGCAGAAAAAGGAGCAACTGGAGGCACACTATCAGCAGGAACGTGAGCACTGGCGGGTGTAATAAATTGATAATTATCTCCACGTCGGTATGCCCGTATTTCGTAGTCTCGGGAAGCAGTTGGGATTGCGACGCCGTCGCGACCAGTAAGTTGTGTTTTAGATAAACCGATAGCAAATCCTTCTTCATCTTTTGTTCCACCCACTGGGAGAGAACCGACACGAGCGTAAAAGACTGAACTTCCCTTACACCATTGGACCAGCGCTGATGTTGGATACAAAAAAGCATCTAAATTAGCAGAACTTGCGTCGCCAACAGGTTTGCTGTATCCACCGAATGCTACAATATCACCCGGGTTTTCATCATTGTCAGCAATTTCTAAAGTAGCATCAGTATCAGCATCTTTACTTATACTAAACAGAGCATTACTATCAACCAATTTTGGATAACCGTTGCCCCCGGCAGGAATATTGGGTGAAAACTGACGTCCTACTGCCCCAATAAATTGTGGGTGAATAATAGGCGACAATTTAAAATTTATCGTCTTTTCATCTGGACTGCCATTCCCGTCCTTGTCTGCTATGTGATATTGTCCAGTAACTTGATATTTTCCAGGAGGAGCAGGATTATCCACTGCCCCTTGATTTAACGTGAGTGTATCATTGAGGGCGGTTTCCATCGCTGGAAAAAACGTTTGATAGTTGGTGCTTGAGTAGGTTTTCACATCTAAAACACCAACCGTTCTTGATGTTTCTGGGAGGTAAGTGTTTCTGTCTATATTGAATAAAACTTCAGCGTCGTTCTCTCCAACATCAAGAACTGGAAAGATTGTTTCAAAAGTAAGATTTTGGACTGCTATCTGTGCGTCTTCACCCACAACTAAATCACTATCCAAATTGGCATTAAATATACAATCGTTTTCACTTGTAAGGCGAACTAATTTAACCATATATAATTAAACATATATAATATATGGTGAAATTTTACAAAATGCCTAATATCCGCTTTTTCGTTTGCGTCTCATCGGGGTATTCTTCTTTTTTTTACCTTTGGACGGCGCTTTCTTAACTACTCTGCTATTTTTGCTGTGTGTCTTACCAGACATAACAGTTCCATCGGGCATTTTGTGAGTGCCCTTCAATTCAAAAACATCCTTGAGTTTCGGTTTCCTCGGTTTCCTAGGTGGTCGCATCGTGCTCATATTATACAATACTTTCTTCATATATATATATTCTATTTTTTACCAAGGATGTTTGAGAGAAGTGCGTCAATCGCCGCCATATCTACCGGTCGCGGTCCTTTCGGTGGGGGTGGAGGCACATCAGTCGCATCTTTTCTTGGACGGGCAACTTTAATAGCACGCGCTCTTACCGTATCACCTTTCTTCTCTGCTCGTTTCACTTCTCGGTCTGTCTTTTGCTTCTTTTTTTTCGCTTCTTTCTCTCTTTTCTTTCGTTCTCTTTCTTCAATTCTTTTTCCTTTTGCTTCATCTTTGATAGCACGTGCCTCTTGTCTCGCAACTCGCCTATCAATAACTCCTTGCTTTTTTGCCGCTGTTTCCGCTTTGCCTTTGTCCACTCTCACCTTGGATGCTTCTTGACGACTTGCTTTTACCGCCGCCTTTTTTCTCTCTTGAACCGACATCCAAGTTGGTATTTCCTTCTTCTTAAAATCTTCTAATTCTTTACTCCTTGCTCCATATATTCGTCTAACTTCTCCCAATTGCGATTTGTATTCTCTACTATCACGCTTTTGTTCGTCTTTACGGAATTTTATAAATTCATCTGCCGATAAACTCAATTCAACTATCTTATTTGGAAGCATCATTACTTTTTTAAAATCTCCTTCTTCAATCGCCTTTGCGAGTTCTGCTTCAATTTTAGGCAACTCGCCTTTGCGTGTAGCATCTTGTTTCTCTTTATTTTGTGCTCTAAATTTATTTTCTTGTTCTCTGCTAAACATAGGACGAGCAAATTTGGTTTTTGCTTGCTTTCCTTTCGCTGCTTTGAAATTTTCTTTAAAATAATCCGTGCCCTTGAAAAACTTTTTTGCTTGGTCGCTGAACTTACTAAATCCTAAACGACTGATTATTCTATATGACGCTGCTGGGTCTGGGAAACCGTAGTCGCTACCGGATACTTTCAAACCTATCTGGTCCATTTGTTCTTTGGTCATTTTAGTATTTGGGTCCATTTATATAATAAATATAAAATTACTTGCGTTTTTTTTCCGCCCGAAGTTGTGCTTTTATTGCTTCTATTCTGCCCGGCGAGGCATTTGCGGGCAGACGCCTCATTCTATCCTCAATAATCGCTAACCTACCCTTTTTAGTGCTTCTCAATTCTGCTAGCGCCGCAGCATCTTTCTTTGTTTTGGTTGGTGCCCGTTTGGTTCCTACATAACTTCCCCGACCCTTTCTGCCCGATGGTTTGATGTGTTTCCACAGGTCTGCTGGTCTTTTTAACATCTCCGCAATAAGTTTCTCTTTCGGCATTGTAGCAAAACCCATAATATTTGCTTTCTTTACTTCTTTACGCAACGTGACAACTCCGTGAGACATTAGAATATCATTCAAAGACATACCCGACATTATATACTAAATAATTATATAAAATAAAAAAAAATTGAAATAAATAAATAAAAATTCTCAATATGTAGTATGCTTTTAATCTGCCCCGTTTGTAATAACCAACGTTTCAAAACTATGTCTGGAAGAAAGCGACACGTATATAGTCCAAAACATCAAAAGAACTGTGGAGACTTTTTAAAAGAAATGATGGTAAATACCTGTAAACTTACAACGATACAAGAGAACAAAATGAAGATTGCGAAAGAAGATTTTGGAAAACAAATAAAATGAAAATAAAATCAGCACCTAAATTATATGGTTCACTACAGTTATTTATACGGCGACAATTATTTCTACGGAAAAGATTTAGTAAAAATGATTGATGAAATACAAAAAGAGAGAGAAGAGTTGCGAGCATTCCGTTCCCTCAATACCAGTTTCGTTGAAGATTTAAAAAACGCAGTTTTGGGTATTGAGCGTGATTTACACAAAAACCGACCAAAAGATAAACCATACAGAATAAAAGATACGTGGTTCAAAAATGGTAAGGTTATGCCTGCCGAAGATGTTGGACGGGTTTAAAAGTTATATACTAAATAGTTGTATATAATATGAGCATCTTCAATAAAATGTCATATCGGGAAGGCAGTAGCGACTGGAATACTCCGGCATATGTTTGGGATACCATTATACCATTCATTCCAAGAGAGAAGAAAATATGGATGCCGTTCTACAATGATGGATATTCCGGCAATTATTTAAGGGAATGGAGTTTTGATATAATACACAAAAACGAAGACTTTTGGAACCACAATCGCGGTGATTGTGTTGTAGATAATCCGCCCTACAATTGTAAAGGCATAGTAAAAACAAAAGAAAAAATAATGAAACGATTGATTGAATTAGACAAACCTTTTATGCTTCTTATGCCCACAACTACAATACAAACACAATATTTCAAAAATATCCACAACGAGCACTTTCAATTATTGGTGCCTAAAGAAAAATACAACTTTGAAAAGAGTGATGGTGAACCCACTATTTGTCCATTTTATACTATATGGGTTTGCTACAAGATGGAATTTGAAAAAGATTACTATATTATTTAGGTG
>Ga0209336_10001819_pt1 | contig 10259 bp, 15 predicted proteins | sample LinPmetageLP32_FD_184042 | JGI IMG/M metagenome (GOLD analysis project Ga0209336, IMG submission 184042) | Marine viral communities from the Pacific Ocean - LP-32 (SPAdes) (version 2) | ecosystem: Environmental > Aquatic > Marine > Oceanic | place: Pacific Ocean | collected 2009-08-23 | reverse complement strand
AAAAATGCTGTTAGACAAGTTTGATGTCAAAGATCGCATGAAAAATGCCTCAGGCGGCAGAGCTGGCAGAGGTTTAAATTATTTACTTGGTGAAGACGATCAAAATGTTAGAACGCCTTATCAGGGTGGCCTTCCAGGATTATTGGGAGAATAATGCACATCAAAGATCATAGCGCTGCAATGAAATTTTTCAGAACCTACGATAACGTGGCTTCTAAAGGAAAGTGGAAAGAATTCGTCAATGAAATGGAATTTGATTCCGTGGTCCAAGAACCACGAACCATGGCCCAGGGTGAAAGACCAGGATTTCAATCTGGACAGCTCGTGCAACCAGGACCAGGAAGACAGGGGTATGGTGGAGAAAAAGCAAATATTAAAACTTGGGAAACGAATACGGGTAAAAAATATGACACGCAAACGACTACTAATAAATGGAGAATAAGAAAAGGTGAATTGACAGGTGTTGGAAAAGGTCATGGAGACTATCCAGGTGGTTATGGTGAAAGAGGAGGAGCAAGAAATATAGGTAAACCCTTACCAAAGAATATAAAAAAATTTTTAAGAACAACTTTTCCCGATCAAACATTTGATTTTAAACCTGGACAAAGATATGGTGTGGTAAAATCAGATAATCCAGCTTTACACTCTAAAATTCAGAAAGCAGCTTTAAATAAAATTGCTAACCCTAATTACACATATATAGGTCCGTCAACAAGTCGTTCAGCATTGATCTATGAAAAAGGTTTTGGAACGGGAGACGCTTTTGTAAAAAAAGCACAAGCAAAAGGAATTAATATCTCAAACCCTAATCGTGTAAGTATATTTGCAGAACGGTTTAATGTTAACTCAAAAGCCAATCCATTTGCTGGACATGGAAAAATTTACGATTTAACAATTTTAGATGATCCTAAAAAAGTTGAAAAAATTATTAAAGCTCAAGTGGCTGGTGGAGGTGCTACACCTGAATCTACGGAAAAATATTTAAGTCAAGATAAGAGAGATATTGACCGAAGAAAAAAACAACATAAAAGAAAAGTAGCCACTAAAGCGTATAGTGAGCGTGATATTGAAACCAAATATGGTGTTAAGAGAACTAAAACTAGCTCGGCTCAACTTTCACACATGGATGATATTTATAGCCAGTTTACAACAGGAGAAACGCTAGGTTATGCTCCTGCTAAAATAAATCAAGAATTTTTAAAACCTTACGATGATAAAATGAAAGCACTTTATAAAAAAAGAGATAGACTTTTAAAAGAAAAACCTAAAGATCTGGTTAAACAATTAGAACAAATTAATACAACGGGAGCTCGTCTTGCGAGTGAAACAAAAGGATATAAATCATTTAAGTTTATAGATCCATATACTTTAAAACCTTATCAGTTTGGAGTTGAAGCATCTAAAACGATTGATCCCTTAGGAATATTAGAAGGCAAAACAATTCAAGAAGCATCTATTTCCGCAAATCCGACAGCAAAACGATCAAAAAAGATTTTAGATTTAAGTCCAGAGAATAGATATTTCTTTGAGAAAAATAGAAAAGCGGTTTTAGCGTCTCAGAAAAAAGTTAACCCAAATGTAGGTGATAAACTTTCCAATAAAAAAATTAAAGCTGTATTAAAAAACTTAGACATTCCATACAGCCCAGGTCTTAGTTTTATGGGAGCTGCAGGCTTTGATGACTTATTAAAAACAATACCTGCTACAAAAGTAGGAAAGTTTATTAAAGGCATTGGACTTGAATTTGAACCCTTGTTCGAAGGACTCTTTGCTGAGCACGCTCTAAGAAAAGGACTTACTAAGAAACAAGCTTTAGAAGAAGGAGGATTTTTTTACAAAATGTTGCCAAAGTCTGTTCAAAAAAGCTTGTTTGGAGAAACAGAAACAGGACTGTTAGAAGGAGCTGATCCACTTTTAGAAAAAGATCTTTATCAAATTAAAGATGAAAAGGGAAAAGTTATTGGAGAACGTGAATCAGTAAAAAGATACATTGATAATCAAAAAGCTTTGGAAGAAGCTGAAAATAAATATAGCTCTCTATCCTCCGCGTATAGTAAAGCTACCACAAGCGGAAGAGGAAGAACAGTTGATTTAAAAGCAGCAGAACAATACAAGACACAAGCAGAAAAAGTTCTTGCAGAAATTAAAGGGTTGAAAAAGGAATTAAATTTAGGTCAAGACACTTATCGAGCGGCTGTAGAAAAACAACAAACGGAACAAGGTGTAACAGGTATTGAATATGGAGAGTGGGGACAAGGCGATACAGAGCGTTTAGCAGCCAGAAGAGATAAAGAAAGAGTCCGATTAATGAATAAAAAGTTTCCAAGTTACACAAGACCTCAAGTTGATCAAAGATTAGAGGAGTATGGATATTATATAAATCCAGATAATAGATATAGACCTAAAGCAAAATCTTTAGAACTTATTGAAGGCGCTGGCTATGATGTAATAAGTGACTATTTTAAAAATCAAGATAAGACAGCATATTTTGCAGAAAATTTTAGAGAAGAAAAAGCAGGCGGCGGCCGTATTGGATTTAAAGGTGGAAGCATCGACAAAGGTAAAAGAGCCTTTATGAAATGGCTCGCTGGTATTACGGGTGCTACGATTGCAGGAGGAACAGGACTTATAAAATTAGGTAAAGGCGCAACAAAAGTTGTTCCTCAAGTCACAGAAGAAGTGATTAAAAGAGGAGCGGATGGAACACCACTGTATATTGCAGACTTAATCAAAGTGGTCAAAGCTAAAGGTATTAAAAAAATAATGGATAGCAATATCAATAAAATGCCCGACACCGTGCACACTTACAAAAATATTGATGTGATTGAGGATGCAGCAGGAGATGTAACAAGAATTAGAAAAGATATACACTATGGTAGTGATAATTATATGGTCAACCCTGAAATTCACATGAGTATAACTAAAGGTAAAACGCAAGTTACAGATGAAGGTCTTAAAACTCAAAAATCGTTTAAAGAAGCTGATGAGTTTGAAGAAATTTCAGTTACCCCAGATATGGACGGCAAAATGAAAGATGCTGATTTCTATGTTGATGATCAATATCATTTGGAATTTGAAGAAATTGCTAACGAGGCCAAAGACCTATTAAAAGTTAAAAAAGCATCAGGTGGCCGTGTATCCTATTTTGATGGTGGAATTGTGAGTTTAAAAAAGAAATGGTAAAAGAAAATCCAACCCTTGTAAAAAACATGAAACATGTTAAATGGAAAGCCATACCCCCTTTGAAAGGACCCAATCCTCAGGGGTTGATTAAAGATAAAAAACAAGATAAACCAATACAGGAGAAAAAATATGGCAGATATTGATAAAGGTCTCCCTAATGTTAAACGTCCCGAAGACGAAGTTGTTACAGAAAATTTTGCGGAAGTTGATGTTGCGGAAGAATTAGGAAAAGGTCCAGTAGAAATTACAGAAGACGAAGCGGGAGCAACTATCGATTTTGATCCCAATCAAGTAGACATGCCTGACGAAGGCGATCCGTTTGCAAATCTAAATGATTTATTACCTGAAGACATTACAGACAAAATTGGAAATCAATTACAAAACGATTACAGAGAATATAAATTTTCACGTGGAGACTGGGAAAGAGCTTATATTGTAGGTTTAGATCTTTTAGGATTTAAATACGATAATAGAACTCAACCGTTTCAAGGAGCCAGTGGTGCAACTCACCCTGTTTTAGCGGAAGCGGTAACACAGTTTCAAGCATTAGCTTATAAAGAATTATTACCCGCAGATGGACCAGTAAGAACCATGGTCATGGGTGCGTCGAACCCGATGAAAGAACAACAGTCTCAAAGAGTAAAAAATTTCATGAACTATCAATTGATGGATCAAATGAAAGAATATGAGCCTGAGTTTGATCAAATGTTATTTTATTTACCTTTATCTGGTTCTACGTTTAAAAAAGTTTATTATGACGCTTTACTGGGACGAGCTGTATCTAAGTTTGTTCCTGCAGATGATCTCGTTGTTCCGTATACGGCTACCTCATTAGACGATGCGGAAGCGGTCATCCATGTATTAAAAATTTCCGAAAATGACTTGCGTAAGCAACAAGTTGCGGGATTTTATTCTGATATTGAACTCACTAAACCTCAAGGCACTATTACTAATGAGCTTAAAGAAAAAGAGAGAGAAGTAGAAGGAATTACAAAATCCCAAAGAGTCGAACCTATGTATACCGTTCTAGAATGCCACGTTAATCTAGATCTAGAAGGATTCGAAGATGTTGGTCCCGACGGAGAACCAACTGGAATAAAATTACCTTACATCGTAACCATCGAGGAAGGTAGTAGGAAAGTTTTGTCGATTAGACGAAACTTTGCGCCCAATGATCCAAAAAAACTTAAAATCCAATATTTTGTCCATTTCAAATTTCTGCCTGGACTAGGATTTTACGGTCTTGGACTCATTCACATGATTGGCGGTTTAAGCAGAACTGCAACAGCTGCACTCCGCCAATTACTAGATGCAGGTACGTTATCCAACCTGCCAGCAGGATTTAAACAAAGAGGTGTCAGAGTAAAAGATGATGCCACAAATATACAACCAGGAGAATTTAAAGATGTTGACACTCCAGGTGGTAATCTAAAAGATGCTTTTGTATTCTTACCTTACAAAGAACCATCGCAAACGTTATTGCAATTGATGGGAATTGTAGTTCAAGCAGGACAAAGATTCGCGTCCATTGCTGACATGCAGGTCGGGGACGGGAATCAACAGGCCGCTGTTGGTACGACCGTGGCTCTTTTAGAACGTGGTTCAAGAGTAATGTCAGCAATCCATAAACGATTGTACGTTTCCCTTAAACAAGAATTTAAATTACTGGCCAATGTTTTTAAAACCTATCTGCCGCCTGAATATCCTTACGATGTAATAGGTGCAGCCAGAAACGTTAAACAAACAGATTTTGATGACAGAGTAGATATTTTACCTGTTGCGGACCCCAATATATTTTCAATGTCTCAAAGAATTTCAATGGCTCAAACACAATTACAATTAGCCCAATCCAATCCACAAATGCACAATATGTATATGGCGTATAGAAATATGTACTCCGCGATTGGTGTTAAAGATATTGATAGAATTTTACCACCGCCTCCACCGAATCAACCTAAAGATCCCGCGATCGAACACATTGATGCTTTGGGGATGAAGCCTTTTCAAGCGTTTCCAGGTCAAGATCATAGAGCCCATGTAACGGCTCACTTATTTTTTATGGCTACTAACTTTGTTAGAAATAATCCAAGTGTAACAGCAGCCTTAGAGAAAAATGTATTAGAGCACATTTCTTTAATGGCTCAAGAACAGGTTCAATTAGAATTCCAACAAGAAATGCAAATGTTACCACAGATGCAACAACAAGCTACTCAGAACCCGCAGATGCAACAACAGTTTCAACAAATCTCTCAAAAGATAGAAGCTAGAAAAGCCGTATTAATTGCAGATATGACCGAAGAGTTTATGAAGGAAGAAAAAACCATTACTTCTCAGTTCGATCATGATCCATTACTTAAATTGAAACAAAGAGAAGTTGATCTTAAAGCAATGGAAGAAGAACGTAAGATAAAAGAAGACGAGGCTAGAATTAATTTGGATAAAACTAAATTTTTAAAAGGTCAGCAAATTGCTGAAGAAAAATTAGAACAAAATGAAGAATTAGCTCATTTAAGAGCCGACACGGCAATTGAGAAATCATTGATATCTGCGGATGTTAAGTTGACTTCAGATCAAATGAAGGCTAAAGATGTTAGAACCTTGAAAGGTCCTAAATCATAGTATATACTAAGGTAGGAGAAAAATATGAAAATAACAAAACCAATTGGAGTAAACAAAGACGGTTATGCTAGTGGCGGAGTTGACATTAAAGTTGCTTCTCAAAATATTCATTTAGATCCACGATCTAAATCAAGTATTAGAGGAAAAAACTATATCGCTCAAGGAGACACTGTAACGGTTAAAGGTACGAAGACTAGAAAACCTGTAAAAGCTACTTGGTTCTAATATGGCTTGGTTTGGCTTAGCTAAAATAGCATTACAAGCGGGTGGTAAAATTTATGCCAACCGTCAAAAAACTAAAATGGCAATGTCTGATGCACAGTTAATGCATGCAGAGCGTATGGCCCGAGGTGAGGAAACTTACCAGGGTAAGCTTTTAGAATCACGAGATAACGATTACAAGGACGAAATCGTACTTGCGATATTAACGTTGCCCATCGTGGTGCTCGCCTGGTCGGTCTGGACAGAGGATCCGGCGGCTATGCAGAAGATAGATGTGTTCTTTGAGTATTTTTCAAATTTGCCAAAATGGTTCACTAATCTTTGGATTTTGGTCGTTGCGAGTGTTTTTGGAATAAAGGGCACACAAATATTTCGTGGTGGTAAGAAATAAGAAAGGAGATAAAAATGAGTATAAACGGAAAAGTTAAATGGTTTAATATAACTAAAGGTTATGGTTTTATTGCAAGAGATGACAAAGAAAAAGATGTTTTTGTACATTCGTCAGCAGCTAGAGCCGCAAATTTAGATTTAAAGGAAGGCGATGCGCTAACCTTTGAAGTTGAAGAAGGTCAAAAAGGACCTTCTGCAGTTAATTTGCAGTCGGAATAAAGGGTAAAAAAAACTAGACACAGGTAATTAAAATCAATATAAATAATTAAGGAGAAAATTATGAGAAACGATTTTGGAACAAGACCTTACATATCTAGATTCAATGGCAAAAGAGCTAAGAAATCTATAGGCGGCAAAAGTCAGGGCTATGATGATAGACTTGATGAATCTTTAGGTGCCCGTCATGGAAAAAAATCACAAAGCTTTAAAGCACGAAGAGACGAGTCTAAAGGTGCTGAAAAAGCAGCTGGTCACAGAGCTTATTCTGCTGTTTCCACAATGGATAAAGCATAAGGCTTAATTATGGCTGGATTTGGAATTACAAAAGCTCCCAAATATGGGAAAGCAGTTGCGAGCTGGGTTAAAGGTAAACTTTCACCTAAAACAACTCCTGATAAATCACCCTTTGATTTAGCTAAATCTGAACTTAACATTGCAAAGGCCAAAGGAAAAAGTATTGATAAACTGGCTAAAGATGTAAAAGAAAATATTCCAATGTTTAAAGAAGGTAAAGCTTTTAAAGAAGGCTTAGGTAAATTTGGTTTTAATAAATCTGGAAAGAAAAAATAATGAGCAAGTGGACTAGAGCAAATCCATTAGCAGCGGTATCAGGCTACAAGGTTCCTGCAGGACATTTTGCCAATGGTTATACGAATGGTGGTGACAAAGTTAATTTTAAAGTTGGTGGAAGAGTTGCTTTAAAAGAAGGTTCTAAGAAGATAACTAAAAAAAATGAATATATTTAAAAAATTATGGAACTTCCTATTTGGGAAGCAAGAAGAACCAGTAGTGGAAGCTGCTGCAGAAAAAGAATCAGTTGATCACTGCGGATCTCATTTGAGATTTAAAAAAAGTTGCCCCGACTGCTTAAGAGTAGTTGCTTTAATATAATATGGAATCAGAACAAATCCTTTACAAACTTAAAAGAGCATTAGAGAGACGCGTCAATCAATTGGCTATTTCCGTGACGTCTGGAGGGGTTGACAGTATGGAAACATATAAGTATATAATAGGACAAATTAATGCACTGGAATCAGTGCGACAGGAAATCTCTAACCTGCAAAATGATAAGGAGCTAAATGGGAAATCAGGAACCGTTATCGACCTCCAACGAGGTCTCAAAGATCCACCTTCCGAATAAGGAATTGGTGGGAGTAAAAAAATCAAAAGAAATTACTAAAGAAACTACAAAATTACCTAAACCTACTGGTTGGAGAATGTTAGTTTTACCTTTCAGAATGAAAGAAAAAACTGATGCAGGAATCTTAATCGGCACAGAAACTATTGATCGACAACAAGTGGCCTCACAGTGTGGAAACATACTTGCGATGGGAGATGCTTGTTACAAGGATAAAGAAAGATATCCTTCAGGTCCGTGGTGCAAGGTTGGTGATTGGGTGGTCTTTGCACGTTATGCGGGATCACGTATCGAAATCGAAGGAGGAGAGGTTCGTCTTCTTAATGATGACGAAATTTTAGCAACCGTACAGGATCCAACAGATATCCTGCACAAATATTAACCATAGGAGGAAACTATGCCAGACGTAGAAGAAAAAATAAAATCCAGTGAAAAACTGGTCGATATAGATACATCGGGTCCAGAAAAAGAGGTAGCAGTAGAAGAAGTAAAAGAAGAAGCTGTTGTCGAAACCAAGGACGAAGAATCAAAGATCAAGGAAGTTGAAAAAGAAGAACCAACAAAAGAAGAAGATTCTAAATTAGAAGATTATAGTAAAGGCGTTCAATCACGTATTTCTAAACTCACAAGAAAAATGAGAGAAGCAGAACGAAGAGAAGCAGCCGCTACTGAATATGCTAATTCTTTAGAACAAGCAAGAAGAGTGGATCAAGATAGATTTAACAAAGTTGATACTGCTTATACTAAAAAATTTGAGGATAGTATTAAAACTGGAATGGATTCTGCGCAAAATGAATTAGCGCGTGCCATTGAAGCGGGGGATGCTGCAGCTCAGGTTGAAGCCAATAAAAGAATTGCTACATTAGCATTTGATAATGCTAAACTAGAGCAAAGAAAAGAAGATGCTGCCCAGGAAAAACCTGTGCGGCTTTCTGACGGTGGAAATTTACCTAAACAGACACCACGATCGCTTCCTGAAGCAGATCCACAAGCTGAAGATTGGGCTGGTAGAAATAAATGGTTCGGACAAGATAGAGCCATGACATTTACTGCGTTCGAAATTCATAAGGATTTAGTAGAAAAAGAAGGATTTGATCCCAAGTCCAAGGAATACTATGTAGAAATCGATAAAAGAATTAAAGTTGACTTTCCGCATAAATTTGGTACTAATGAGATTAATACGTCCAAACCCGTTCAGTCGGTGGCTTCGGCGAATAGAAGCGTAAAACAAGGACGCAAAACTGTGAGACTCACTTCTTCACAGGTGCATATTGCAAAAAAATTAGGAGTGCCACTCGAAGAGTATGCAAAACAATTAAAACTCACGGAAGGAGCATAAGCATATGAAACAAGACGAAAAAAAAATAACTTCTCGTGCGGCGGAAACTCGGACAAAAACTGAACGTCCTAAAGAGTACAAGCCCCCATCCTCTCTGGATGCACCACCAGCGCCTGACGGATTTAGGCACAGATGGATAAGAGCAGAGTCAATGGGTTTCAATGATACCAAAAGTATTCATGGTAGATTGAGATCTGGTTATGAGTTAGTGAGAGCTGACGAATACGATGACAAATCTTACCCGACTGTCATAGACGGAAAATACGCTGGAATCATTGGAGTAGGAGGCCTATTGTTGGCTAGGATACCTGAAGAACTCGCGCAGCAAAGAGTTGACTATCAGAGAAAACAAACTGAGGGTCAAGACGAAGCTATAGATAACGACTTACTAAGGGAACAACATAAGAGTATGCCGATCAATATTGATCGACAATCTCGCGTAACCTTCGGTGGTACAAAGAAGTAAATTTTATTTCTACGGCGTAATGCCTATCATCGATTTTTAATTAACCTGTTTATAGGAAACTATAAACTTTAAGGAGTAATACTATGGCAAATAGAAACACTACTGGTTTTGGTTTGATCGCAGTGGGTACAATTGGCTCAACGCCAAGTACTCAAGGTCAAGGCAAATACTACATTGATGCGGCGTACGATAAGTCGTTGTATCAAGGTACAGTGGTTCAGTCTAAAGTCGGGTATATGAAAGTTGGTCAAAATGCAATTACTGATAAAACTATCGGTGTATTGAATGGTATTTTTTATAATGCCGCTACAACTTTAAAACCTACTTGGGCAAACCATTATGCACAACCTATTACTCCAGCTAACAGTGAAGACATCACAGCATTTGTCATCGACAATCCTTTCCAACTTTTTATGGCAGGAATCGATGCGGCAGCTGCTCAAGCCGTTTATGGTAAAACATATGGCTTGACTACTGGAGATCCTGGCGGAAGTACAACTTCTGGTCAGTCATCTTCTGAAGTAATAGTAGCAGGTGTGTCAGACACAGCTAACTCATGGCGATTGATAAGATCGGCTGAGGATCCTGAAAATGATGAAAACGCAGCAGATAGAAGCGTTATCATTTGTCAGAACCTTAACCAATACTTAACTAACGCGGTGACGTGGCAATAATAGGAGCAT
>Ga0209336_10001818_pt1 | contig 10260 bp, 4 predicted proteins | sample LinPmetageLP32_FD_184042 | JGI IMG/M metagenome (GOLD analysis project Ga0209336, IMG submission 184042) | Marine viral communities from the Pacific Ocean - LP-32 (SPAdes) (version 2) | ecosystem: Environmental > Aquatic > Marine > Oceanic | place: Pacific Ocean | collected 2009-08-23 | reverse complement strand
AGCGTTGTAACAAGTAGATCTTTTAATGGAAGATTACAAAATATTGTACCATCTTTTTCTTTAGCAAACTGCAGCGATTACACAACTGTTGTTGGTCAAACTAGTACCGATACTGTTATTGATTTCAATGGCGTAAACGGAACAACTCTTACTGCTTCTGAAGAAAACGATTTAGAGTGGTCTATAACAAATGGAAACGCTAATAGTTATTTTATAATAAATAGCATAACAGGAGTATTAACATTGAGTCAAGTACTAGGAACTCCTCCTGGAAATGAGTTAGTTCCTTTAGGTGTTTATACTTTAACAGTTCAAGTAAAAGATGCTGTTAACGCAGGCGTTGCGCTAACAAGTAGTGCAGATCCTAATTTTAACAGTAAGACAGCTACATGCCAAGTTATTATAACTGTAGGTCCAGATATGATTCCTGAGCATTATCAAGGTCTGTTTATGAGTCAAGGTATATGGGCTCAAGAGCCTCGAAATGCCGGGGGTGTTTGTTCATCAACTCCTGACGTTCCATCTGGATGCACTGTGCTTAATGGTGTTTCTGGATGTTCTAATATGATAGGTGGTTACTATTTAGGCCCTAGACAAAATGGATTTAGCAATCCAGATCTTTATCAATCACAAGCGCCAGATGGTGGAACGGTTACATATGATAATGCTAGTTTAATAGGTAATGTTCATACTTCTCTTTCTGCAATTGAAACAGTATCTGGAAGCGCGGTTAGTAATTCTACCCCAGTTGCTTTTGATTCTGGTATGCTTTTATTACAAGTAGAGATTGAAAATCAATTAACTTGCACAAACTGTCAATCGCAAGCAAACTTTGCCAGTGTTACAACTTGGGACATATACCACAGAGCTGCAAACGCAACAACACCAAACCCAAACCCTTGGGTTTTAGTTCAAGATGGAAACAATGGCGATGGGCCAGATTATGGTTTTACCGTTTCTAATCAAGATAAGCTTGCTAGTAACGTAACATATTCAACCGTTGGGGCGACTACTACAAACAACGGCGCTACTTCAGCTTATAGAATAATAGACGGAGACAAGCTTCCAGGTGAGTATTTTATAAAACTACATGTTGAAAGGTCAACAAATAATCAATGTTTTTGTGGATGTAATAACGGTGGGGTACAGTCTGACTATCAGGGCTATGTAACTTTATATAGTGAAGACGCTAACTTTGGTCCTTATACAGGAGCAAATCAAGCCCCTTTATTTAATTATCCATATATAGTACAAAAACTTGGTGGAACCGCTTCTGCAGCAGACAGTATCACAGCTCCTTTAACCAGTGGTAACTCTACACAAACAGTATATGCACATGCTAAATACGGTATTTCAGTTAGGCAATTCTTTTTAGACAGCAACTTGCTTACGCCTTGGGAGCCAGACGCTGGTAGCTCAGGTGGATATCATTCTTTTAATGGAGGCTATAGAGTTGATAGATTATGCGCAAACACTACGCAGTGTAATCCAGGTGGAGTTTTTAATCCTACGTGGGGTTATTATATAAACACATCTAGCAATTGGAATCTACAAAACATTGGAACACCAGAACCACAGAACATGACAGCGCCTACGACTCCAATATTTAGAGGCAAATGGAATACCGAAGGAACTTTAGTTGCTGGTTATGCTTTGCCATCTGGAAGTTCTTATGGAACCGCGGGTGACTTAATAGATGTAACAGTGTTGGTTCAAGACTATGACGGAGGAAACAATGTATCTAGTACTCAAGTTTCTTTTCCTATGTCTAGAACAGCTACTTTTCTGTAATAAATAATAAAAATAAGTGATAATATAATATGGCTGCAACAATAGAAATAAATTACTTTAACTCTTTTTGGATAAAGAAGATGGATTCTATAGTCGATGTTAAATCTACAACAGCTACTATAGACCAAACCGCCGATAGTGCTACGCAGCAAATAACTAGTGCTAATGAATTTATAGGCTATGGACAAAGAGTTTTTGCTAAAAATGCTTCAGGCACACCTATTGTAGGATTTCCTGATAAAGTTTATTTAATTGGAGGAACTGCTATAGGAGGAACATCAGCACCTTTTGAAGTAATATTATCAGAACAGGTGAATTTAGTAGCTACTGATGTTTTAGTATTTGGTGAAATAGAAAAATTTACAGAGATACCTAGAGTTTATTCAAGCGACGTAAGTGACTGGTATGCAGAAGAAGCTAGAATAAGAGGAGGGTATAATAATACAAACGTAGATTTAGGCGTTAAAGCTTACTTAGTAGAAGAAAATCCTAATCAAAACAATAGATTTAATACCATGATATATTCTGGTATTTTTAATTCAAGAACAGGGGTTAATAATACTAATCAATTTTCAGTGGCAGAATCTATTACAAGAAGTTTAGATCCAGCTCAAGGTAGTATACAAAAACTATATGCTGAAGACACTAACTTAGTTATATTTCAAGAATTAAAAGTAAGTAAAGCACTGATAGACAAAGATGCTATATACACTCAAGAAGGTCAAGCACTGCAAGCAGCGTCTAACGTAGTTATAGGTGGTATAGTTCCTTATGCAGGTGAATACGGTATAAGCACTAACCCTGAATCATTTGCTAAGTTTGGCTATAGAAAATACTTTGTAGACAAGAACAAAAATTTAGTATTAAGATTATCTCAAGATGGTATAACAGAGATATCAATGTATGGTATGGTTGATTATTTTAGAGATAATTTATCTACCGTTGGTGATAACCCTATACTAGGTGGTTACGACATGCACAACAAGCAATATGTTACAAGCTTTAAAGGTAATGCTAATACTCTAACGTTTGACGAAACAGTTAAAGGTTGGACTAGTAGATTTAGTTATCAACCAAATCAACTTGGTAGTTTAAGAAATAACTTTTACACGTATTACAAAGGTGAAATATGGAAACATTATTCTGATTCAGCAAATAGAGCTAAATTTTATGGTGTAGACTATCCTTCTAACGTTACTTTGGTTTTAAACCCAAGTCCGTCAATGGTTAAAAATTTCACAACAATAAACTATGAAGGCAGTACCGGTTGGACTATTCCAGAAAATGGCATAGTAACTGATCAAGATACAGGTTTACAAATATCAATATATCAATTACCAACTACTCTAGCTGATTTAGAAAATTCTTTGTTTACAAATAACTTTAAAAAGAAAGAAAATAAATACTTTGCTAACATAGTTAATGTGTCAGCATTGCAACCTGGAGAGGTTATATTTGGTCAAACAATGACAGGTGTGAAAGGGTTTACTTCTCAAGTAATATTCTCATCACCACTGGATGCAAAAGGAGATCCAATAGCACAAGCTAACGCTTTAGAGTTATTTGCCGTATCATCCAACTTTAATCAATCATCTTATTAAATTAAATTAAATTATATGAAAGAATTAAACGCAAGAAGATTAACTCATGATGACTATGATGTATTAGTTGAGTGGTGGAAATCTTGGCCAGACTGGGTTCCTTTAGGTAGAAGTTTATTACCTGAAAATGGAACAGGTGGTATTATGATAGAGAAAGACGGTAAACCAATTGTGGCTGGATTTCTATATGGTACTAATTCTAAAATAGCTTGGATGGAATGGATAGTATCTAATCCAAAAGAAAAAGACAAAGAGACTAGATCAAGTTCTATATTACTATTAATAGATTCATTAGAAAAATGGGCTATTGAAGGTGGATTTGAATTGATTCTTAGCATAGGCAGAAGTAAAAGCCTTATAGATAAACATAAGAAATTAGGATATACGGTGGACAGTAATCCATCTCACGAAATAGTTAAAAAAATTTAAGAAACATGGCAGCAGTAGCAGCAGTAGTAGGAGGAGTAGCATCAGTAGTTGGTGGTGCTGTTTCAGCAAATCAAGCAAGTAAAGCGGGCGACAGAGCAGGTAGAAACGCTCAGAACGCAAGAGACGAAATCGCGGCTATAAAAGCTGCTCGTATACCTATTACTAACCCCTATGCTGGTCAAACAGACTTATCTGGTTTAGCTGAAAACTTATCAGGAATGATGAGTAATCCTTTTGCTAACATGGGCGTAGCAACGCAAGCTGCTGAGATCAAAATGGAACAAGCTGATATGGCTTTAGCAAACACTTTGGATACTATAAGATCTACAGGAGCTGGAGCTGGTGGTGCAACTGCATTAGCGCAAGCTGCTTTAGCTAGCAAGAAAGGTGTTGCTGCAGATATTGAAACTCAAGAAGCCAAGAATGAACAGTTAAGGGCTCAAGGCGAGCAACAATTACAAGCTATGAAAGTAGCTGAAGAACAAAGAATGCAAGCTACTCAAATATCAGAAGGACAAAGAATGCAAGCAGGTGAAGCAGCTGGTCAACAATTTGTAATGAGTATGTCAGAAGCTAGATCAAATGCTGACTTAGGATATGAAGCTGGTAACTTAGCCAACGCCCAACAGGCACAGGCTAACGCAGCTGCTGCAGAAGCTGGGGCTTGGGGTTCTGCAATAACAGGTGCAGTTGGAGTAGCGGGAGCTTTTGGTTCAGCGGCAGACGGTACAGCGCTTTCTGCGTTTAAAGCAGATGGAACAAAAAGAAAACCCTAAAAAGAAAAAACTATGAGTGCATACGATAACCCAAAATTAATAAATGATAAATCCGCTTTAGCTTGGGCAGCGGCGGCTCAACAAGTTAGTACTTCTATAGTAGATACTTTTGAAGGAATTGTTAAATTTCAAAATGATCAAAAAGCAATATCTGACAAGAAACAAGAAGTGATTGATTTAGCATGGAACGCACAATCATTATCTCAATACGAAAATTTAGAAAAAACTTCAGAAGCTCTTGAAGACGCTGGCGTAGAGAAGAGCATTATAAAAGATGCTCAAAACATACAAACATTGTTAATGGATGGAGTTGGCAAAGAAGGTGATGAAAACTATGAGATGGGTTCTATAGAAGCAGCTACTATATTAAAAACTAGAAGTGTAGACAAAGAAGAAAGAGAAAAACTAAATAAAATAATTACAAAAGCTAACGCAAACTTAAGAGCTACTACTAAAACAGCTGGAATATTAATGACTGATGTTGCTCAAATAGAGCCATTTAAAGACACGCCTGGTCCTGGTAGAGAACAGTTCTGGCAAGGAAATACTTTTGCAGAACAATTAGGTAGTCAGTTAGCTGGGTTTTCATTAGCAAACATGAGTTCAGATGGTATAAAATTAGATAAAAAAGAATTAACATTAGATGATAATGGAAATCAAATATTAACTGTTGTTAATACAGTATCAAAAGATAATCCAATAATTAAGGCATGGGGGATAAACGTCGATAATAAAGGTGTTAGTCAAATGGTTAAAGGCAAAGACCAGTCAAACATGTATAAGGTAAATACAGACGGATCTGTTACTTTTCGTTTTGAAAAAAACATGAGCAAGTGGGATGGTGATTTATTATTGCCAACCGAAGAGGCTACTGATTACAAAACAATAATGGTGGATCAAAATATATTAGGTCCAAATGGTAAAGAATTAGCTGAAGGTTTTTCGACATATCTTCCTGAAACAGTAACTAGTAGCAAAAACGGCAGGTTGATGGTTCAAACTAGAGAGTTTGTAGACATTCAAAAAATAGATTCAATTATGAATGAGGCTTTAGTAGGAAGATTAGCAAGTTTATACAATTTGCCTCCTAACGAGAAAAAAGCTTACATGGAACAACGCTTAGGTTTAGGTGAGGTTGATATAAATAAGTTTGCAATGCTAAGTAAAGACCAACAAAAAGAATGGTTAAAAATTGCTGAGTTAGGAAAAATGAGAGAGCAGTTTGGGTTAACAACTACAGAAGGCGTAGATGATTTACAAAATAGAATAAACCCTATTACTAATAAAAAATACACAGCAGAAGAAGCAAAAGAGCATCTAAATCAATTACCTGGTTTTAACATGAAGCGTGTTTTAATAGACGAAGATCTTCTTGAAGAAATGAATACAGCAGGAATAGTAGGTTATAGGGAAGGTGAATATGCTTATTTTGAAATGTCAGAACCAAAAACAATGGCAAAACCCGTAAGACAAGGTAACGGTAGCAGCTCCGCTATAAATACTTATAGATCAAAACAAGCAGGCTTACTGCAAGATCCTACTTCAACCATGAAAGTTCAAGGTAACAAAGCTCAGTACGGGTCTGTAGTAAAAAGAATGCTTGTTTTTGATGCTGCAACTGGAACTTGGTTACCAAAAGTTTTAGAAACTTCTACCGTGTCAGTACCAACAACCATGGCAGATGGTTCAACAGTAAGGGTTTCAAAACAAGAAGAAAAGTGGGTGACCGACACTACAAATCCTTTGTTGCAAGGCATCGACGCAAAAAACAAATCAGCTTTTACAGGTTGGTTAGGTTATTAAATTAAAATAAATTTTTATGAATTATTTTGATCCCTCAACTGGGAATATATTAACATACGAGCAAATCGTGGTAGAAGCAGGTACTACTCCAGTAGCTGAATACATGTCACAGAAAGGTTATCAAGAACTAGGGGATGATTTTACGCCATCTGGAAATGAACCTGATATTACTGTTGAAGAAGTAAATTTTCAACCAGCTGCTGCAACGGAGACGGATGCAAGTGTAGTAGCGATAGATCCGATGGCATCCAACGATATGGGATTAGGGCCGGGAGATGGTTCTTTGGAATCACTCACAAAAAAATATAACCCTGAAGAATTATATAAAGAACTAAAAGAAGCTAGAAAAGCTTTAGCTGAATTAGAAGTTGCTAATGGTAAAAACCTAGGTGGAGGTGGAATGGTTGCTTTAAGTAAAGTGTCTGCTAAATTTACTGCCGCGGAAGATAGAATAAAATTAGCTACGGAAAAAATAAAGCAATCAGGTATGGATCAAAACGTACCTGAAACTTTAATAGAAAAAGGAGACGAAGAACTACTTGGTTTTCTAAGAGAAAACTATCCTGGTATTGTTTTTAAAAACAACTCTAGCAATATCGACGACACTATATCTTTTAGAGCCAATGGCGAGGACATAGAATTAAATATAAACCCTCTTTCTAACAAAGGTGAAAAACAGTTTTACGAGAATTATAATAAATTACTAGAGTATGACAAAGCTGTAAAAGCTAATGATGCAGCTCAACAAGGAGCTTTTTCTAATATAATGAATGCTTTTGATAGTGGCGCTTTAAATGCACAAGATGTTAATGAAAGACTAGAAAAAACTGGCTACACGTTTGAACCTATATTAAGTAAGTTAGGTGCAACTATAGGTTATGAATTAATGCAAGACGGAAAAGTTGTTGCTACGGATAATTTTTTAGACCAAGAAATATATGCAGCTAGTAAAGGTAAGAAAGGTGAAACAAACAATATAGAGGATTACATATCAAACAGTTTCACGGAACAAGAAACAGGTGATGCTTTTGGTACGTTGTATCCTTTGTTCTCTTCTCATTTAAAAAACTTAAGTATAGAAGAAAACGAAAGAATAGAAAAAGTAAACAGTACGCCTGATGAAAAGCTATTTGATTACGATTCTTTTTCAGAAATATTTGGAAAATTAAAAGACGTTGATAAATTAAACTTCACGGAACTAGAAAGAAAAGCATTACAATACATGCTTAGTATTTCTAATCCTAACCAGATTGAAGAGCAAGGAGAGGATGTTTTAACTATATTCGGATACCAAGAAGGTGATAGAACTAGCTTAACACCTGAACAACAACTTCAATACGTTAGAGATCTACAAGGTTTTGATAATGCAAACTTAAGCATGTTTGAAGGACTAGACGTTGATCTTTTAAAAGAAAAGCTACAAGCTAACAACCTATGGTCTAACGCTGTAGATTATTCTATAAAAGCAAAGCGTAATGAATCTATAGCTATAGCAAAGCAAACTGCTGCTGAAAGCATTATGTATGGTTATGATAGAAGAGAAAGAGAGCTTATTAGAATATCTCAATTAGGTCAACAAGCTGGATATGACAAAATAAAAGATGAAATACTAGCTGACAAAGAAGTAATACAAAACTACAACAATACAACAAGCTCTATAATAAACGGTGAGCTACAAAGAATAGTTAACAAGTTAGGTGATATGCCCGCTAAGCTTGATTATATAAAAACAACTGGTGTTGATGATAGTTTGTTTTTTAGTTTAAAAAAATCAGGAGATCTAACACCGGAACAACAAATAGGTTTTGACGAAGCTCAACTTGATATATTTAATTTACAAAAAACATTAGCCAGACTTGATTCTGATTATGCTAAAACAGTACAAAACTACGTAGGTCATGTGGCTGACGCGCATCAGTATAAAGACAGTCTTAATGTTGTTGTTGGTCAAGACGATAAAGGCAAGGACATTGTTAAAAATGGCTTAACAGAATTTTCTAGTATATTTAAAGAATATGGAGTAGGTAGTTTAATAGCTAAAGATTTTACAGATGCTACTTACGGTATTGTATTAGCTTTACCAACTTTAGTTAATGCTGATTGGGCTGTAGAAGAACAAAAAGCATTACAAAGAAAAGAAGAATACTACAAAACAGCTTTAGCTTACGATGACGCATGGGGAGAAGGTGAATTTGGATTATATTCATTAAGAACCTTGTCTCAACAAGCTCCTAATATTATTCTAGCGATAGGAACAGGTGCTGCTGGTAATGCTGCTAATTTAGGCGCCTCAGCTGCTCAATGGGCTATAGCTAGTACTTTTGGTATAACATCAGGTACTGATATGTATCGTACGCTTAGCACTCAAGCAGATCTTTTAACTGCAGCTGAAGATCAAAGAGACTTTTTAAATAAAATGTGGGAAGCCGGAAGAATAGATCAATTTGATTATACACAAGGTCTTTTAGATGCTGAAAAAACAATCGCAATGGGATCGATGACTCCATTTCAAATTGCATCTGCATCTGTAGCTACTGGTATAATAGAAGGTGGAGTTACACGGTACATAGGTTCTGCTAGTAACACTTTTAAATTTTTAAAAGATGTAAAAGGTCAGGGTCAAATAAACATATACAATCTATTTAATAAACCTAGCTTAAATGCTTGGGGTTCATTTATAGGTGAAGGAGCTAAAAGAATTGGTGGTGAACTAGTAGAAGAGAATACTATATACGGTTTAACACAGGGTATATCTGAGGCAGCTATATTACAAAGAGATGCTGATTGGTCACAGTTTGATGATACAACCCTAGCAACTCTTATAACGGCTGGTATGGCTAACACATCTGGTATAGCTACATCTGCTATTACTCAAATGGCATCTACTAAAGACTTTAAGGAAAAAATAAATAAAGCTACTTCTGAAATACAAGAAATGGTTACGTTAATGAATGGACCTGGTGTAACTGAATCTCAAAGAGAAATATTTACAGTGGCTATAAAAGATAAGCTTATAGAAATAGGCATGGAGCAGAACTCTTTAGGGGTAGACGTTATAGCTTTAGGCGCTGATCAAGTTACAAGCTTAGTAGGTTTAAATGTTTTAAAAAATACTCTATACGATCAAGCAGGTGTAACACCTGATATGACGGCTGAGCAGGCTCAACAACAAATAGAAAAATACAAAGAAGCGGAATTAACTAAAGAAGAAGCTGAAAGATTTGATCAAAACTTAAACTCAGTAGAAAGCAATATAAATTCTGTAAAAGAAGGACCAAAAAATTACGACAGAGTAGAAGAGTTATTGGGTGATGCAGGTAAAAAAGCTAGACAAAACCTAGACAATAATACACCAGAGTGGAACGGTAAATTAGATAGAAGACAAGAACTAGCGGCTGTAATAGACGAGATGCACAGGATAACAAATGAATCTTATGTTAATAAAGCTAAGTTAGATCCTAATATAGAAAAAGAATGGAATGAAGTTAAAGCAGAAGGTGATAAAAAATACATAGGGCCTAGATCTAAAGGTGAATTAGATTCTCAAAAAGAAAACTTCTATAGAATAAAAGGTAAACAACTTTTTGCTCAAGACAATAGAATTATTACAACTAGCACTGATATAGATTACAAGGCTGACATGCTTTTAACTACTGAAAATGTTAACAATTTACAAATAATAGAAATACCAGAAGTTGATGATCAAATTTCTTATTTATATGATTTAGTAGAACAAGGTAAACTACCGTTTGATGCTGTGGCTGGTATTAAAGAAGGCTTAGAAGAAGGTGGAAATGGTTTTATAGTTGACAATCAATACATAGTTACTGACAAAGAAGCAGCTGATGCTGCTTTGTTAA
>Ga0209336_10001816_pt1 | contig 10266 bp, 10 predicted proteins | sample LinPmetageLP32_FD_184042 | JGI IMG/M metagenome (GOLD analysis project Ga0209336, IMG submission 184042) | Marine viral communities from the Pacific Ocean - LP-32 (SPAdes) (version 2) | ecosystem: Environmental > Aquatic > Marine > Oceanic | place: Pacific Ocean | collected 2009-08-23 | reverse complement strand
ACACTGAGCTATCTATGGAGGCTTTAGATAATGAACAGGTAGCAAGTGAACTTGGTTCTGTTGCTGGTGCTGTTGGTGACGTTTCTGCTGCTTTTATTTTACTAGGTGGTGGAGGTGGTGCTATAGAGGACACTGTTAGAAACATAGAAAAAGCTATAGGAATCTCTATGGCTTTTAAAGGTGCTATTGAAGGAACTCAATCCGCTATGAAGTTATTTAATAATATTATTAAAAACTCTACAGCGTTTCAAAAGTTAAACAATGCTACAACTATAGTAGCCTCAACTGTTATGGGCTTATTTAGTAAGTCTGTAGACACAACATCAAAGTCATTTAAGTTTTTAAGAGGTGCAATTATAGCTACTGGAATTGGTGCTTTAGTTGTGTTAGTTGGTGAGTTAATAGCAAACTTTGACAAAATTAAAAACGCTATAAACGGAGTTGACAATGCTAGTAAAGAACTACAAGAAACTACAAAAGCAACAACAGAACTAAATAAGAAAAATCTTGAAACACTAAACAACCAAGAAAACATCTTAAAACTACAAGGTAAGACAGAGCGTGAAATATTAACAATGAAAATTGACGGACAGAAAAAAGTTGTTCAATCAATTAAAAATGAATTAGCTGCTCAGAAATTAGTTAATGAAGAGAAGGTACAAGGTAGTAAAAGAAATAATAAGATTTTACAGTTTACTATAAAAGCAATGTTTGCTATACCTTTTATGTTAACTAAAGTTATAGATTTGTTAGGTGAAGGAATCCAAAAAGTAATAAATACTATTACCCAGTCATCTATCGGAAAAAAGATATTTGGACTAGAACCTATAGACGTTGATTTTGGTTTAAGTGAAAAAGCTAATAAATTAATTGAGAAAGCTAGCACTTTAGTTTTTGACCCAGCAGAAACAGAGGCACAAGGAAAAGAGGATTTGAAGAAACTAGAGGAGCAGTTAATGCAACAAGAAAATGCTTTGGCTGGTTTTCAGTTGAGAGCCATTGACATGGATGCTAAAGCAGCTAAAGTCAAACAGGATAAAATTGATAAAGTAAACACAGATGCTAAGGCTAAAAGAGATAAGAAAAATGCTAAAGACATAGCGGACCAAGCGGCTAGAGATAATAAAGCTGTTGAGGACTACATGAACTTTTTACAAACTAAAGAAGATTTAGAAAATCTATATTTTGAAAGTTTATTAACTCAACAACAACAAGAGGAAAACGCTGTAGCAGATAAATATTTTAATCTAATAGAACAGGCTAAGCAATATGGTGAAGATGTAACAGTGTTAGAAGAAGCTCAACAACACGAAATAAATGAAATTAAAAAGAAGTTTGCTAAAGAAGATTTAGAAAGACAGCAAGCTGTAGAAGATGCTAAAATAGGTTTGGCTATTGACGGAGTAGGTGCTTTAATTAACTTGACTTCTGCTTTTGCTAAAGACAATGAAAAGAGTCAGAGACGTGCTTTTGAGATAAATAAAAAACTACAAATAGCTCAAGCTATTATGCAAACTTACCAAGGTGCAAACGCTATCTTCGCTAGTGCTGCTGCTAACCCAGCGACAGTTTTATTTCCAGCTCAACCATTTATTGCTGCTGGAATTGCTATTGCTAATGGACTTGCTAATGTTGTAAACATATCTAAACAACAATTTCAAACTAGTAGTCCTGGAGGTGGTCAACAGCAAACTCCTTCTTTTGGTGGAGGAGGCGGAGGCGGTGGAGGAACACCCCCAACACTACAACCAGCTAACACCAGCACACTAGTACCTCAACAACAAACTCAAGTATTTGTTACTGAAACAGACATAACTAACACACAAAACCAAGTTTCTGTAATTCAGGGACAGGCAACATTTTAAATAAAAAACAATGGAAGATAAAACAGATTTATTAGAATTAATAATTGACGAAGAGGACGAGTCTGGAGTGGACTATATCGCACTCGTTGACAGCCCTGCCATACTCAGTAACTGGCAAGCGTTTCAAAAGCATGAGTTTGAAGAGACGTTTAACGACTATCCAGACTCAGCGTCTAACAACGCTAAGAAGGCTATAGAATATAAAGAAGAAAACGGGTCAGACTGTGGCACCCAAGTAGGATGGACTAGGGCTAGACAATTAGCTAACAAAGAGAATATCAGTTGGGAAACTATTGGCAGAATGGCTAGTTTTAATAGACACCAACAACACAAAGACGTGCCTTATAGTGAAGGTTGTGGAGGTTTGATGTGGGATGCGTGGGGAGGAACTTCTGGAGTTAATTGGGCAATCAATAAAATGAAAACCAAAGACAAATATAAAACAGCTTTTAAAATCCAAGACGAAGACAAAAGAATAGTTAGTGGTTATTTTATGAAAGCAGATTTACCTATTATTAGACTAAACGACCAAAACGAAAAATACTATGTAGTCTTTAGAAAACCAACTATTGAAAAGATAGTCAATAAATTCTTTAAGAATAATTATAATTCTAACATTAATTTAATGCATGACATTGACTATAAAGATAATGGAGTCTATGTAATTGAGTCTTTAATCATAGATAGTAAAAGGGGAATAAAAGCTCCAGACGGTTTTGAGAATGCTCCAGACGGTTCATGGTGGGGATCAATGAGAGTAGAGAATGACGAAGTTTGGCAAATGGTTAAGGATGGTACATTTAAAGGATTCTCTGTAGAAGGGATTTTTGGCGAAGCTAAAGCAACTAAATATCCTACTAGTTTAATTGGAAAAATTATTTCTGTAGTTAAAAAATATAAAGAAAAGAAAAAAAACAATTTTATTAGTATGGTAATAAATAAAGAGTTAGCCATTATAGATGATAGATTAGCTTATGCATCTAAAGAAATGGCTTTAAAAGCTGCTGAGGATTTAGGTGTTGAAGGAATACACGAGCATGAATATGATGGCAATATTTGGTATATGGTAGGAGAAAATCATTCTTTAGATTTATATAAAAAGTGTCCTCCAGGTCATGTTAAGAAAAATGGAAAGTGTGTAAAAAAATATTAATTTAAAAATAGTTAGTAGTTAATTGTTTAACTATTGATTATTTGTTATATATATAATAGTATAAATAATATATATTATGAGTGAATTAAAAGAGTTATTCAATGAGATTAAAAGCATTTTTAAAACTGAGGGTGTTGACATTGAAAACGATTCTAAGGAATTTGCTGAAACTACTGAAAACAACGTGGAAGAATCTACTGAAACTGTAAAGGAAAAATTTGAGGATGTTGTACTGGCTGACGGTACAGTAGCTCAAGTTGAGCCTGAGGTGGTTGTGGGTGCTGCTGTAGTTGTTGACGCAGATGGTGAACTTTTGCCAGCTCCAGACGGTAGACATGAATTATCTGATGGTAGAGTTATCTCTACTGAGGGTGGTGTGATTGTTGAAGTTGAGGAAGCTGAGGAAGAGGCTGAGCCAGAAGTAGAAGCAGAATCTGTAGAAGAGGAAGAAATGTCTAGTCCTTTAAGTGAAGCTCAAGAAAGAGAAGCAAAAAAGATTATAGAGTCTGTTGTGACTGAAAAAGTTTTCGGAATGGAAGCAACTATTTCAGAAGAAAACAACGAACTAAAAGAAGAAATAAATAATCTTAAAGAGTCTTTTTCTATGTTGCTAAACTTAACAGAGAAAATGTTAGAAGAGCCAACTAAAGACGAGGTAGTTAAAAGACCATCTAGTTTTAAGGCTTTGAAAAAAGAAAATAAAAAAGATATTATAAGTATCTTAAAAAGTAAAAAAATAATAAAATAAAAATTAAATTATGAGTTTTGATGTTTCGGCTTTAGCCGCATATACCGAACAAAATGCAATGGACTTAATCATTAAGTCTGTAGCTGGTGGTAGACTTTCAGAATACGCTAACATTCAGGATGGCGTGAAAGGACCTACTACAATAAACATACTATCTAGTGATGTTGTTTTTCAAGCTGATGGATGTTCTAGAAGTGCAAGTGGTTCTACTACTTTGTCACAAAGAACTATTACACCTGGCGCTGTTGCAATTCATGAAGATTTATGTATGACTGATCTAGCTGCTAAATATACAGCAGTTATGTTAAAAGCTGGTTTAACTGGTGAAAAAGAAGAGATTCCTTTCGAAGAGTTATACTTTGCTGAGAAAGTTGCTAAACTACAGAAAGCTATTGAAGTAGCTGACTGGCAAGGTGACACAACTTCTGGAACTGCTAACCTATCAAAGTATGATGGATTAAATAAAATTATTGCTGCTGCAACTGCTGTTAATGGTAACCCTACTGGTATTACTACTGGAACTGGTATATTAGCTAGTAATGTTATTGGAGCTTTAACTGGAATGGCTGAATTAATGCCAGAAGATATCATGGATGCAGACGATTTAAAATTGTTTGTAGGAATGGATACTTTCTTAAAGTACCAAAAAGCTATAGCTGATGGAAACTATTTCCATTATGTTGTAGATGGTGGGTTTACTTCTGAGCTTCCGTTAATCGGTTTCCCTAATGTTACTGTTTGTGCTACTCCTGGTCTTTCAGGTTTAACATTTGGTAACTGTTACCTTATGAGAGCATCTAACATTTATGTTGGTGTTGACTTACCAGGTGAAGAGTCTAACGATGTTAGAAGTTGGTACGATGACAATGATAGAATTTATAAAGTTACTATGGCTTTTAGAAGAGGTGTAAATGTTGCATTTCCTGACCAAGTAGTAGAGTTCTTATTAGTATAAATTTAATGGGGGATTAAATTCCCCCTTTTTTAATAACTGTTAGCTGAAACGCTAACTAACTGAAAATCAATTAATTATGTCATGTGTATTAAGTAACGGACAAGCAAGAGATTGCTCAGATAGCTTAGGCGGAATAGTAGAAGTATTAATCTCAGAGAGAGATAATGTAACTGCTACTACTGTAGCTAACGGAGATATTTCTGCTATTACGCAAACAGGAGCAACTAATTTTTATAGATATGAGTTAAAGAAAGAGTCAGGGAGTTTGACATCTACAGCAACTGTAGACCAAACTGGAGGGACTTCTTTTTACGACAATGTTTTAGCTTTTACTATTAATAAAATGAGTGCTGCTAAATCTAATTCTATAAAGATGCTTTTACTTGCAAGATTGTTCGTCATTGTAAAAGATAACAACGGTGTTTATTGGGCTTTAGGGAATGATAATTTTGCAGAAGGTTCGTCTTTAGTTGGACAAACTGGGCAGGCTTATGGTGACCCTAACCAATACCAAATAGAAATTACTGACAAGAGTCAGTTCCCATGTTATGGGGTACAGTCATCTGTAGTGGCTGGTTTGACAATTAGTGCTTAATTGTTCTTTGTTGTATGAAAGGGGGGTGGGTTAAACTGTCCCCTTTTTTTAGTAAATTTAAATTATGTTAAAAAAAGAATACATAGGAAAAACAGTTCACTTAAAACATTTTAGTATTTTAGTAAGTGAAGAAAATATCCCAACTCTAAAGAAATTAGACATTGATTGGGTTTTTGAAACAAAGAAAAAAAAGAAAAATGATAGTGATAAATAAGAACACTACAACTAATTTTGTAGCAACCTTATTTGAACTTAGTCAACTGACAAACCCAGATTATTTGTTTGAGTTTGAAAGTGACCAGACTAAGACTAAATATTATACTATCATAACAGACATAAGCACTAATAAAAGTAGATATAACGAATTTAACTTTATAGAGGGTACTAATAACCCAACAAGTGGAAGTCTGGACCTAGGGTCTCCAGGCTTTTATAAATACAAAGTTTATGAACAAAACAGCACAACAAACCTAAACCCAACAGGACTAAACGAAGTAGAACAGGGAAAAATGAAATTAATAGACTCAACATATCAACCGTCATTTACTCAACATACAGTTTCACCAACTACAAATGTAGTATATAACCCAGGACAATGAGCGTAAAACTAATCCCATTAAATTTTGGAGGGTATGAATTACCTGAGTTTAAAGAGTCTAAGAAGGGAGACTGGTACGAATACGGAACAGACAGACCTTATAAAAACACTTACCCAGACTACTTAACTAAACTTTATAATGAGTCTAGTAAACATAACCAAATTATTAATAGTAAAGTTAAGTTTATTGTTGGTCAGGGTTTTGTTATAGATGAGAAATTAACATTTACAGAGAAGGCTTATGTTAATGGATTTATAAGACACCCTAATGAAGATGAAAACCTAGACGATTTAATTGGTAAACTAGCTAAAGATAAAAAGGTTTACGGTGGTTTTTGTCTACAGGTTAGAATGTCTAAAAACAATAAGATAGCAGCAGTTAACCACATAGATTTTGCAGATGTTAGAACAGGTGTTGACAATGACTTGTATTATTATACAGACGATTGGTCCGCAAGAAACCCAAAAAATAATGATGACTTTAAGGTATTACAGCAATTCCCTTACAATGAAGATGCTAGACCTGACGTTGATTATGTTGTTTATTACAAAGAATATAGACCAGATTTAGGAGCTTATCCACTGCCTGACTATGTTTCTGCTATACCTTATTTAGAGTCAGATGCTGAGATAGCTAATTTTACTTTAAGTAATATTAAAAATAATCTATCTGCTGGTTATATAATCTCGTTTAAAAATGGTCAACCAAATGACGAGGAAATGGCTGAGATTGAAAGAAGGTTTAAAGGTTATGCTACTGGTGCTGACAATGCTGGAAAGCCTTTGCTATCATTTACAGACCAAGCTAGTGACCATCCTGAGATTATGCCAATTCCAGTTAATGGACAAGATGAAAGGTTTATAAATCTAAATAACCAAATAAGAGAAGAAATATTCACAGCTCATGGAATAACAAGTCCTCAGCTTTTTGGTATTAAAGAAAATTCAGGTTTAGGTAACAATGCCGATGAGATTGCAGTAGCTTCTCAATTATATCAGAATCTACAAATAGACCCAGAACAAAAAGTATTTAACGAATTAATAAATTCAATTCTTAACTATAATGGTGTTAATGGTCAACCTTTAAGAATACAGAAAATAGAACCTGTCCAAAGATACTTTAGTGAGACTGCTGTTCTAGGTGCTATGACACAAAACGAATTAAGAGAGAAGATAGGATTGCCACAAAGCGAAGTGGAGACTAACAAAGTAGCTGAAGCTATTGGAATACTAAGTCCACTGGTGGCAACTAAAGTTCTAGACAATATGTCTATTGAAGAAATTAGACAGCTTATTGGCTTGACTGGTAGTGTTTCTAGAACTACAGAAAGTCTTAAAAAAGAGTTTGCAGACGTAGAGGATGAAATACTATTTAACCAATTAGAAGCAACTGGAATAGACATAGAAGAGATTGAGACAGTTCAATCTTTTGTTAAACCTATTACAAGTTTAGAAGATGCTAGACAATTTGAAACACAGCTTTTAAAGGATTATAAATTTGCTATTGATAGAGTTTTAACTGGAGTTGAAAAAAGTATCTTAGACCTTCTTATTGATAATCCTAACATGCCTGTGACTGAAATAGCTGAGGCTTTACAATTACAACAATCTGAGGTTAATGATTTAATATCTGAGTTACAGAATGCTGGTGCTTTAGATAATGATTTTAAACCTACTGAAGACGCTAAACAAAGTATTCAAAGACCAGAGGATGAAACATTTATAGTTTATAAGTATGCTGAAAGACCTGACGCTCCAGCAGTACAGACACAGAGTAGACCTTTCTGCATAAGAATGATGGCTTTATCTAGAGTTAAAAGATATACTCTACAACAATTAGAATTGTTAACTAATGATTTTGGTCAGTCTGGAATAGACATATTTACTAAAAGAGGTGGTTGGTATAATAACCCAAACACAGGACAAACAACTCCATTCTGTAGACACATCTGGGAAATGCAAATAGTACGTAAAAAGAAATGAAATTAAGTAGTTATCAAATATTAAAAGCTAGAAAAATAGCAGCAGAGACAGAGGCTCAAATGATACAAGATGACTTAGAGGCTTTAGTGTTACAACCATATAGCAGTAGAGCTAAAAATGTAAGAAACGAAATTAAAATTAAACACGATATATAATGGCAGTTTTATTTATATCCGAACAATACGTAAAGAACACTACTCTTATTGACGAGAATGTAGATGTAAAATTAATTCTACCAAGTATAAAAGACTGTCAGGAGTTAAGAATCCATCCAATTCTAGGGACTCCATTCTATGAAGATTTAAAAACTAAGATAACTGCTGGAACTTTAAACAGTGACGAAGTTAATTTGTTGGACGTATATATTGCTCCAGCTATGGCTCAATGGACAATGTATGAATGTAGTACATCAATGCTATTTAAATATAGAAACAAATCTGTAGCAACTAAAAACAGTGAGAATAGCAACCCTATTAGCTACCAAGACTTGCAATATCTTAGAGACGAATGGAAGAACAAAGCAGAAGAAAGAGAAGCTAGGTTAATTAACTACTTATGTGACAACGATAATCTATTCCCTAAGTATAAGGAAAATAGTGACGATTTACACCCAAGAAAAACAGCTTACCAAACTAGTTTTTATTTAGGTGGTAGCAGTAGAAGCGATTGCTGGAGAGACGAATATAGAAATAGTAAAAAATGATATTAACCTATAATCAAATATTAAAAGAGTTTAAAACTTTTGCTACTAACCATAAGCAAATAGAGAACTTTGGCAATGGAGATCTATGGGAAATAGTAGAACATAACCAGCTAACAGACTTTAATTATCCTTTGTTTTGGGTAGCTGACCAGCCAGCTAATTTAGGTGATGGGACTTTTACTTGGAATTTTAATGTCATGGCTATGGACTTAGTAAACAAAGACGAGTCTAATGAGAATGATGTTAAGTCTGATATGTGTCAAGTGCTTTTAGATTGTGTTTCTTACTTTGAGCAAAAGACAGCAACTAGCAATAATGTAGATTGGTTAAAAGTTAATTTAGTTAGATCAGGAACTTTGACTAGTTTTACAGAAAGATTTGAAGATGAATTAACAGGGTGGGGGATGAATATAGGATTTAGACTTCCTTTTAGTTATAATAATTGTGATTTACCAATAGAATAAAGATGGCTATATTTTACAATCCAAATAGAAAAAAAGGTTTATTTTACATGCCATCTGGTGCAACTGGAGGGGATAGATTAGCTATTTCATATAGTGCTGCTAGATTTTGCGAAGATGGAACAGACCCAATTCCTGGTATAACTGGAGACACTGGGGGAACTTTCTCTAGTACTACTGGACTAGTATTTATATCTACTTCTACTGGACAGGTAGACTTATCTGCTTCTACTCCTGGAACTTATGTTGTGACTTATACTGCTCCAAGTTCTGACACTGCTACAACTTCTATTTCTATAGACTCTATTCCTGTTGTTTCTGCTGGTGCTGACGTTGCTATTTGTACTGGAAATAGTACTGTTCTAACTGCAACAGGTGCTACAACTTACTCTTGGTCCACAGGACAAACAGGTGCTAGTATAACAGTTGACCCTACAACAAACACTACCTTCACAGTAACAGGATTTAACGGTGCATGTTCTTCTACAGACTCTGTAGATGTTACTGTCAACCCTTTGCCAACTGTAGCTATTACAGGAACATTAACTTATTGTATTGGGTCTAACACGACTTTAGATGCTGGAGCTGGATTTACTTCTTATCTATGGTCAACAGGCGCAACTACTCAGACTATTAGTGCAACTTCTGGTAATTACACAGTAACGGTTACAGATAGCAATGGTTGTTCTAACACATCTGCTCAAGTAACAGTTTCAGAATTACCTTTAGATAGTGCAACAGTAACTTATTCAGCAAGTGCTTATTGTCAAATGCCAACTGGTGCTTTAGCTGTAGAGGGTTATTATCCACTATATTCTACTGCTTCTGCTGCTAATGCAGTAAGTTCAGATGGAACAAATCATACTCACGTATTAGGCGGTGTTACTTACTATATGCCAAACGCTGGAGTAATTGCATATCACGGAACTTATTCTTTAACAACACCAGCACCAACAATAACTGGTCAAAGTGGTACATTTAGCGAATCAACTGGTAATTTAAGTATTGATAGTTCAACTGGTGTTATTACTTTAAACAGTTCAACGGTTGGAAGTTATACTGTTGTATATACTACTAATGGAAGCTGTCCAAATACAGTAAATAATACTATTACGGTAAATGCTTTAGATGGTGCTACTTTTGCTTATAGTTCAAATAGCTTACCACAAACAGGAACTGCAAGTTTAACAACTACGCCAACAACT
>Ga0209336_10001814_pt1 | contig 10272 bp, 14 predicted proteins | sample LinPmetageLP32_FD_184042 | JGI IMG/M metagenome (GOLD analysis project Ga0209336, IMG submission 184042) | Marine viral communities from the Pacific Ocean - LP-32 (SPAdes) (version 2) | ecosystem: Environmental > Aquatic > Marine > Oceanic | place: Pacific Ocean | collected 2009-08-23 | reverse complement strand
AGAATTGATGGACGCTGTATTATATATACAAAAATCAAAAGAAAGTTTATGAATAACTTTGAATCACAATATAAAAAGTTATTACTCAAATGTCTTAATGAGGGGGAAGAATGCGAAAACAGAACAGGCATAAACACTTTTAAGTTATTTAATGAATCTATAAATATTAATTTACAAAACAATTTTCCTATAATAACCGGGAAAAAAATATTCTTTAAAAAAGCATTAGCTGAATTTAAATGGATGTTTGAGGGTAAAACAGATATTGATTATTTGAATAAACATAATATTAAATGGTGGAATGAATATACCGAAACAAATGATTTAGGTAAGGTTTATGGCCATCAAATAAGAAAATACAATAACACTATAGATCAAATAGAATATGTTGTTAGCGAGCTTAAAAACAATTCAAGGCGTGCAATCATTACATTGTGGAACCCCAGCGATTTAAAGGATCAAGCTTTACCGTGTTGTTTTACACAGTTTACTTTTGTAAGAGTTAATAATAAATTAAACATGTCAATGAATTTTAGAAGTTCTGATTTATTTCTAGGGTTGCCATACGATATTATAGTAGGAGCTTTATTTTTAATTACAATTGCGCACAAAACAAATCTTATAGAAAATACATTAGGTTTAAATTTAAATGATGCACATATATATAAATCACATATAGAACAAACATTACAGTATTGCAAAAACAAAACATTTGATTTACCCATATTACAAGGAGAGTATAATAATTATAATTTATTAAATTACATAAGTAATAACTATATTAAAGCAGAGCTGATAAACTAATGTATTATATATATCATATTAAAGGAATTAAGATTGGTTGCACTTCAGATTTAATTGAGAGGGTAGAAAAAAAACAAGGATATAAAGATTATGAAATACTATATACAACTAACAACATAATAGAAGCTTCAAAAAAAGAGTTAGAATTACAAACTAAATACGAATACAAACAAGATAAAAAACCATATAAAGAAATCATTATGAATATTAAAAACAAATTTTACATTACAGACAAGACAGTTACATTAAACAACACCTTTGATAAAGAGTTAACAGACTTTGAATTTCCTGATTATATTACATACAACAACAAAAAAATATATTTTACAGAAAATTTAATAGCTTGGATTAAAGGAAACAATATTAAATCTCAAAACGATAACAAAAGATATGTATATAGAAACCCCTTTGAAAAAGCGGCCACACATAAAGAAGAAACTATTTATGATAAAATAAGAAACTGGGCGGAAAAAAGAGATATATATACAAAAGGCAATTCACATACTCAATATGTAAAGCTTCAGGAAGAATGTGGAGAGCTAGCAAAAGCATTGCTTAAGAAAGATCAACCTGAAATAATAGATGCGATAGGGGACATCGTAGTTGTATTAACTAACCTCGCTCATATAGAAGGCCACTCAATTGAAAGCTGTATTGAATCTGCTTATAATGTAATAAGCGATCGAACAGGAAAAATGATTAATGGAACATTTGTTAAAGATGTGCCTGAATTATTTCCTGGAACTTTAGATGAGTTGGATGATTTATTAAAAATAAAATAAAGATATTAAACAGATAATTATTTATTATTCGTTATATAATAAAGATTGATTAATCAATATAATTTCAATTATGGATAAACGTAAAGATAACGGTGGAGCTAGGGCGGGGTCTGGCAGGCCAAAGAAAGCTGATGAGGTTAAGCTTATAGAGAAACTGGACAACCTTATAGATAATGAAGAGGTTATTAAAACTCTGGGCCAACAAGTGCTTAAAGGCGATTCGAGAGCTATGTCTTTATATTTTGGTTATAGATATGGTAAACCAAAAGAATCTATAGACGTTAATTCTTCAGAAGGATTTAATATAAACTTTAAAGATCTTATTAATTTTAAGTGATAGATGTAGATAAAAAATATGCGCCTATAACTAAATCTGATTCAAGATACTTTATAGTAACAGGAGGAAGAGGTTCAGGCAAATCATTTTCAATTAACTTATTATTAGTCTTACTTACTTATGAAGCAGGGCACACGATACTCTTCACTAGATTTACATTAGCCTCAGCTTACATTTCTATTATACCAGAATTTATAGATAAAATAGAAACACTTAATATTGAATCAGACTTTCATATTACTAAAGATGAAATAATAAACAAAAGGTCTGGAAGTAAAATACTATTTAAAGGAATCAAAACATCTTCGGGAGATCAAACAGCTAATCTTAAATCATTAACTAACGTGAGCACTTGGGTAATGGACGAGGCAGAAGAGTTAGCAGACGAAAGTATATTTGATAAAATAGATTTATCAGTTAGAAATCTTAAACAACAAAACAGAGTTATATTAATATTAAACCCAGTTACAAAAGAGCATTGGATATATTCAAGATTCTTTGAAGACAAAGGTGTGATGGCCGGAAATAATATAACCAAAGATAATATTACTTATATACATACAACCTATTTAGATAATATAAAGAACCTGTCTAAAAGTTATTTAAATCAAATAGAGACTATTAAGAATAGACGGCCAGATAAATACAGGCATCAAATTTTAGGAGGCTGGTTAAATAAAGCTGAGGGTGTTATATTTAGCAACTGGAAGATAGGTAAATTTAAAGCTGTAAACAAATCTGTGTTTGGTCAAGATTATGGATTTGCAGCAGACGAATCAACACTTGTTGAAACTAATATTGATAGCACTAATCGTATTATATATTTAAAAGAATGTTTTTATTTAAAAGGATTAACAACATCTCAAATAGCCGAGCTTAACTTAAAGCATGCTCAACATAATTTAATTGTGGGCGATTCGGCAGAACCTCGTCTTTTGTCAGAAATAAAAGCAAAGGGTTGTAATATTGTAAGAGCAATCAAAGGACAAGGCTCAATTATTTATGGAATATCTTTACTTCAAGATTACGATTTAATTGTAGATGAAAATAGTATTAATCTAATTAAAGAACTTAATAATTATAGCTGGCTTGAAAAAAAGTCAAAAACTCCTCAAGATCGTTTTAATCATTTAATTGATGCTATTCGCTATTCTGTGTCTTACCAATTGCAAAATCCAAATAGAGGCAATTATTATATTTCTTAAAATAAGTTACAAAATATTTTGTTAATTAAATAAAAAGTATTATATTTACATATAACATTAAAACAAACAACATGAAAAATTTAAATAACAGAGAATTAGGAATTGTGTTAAGAGGATTAAGTAGTTTAAAAACTTATGAAGAATCAAGCTCATTTAAGCCATCGCACGATGAGGTATTTAATTTAATGAGTAAGTTAAACAAATCACAAACAATTAAAATTAACTAAAATGAGAAAATTAAACAAATTACAAGAAAACTATTTATCTAATGTTCAATTACTACAAGCATTAAATTATCCAACAGATTTATTTGACAATTTATATATTGAAAATTTTAAGAAATCGCAAACAATTAAAATTAAATAAAATGATGCAAGCAAAAACACAAAAACTATTAGGTAAGTTATTATTACTTCCAGAGTACCAACGTAAACAAGTTATATCCTGTTTAATAGCTTCAATGCTTTCAGAGGTAAGCCATAACAAAGCAAAAGAAACTTATGATAATGTGATTAAAGAACTTCAGTTTTGACGGCGGAGGATAACATTCATAATCTTAATTATCTTAATGAATCATTATTAGTAGGTGAAATATTAAAAGACTGGAATGAAACTAAACCAGAAAATAAAGGATTAAACATTATTATAAAAGCTTATGCTAAAATGACAATGTATGTGGCCCGATTAAATAATGATATAATGGCGAAAGATATGTTGATTAGTAAATTTAGATTTGAAAGAAATAAAGCTAGGGTTGAATTACAAGAACTTAAAAAAAAATATGAACATTTAAAAAATTTAGAATTATGAGTTATGATGATTGGTTAGTAGAACAAGAACACAACTTTAGAGGGTGGAATGATCCTGAGCATGCTTGTGATCACTGCGAAAAGCCTATTGATAAAAAAGGTTATTGTAGTGATAATTGTTTTGAAGCAGATATGATGTAAGTTAGTTTGGGTAATCTTACATTTAAAGAGGCGGCTAGAGATAGTCGTCTTTTTTTATTAATTTAGTTTATAAAAAAAAATCACAATTTAAATCGTTATATAAATATGAAAATTACAATTCCATCAGCATTAAAGGATATTACTTTATTACAATATAAAAAATATTTAAACATTCAAAAGCAAAGTAAAGACGAAAAAATTCTTGAAGCTAAGATGATTGAGATATTTTGTAATATTAAAATAGAGGAGGTTATGCTGCTTAAGCTTAATGATTCTCAAGAAATAATAAATATAATCTTAAAAACATTTGATGAAAAACCTCCGCTTATAAGATCTTTTAAAATAGATCAACTTGAATATGGTTTTCATCCTCAACTAGATAATTTAACTTTTGGAGAATACATTGATTTAGATACTTATATTACTGATTGGGAGAACATAGAAAAAGCAATGAATGTTTTATATAGACCGGTTATAGCAAAAGTAAAAAGCAAATATTCAATTGATAAATATAATACTGAAACAAGTTTAAATTTATTAAATATGCCAATGGATGCGGTAATGTCATCAATTTTTTTTTTGTGGAATTTAGGTCTCGAATTGTCGACAGTTATGACGAACTCTTTGGAAAATCAGGACCACAAGGTCTTGACTCAGTATCTCAATTCAACTCCAAATACGGATGGTATCAATCACTTTATGCACTCGCTAACTCAGACATTACAAAATTTAAAAATATCACTGAATTAAATGTGCACGAATGTTTAATGATGTTGTGTTTTATGAAAGACAAAAACGAAATAGAAGCTAAACAAATTAAAAATAATTTTAAATGAGCAATCAAGGAATAAGAGGATATTATCAATTAACCGAAACAATCAAACAACAATTGTTACAAGACATTAATGTTAACACTTGTACGTCAGGAGATATAACGGATGTTAATTTAAATAAACAAGATATTTTTCCTTTAGCGCATATTATAATTAATTCAGTAAGTGACGAGGAACAAGTTTTAAGATTTAACATAAGCGTGCTGGCCTGTGATATAGTCGATCAATCTAAAATTTTAACAAGAGATGAGTTTAGGGGAAATAATAATGAGCAAGATATTTTAAATACGCAATTAGCTGTTTTAAATAAACTAATTCAAAAATTAAGAATGGGGCAATTATATCAAGACAAATACCAATTAGATGGCAACCCAACACTTGAACCGTTTTATGATCGCTTTGAAAATCAATTAGCGGGTTGGACAGCTACAATGAGCGTGTTGATTTATAACGATATATATATTTGCTAATGGAATATATAAATTTTAAAAAATCAATTGAAACCTATGCTGATTATGTTATTAAAGAAGCTAGAATAAATTTAGGCAAAAAAGATAATCAAGATGGTAAATTATCAACTTCATTATCGTATAAAATAAACTCAACTGAATCAGCTTATATTGTAAGATTCTTTATGGAAAATTATGGTATATTTCAAGACAAAGGTGTAAGAGGAGTTGATTCTTATTATGCTGATAAAGTTACATCAGGCTCTCCGTTTTCTTATAAAAGCAAAGGTGGTAAGTTTGGTTTAAAAGGAATGCCACCACCAAAGGCATTTGATAAATGGACAGTAAGAAAAGGATTAGCTCCAAGAGATAAGAAAGGAAGGTTTTTACCAAGAAAAACATTAGATTTTTTAATAGCAAGAAGCATATTTAAAAAAGGAATAAGAGCAACTAGTTTTTTTAGTGGGCCATTTACAGAGGGACAAAAAATATTTGGCGATGAGTTTTTAAAAGCAATAGCAAAAGATATAGAAAATAGAAAACAATAACAATGGCAAACATAGCATTAAGAAATCCACAATATAAAAACATAGTAGCAGGGACAGTAGGTTCAACAAATCCTTTATCTGTTAAATGTACAATTACAATTGACAGCGTTTTAAGATACACATTAATAAAAAACAACCCAGTTGTTGGTGACAATATTCAATTTGATATATCTGAATTAGCAAGAGATTATTTAAACATTGCGTACAAATCAAATTATGGTGCAATAACAATAAGAATAGATACAGTTGTTTCTACACACCCGTTAATAAATGGATTAGGAACTGCTTTGTCTTCATCTTCTACTTCAGACATAGGTTTTGAAGCTTATGGAACTTTTGATGAAGGGGCAAATCCTATAGTGCCGTTTTTAGCAACTGCTTCAGCACAATTTTTGATTGCTCCTAATTTTTTAGGAAACACGGACGGATCAGCACCCCCTAAATGGCAAATATATTATCCAACTGGTCAAGAAGGTTATGTAGCTTATATGACTAGTACAGGGGTTTTAGCAATGTATAATTTTAATGGTAATGCTACTTTTCAAAGTGGTCAAGGAACTAACAAATGTATAATTAAAAGAATTGATTGTACTAAATATGGAATAGGTACTAAAATAATATTCATTAATAAATATGGAGTTCAACAGGATTTATGGTTTTTTTTAAAAGAAACAAAACAAGTGAGCAGAACAAACGAAAACTATAAAGCAAATACTATAGTTTATCCAACTGCGGGAAAAGCTAGTTATGACGTTTCTAATGCACCTAACAAGCTATTTAATACACAAGCAAGACAAAGCTTAACATTATCATCAGGATATTATCCGGAACAAGCTAATGAGATGTTTCAGCAATTATTAATGTCTGAATTTGTATGGCTTGAAAGACCGGTAAACTCAGTTCCTACTGATAATGAAATTGTGCCTGTTATTGTTAAGGAATCAAATATTACTTTTAAAACATCGGTAAACGATAGACTAATTGAATATACAATGCAATTTGAAAATGCTTTTGATTATATAAACAACATAAGATAAATGCAAAAATTACAATTATATATAGGAACCGAAAGGCTTGATTTATTTAAAGATGAAACAGTATCACTTACACAAACTATTCAAAATGTAAAAGATATTGCTAAGATATTTACAGAATTTACAAAAACATTTTCTTTACCTGCCTCACCGGTAAACAATCGTATTTTCAAACACTATTATAATTTTGATATATTAAATGGTTTTGATGCAAGAAACAAAGTAGCAGGTAGTTTAGAATTAAATACTATACCATACAAAATAGGATTTATTGCTTTGCAAGGTGTTGATTTAAAAAACAATTCACCTCACACTTATAAAATTACTTTTTATGGTAATACAGTAAATTTAAAAGACATATTAGGCGATCAGCAATTAAGTGTATTAGGAACTTTAGCCTCATTAAATAAAGTTTATAATTATAATAATATAAAAAGTGATTTACAAGCGAACCCAGAAACTGCAAATTTAATTGTCCCTTTAATTACACACACAAACAGAATGACTTATACTAGTCTAACTAGTAATGGTGAAAATGGTAATGTTTTTTGGAATGGATTTGCTAATACTCCAAATGGTATTCAATGGAATCAATTTAAGTTTGCTATTAAATTGCAATACATTATAGATGGTATTGAAGCACAATTTCCTGAAATAACATTTAGTAATTCTTTTTTTAATAATTCATCTAACTCTGCATTTAACAATTTGTTTATGTGGCTTCACAGAAAAAAAGGAAGCGTAGATGCGGCGGGGCAAATATCAACCCCGTGGACAGAATTAAATGATTTAGTATTTCAAGGCAGCGGAACGCCTTCGGGATCAGGTACTATTAATGGATATTTATTATTAGATAACTTTACAAACTATACAAATACAAAATTAACAGTAACTCCAACAACTTCTAATATACCTTATGATATAAGAATTTTAAGAAACAGTGAAGTTTATGAAGAAAGATTAGGGCTTACAACAGCAGCTATTTTTTTTGCAACCGGTTCAACTTTATCCCCGGGCCCATTACAGGGAGGTAGTTATACAATACAGGTGAGAAGCACGCAAACAATTTCATTCAATGCAAATGGCTTTGCTTGGCTAGTAAATAATTTACAACCAGGCCAACAATTTCAAGATGAGTATAAGAATGCAAACTCTTTTTCGTCCAGTAGCGACCAGCAATTTATTATTTCACAACAAATTCCAGGAATGACCATTTTAAATTTTTTGACCAATATATTTCAAATGTTTAATTTAACTGCTTATGTTGATAGTGACGGAATTATTGAAGTAAGAACTTTGGATAGTTATTACGCCGAAGCGTCTTCAACACCAACAAACATAGATAGTTATTTAGATGTAAGTAAATCAAGTGTTAACATAGCTTTACCATTTAAACAAATACAATTTATGTATAAAGGGCTAGGAACTTTTTTAGCTAAACAATATGAGCAATTAAATAATTCAGGCTGGGGTTCTTTAAACTATAGTACTTCAGGCGGTGAATTTTCAACACCTTCAGACGTTTATAAAGTAGAAATTGGATTTGAGCATTTGTTATATGAAAGGCTTTTTGATCAAAGACCAGCAGCTAATTTAGCCTCGACAACCATTCAATATGGATATTTTGTAGATTCAAATCAAGAATCTTATTATGGATTGCCATTAATATTTTATGCTATAAAACAAACGAACGCAACTAATATAGCTTTTAGAAAATATGATAGTACAAATAATACCGAAACCGTAGGGTTAAATAATTATATAATACCATCAAATTCTAAAACACTAACGCCTTTATCTAGTACAACTAATATTAATTTCAGAGATGAAGTTAATGAGTACACAGGAGAATCTGGTTTTACGGGAACTTTGTTTCAAAACAAATATTCTAATTATATAATTGATGTATTTAATCAACAAAGAAGATTAACAAAAGTAACAGCATATTTACCATTAAAAGTATTTTTTGATTTACAATTAAATCAAATTATTCAAATAGGTCAAGATAATTATAGAATTAATTCTGTAACTACAAACTTAACAAACGGCAAAAGCGAATTTGAATTATTAAATGTGATAAATCTTTTATATAATAGTATAACAACTACAGGTGGTTATGCAATAACTACAATGTATTTTACAGCATCAATAACTACTGTTGAAAATTTAACAGTTGGAGATGCTTTATTTAATGATATACAAATGACAATCAAAGCTAGCGCAGGAACATATATACAATCAGGCTCAGCTACTAACGACACTTATTGTGATAATGGTTGCTTTTTGACTATGATTTTAGACACTAATGGAATAATTACATCACTAACTTGTAGTTGTCCATAAAATAAATATTATGATAAAAAACATATTAGAATTATTAAAATTAGCAAAAGGCGAAACTAATAATATTGAAATAGCACAGGGAAAATATGCTTTACCTGAAAATTTAAAACAAGCTTTTGAACAAATTAAAAAAATAACTAATGCCAATAACTAACGAATATACCGTAAAAATATCTGTTAAAGAAGCTAAAAAAAATGTTGAGGATATTAATATGTCTCTTGAAGAACAAGAAGATTTATTAAAAGACATTCAACGTGAAATTGAAAAAACCGAAGATTTAAGAGACAAGACCAGCTCAAAAGATGGCAATAGGCTTAAACAATATAATGAGAAGTTAAAAGAATCTGAAAAATTTCAAAAGCGCACAAAACTTAGAGTACAAGAAACTAGAATCGAAAGAGCTAAGGCAAACAAAGTATTAAAAGAAGCTGAAAAAAATCAAGCGGACTTTGGCGGCGTTTTAGGGTTTGTAGATAAGCAAACTGGGGGCGCGATTTCTGGAATGCAAAAATTTACAAAATCAATATCCGGGGCTACAAAAGGCTTTAATTTAATGAAAATTGCTTGGATGGCAACTGGTTTAGGGGCTTTAGTTGTTTTAATTACATCTATTGTAGGGGCCTTTACTAGAAGTGAAGAAGGACAAGAAAAGTTTGCTAGAGGTATGGCTATGATTGGCGCAGTGGTTAGTCAGGCATTAGATTTATTTGCTAATCTAGGAACTGGTATTATAGATGCTTTTATGAATCCTGTTGAAAGTCTTAAAAACTTCGGTAAAACAATTCAGGAATTTGTAATGGACAAAGTGCAGCTAGTAATTGATGGGATGGGATTAATGGGGTCAGCTTTATCGAAATTATTTTCTGGCGATTTTTCAGGAGCATTGGACGATGCAGGAGAAGGCTTTGTTAAATTAAATAGAGGAATGAATCCTACTGTTATATTAACTGAAGCATTAATAGATGGAACCAAAAAACTTATAAAAG
>Ga0209336_10001813_pt1 | contig 10274 bp, 4 predicted proteins | sample LinPmetageLP32_FD_184042 | JGI IMG/M metagenome (GOLD analysis project Ga0209336, IMG submission 184042) | Marine viral communities from the Pacific Ocean - LP-32 (SPAdes) (version 2) | ecosystem: Environmental > Aquatic > Marine > Oceanic | place: Pacific Ocean | collected 2009-08-23 | reverse complement strand
CAATGATTCGGGGAATTTTACCAGTACTAGTAATACCTATGTTAGAACTCAAACTGCGTCATCAGCTGTATTTACCGTAACTTCCACTGCAAACAGTCTCGTTTTTAAATTTATAGCAATAGGATATTAATTATGTCAGTACCTACAGCCAGAAAAATAAAATCTAAAGAAGAGCTTAATAAAGTTCTTAGGGCTGCTCGTGCGGATAATCATAATATGCCTACCCCTACGCACGTAATAGAAAAAGACGGGGAGATTGTGGGTTGCTGGGGTTTGGGAAATATACCGTTAGTAACTGTATGGCACAAGGAAGGAAAGCTGGGGCCAAAAGAATCCTTGAACTTAAACTCAACGTTTAAATCAATTATGGATGACAGAGGTAACGGAGTATTCCTTATAGCGTGCAATGAAGATTCACCGTATATGCCATTTATGGAAAGAGTAGGATACGAACCAGTATGGAAAACTAATTTATTATTATCAAAATGAACAAGTTATTAGAATTTTTAAGACCGATAGATACTTTAATATGGAACTACTTTGTAAAAAGTAAGTTCATCCTTTTCTGTGGTGGCGGTAAATCAGCAGATCCAGTATACGTCGAACCGCGTGATATGGGTGAGGATGCTAGAAGTTACCTAGAAACCATAACGGATCCGGAGTTAGTCGGCAAACAATTAAACGCGGAAAAAGAGTTCGGTCCTCAGTTTGATTTAGTAAGCTTATCTAGGACTCAGATTATGCTTGAGGGTATTAAGGATCCAAAGGAATCCCAAGCGTATGGAAGTGCGACTGCAAGAAGAATAGCACTTCAAGCCAAGAAGAAAGCATTACTGGAAGGAAAAGAACGTTTATCTGAAGAAGATATTCAAAAACAAATAGATATACTTCTTCCAGAACCCGAGTACAATCAAAGAAAGTCAAAAGACAGACGTAGGGCTAAAGAGAAATACGACAGCGATAGAGCCGCACTCCTAAAGAATTATACTGAATCCAATGATGTTAACGAGACCGTAAGTGAGATTGACGCAGAGTTAGCTGGGGTTATAGAGACTATTACGCAAATTGAAAATCAACCGGCCCAAAAGGGGTTGATAGAGATGGCCGAGGATACGGCTAAAGCATATGATAAAATCATTGCTGATAGTAACACATTCAAGAGAGAGCGTGACATCCTTGATATGGAGTATTTCGGGCAACAAGCTACTGATGCAACGAGAGCTTCTGATCCTTATTCTACCGGAATAGCTGAAAAAACAACTGAGTTGTCTGATAAGTTAACTGATAGGGCATTAGCCGATACAGAACAATCAGAAGAAAGAATGAAGATGGGTCAGATTGCTGACCGACAAGCAGCACGGATTGATGACCTAGAAAAAATATCTGAGGATCTTAGGACTCCGAAAGAAAACGAGGAGTTAAATAATTTAAAAAACTTACGTGACCAGCAACAAAAAAGCTTGCTAGATCCTTCGTTAGACAAGGCCTTAGATCCTAACCTTTCAAAAGAAAGAAGAGATTTGAGGACAATTGCAGATCAATCAATGCTCGCGGCGGAAGGGCCTACTGGTGTTGCGTTTGATAGACAACAATCCAATCAACAATCTTTAGCGGATATGAGTATGGATTCAGCTACTTCCTCTACAGCAAGGGCTAATAACCCTATGCTTGCCGAAGGTCGTGGTGAGTTGGGATCACTAGCAGACCAAGCACAAGGATTTGCTATGAATCCTACGTCAAACGAAGAGAGAGCACAGCTAGGTGATATGGCACAGCAGTCAAGGGACTTTGCTGATTCCTTAATGGCAGAAGCACAGAACCCAGCGTTGCCGAATGAAGAGAGACAAAGGCTTATTAATATGTCTCAAAATCAAGAGCAACGTGCGAATGAATTATACTCCAGAGCCGGTGATGTAAGTCCAGAACAGCAACAGTTACGTAATCAAGCTACTTCAATGCAACAACGTGCACAAAGCTTATTTGAACAAGCAGAATCAGCACCATCAGCCCAAAAAAGGGAGTTACAAAATGCCGCAAGGGATATGATGGAAAGAGGAAAGGGATTGTTTGAGCAATCAAAAACAACTTCTTTGAAGAGAGCCCAAGCCGGTTCATTAGCACAACTTTCAGCAAAGCAAGCAAAACAATTAACTGCCGATGCTACGGGACCATTGTCTTCACAACGCAGACGATTGGCTGAACAAGCAGCTAGACAGCAAGGATTGCGTACCGGTCGTATTGGTGACAATGCACAGTTAGCTTCTGAGTTATTGAATAGAGAAGAATCAAGGGCGGCTTTACGTGATGAGGCAAGAAAGTCTCGAGATCTTGCGTTCACACAAGCTTCTACGTATGCTACGGATGCAGCAAATGATAGCAATCAATTAAGAACTTCTGCACTCGGATATGAAACTGGTGGGTTTGATAGAGCTCGTGGTGTAGAAAGTGATATCGATGAACAAAAATTAAATTTATTACAAGAAGGTAGACTTTCAGAGGGTCAAGCATTTGATGCGGGACTTGGTATCGAAGGTCAAATTTCTGATCAAGAAACATCTAGAAACGCTGAAGCAAGGGCTACCGCTGGTCAATCATTCGATATGGGTCGAGAGATTCAAACTGACCTAGATGATCTCACAGAAACTAGACGTGATCAAGCACTAGACGCACGGGGTGATGCACGGGATGCTACCACTGATTTAATAACTATAGACAAAGGATTTAGGGACGAATCGGAGGAAAGACAACAAGCTTTACTAGATAGAGATGAGTCACTAAGGAAAGAGGCTCGACTAGACAGAGAAGCGGCTTCATTAGAGCAACGTGGATTATATGAGCAAGCGAAGGGCCTTAGAGAAGAGGCGGACGAAGCCAGAGAAGCTGCTTCTGACGCTGTACAAACTGTTGCAGATATAGATGCAAGTTTCCGTGCAGAGGGTAGGCAGAATATCGGTGATGCTATAGGGCTCGGTGCCGGTCTTGCGGAAGCCGAAGAAAACCTAAGGCAAACAAACTTAGATGAACAAGCAGACATTAGGGGTGAGATATCTGATGCAGAATCTACTGCATTTGCTAATCAAGGTGTTCTTGCTAATTTTGATTCCGCGGTAGATCAAAACAAAATAACTAACGCTTTGGATTCTAGTAAAACATCATTTAATATGAATCAAGCTGTGGGTGATAACAGTATGTTAGCGGGTACATCTACTGCACCTAATATGGGTGCAACCGCTGTAGCCGGAGCACCGGGAGTATCACAAGGTTTTCAACCTTTGTTCCAAGGAGCTATAGGTACTGGGATTAATATAGGCCAAGTGAATAGAGCAAACGAACAAGATTTTGAAAACACTAAAGCAAGAATTGCGGCGGATAACAGAGCATCCAGTCGTTCAACTTTTGGTACGTTGGTCAAGGCGGGTGCTGCAATGCTTCCCATACCCGGAGCATCAAAAGTAACTGAAGGAATAAACTAACAATAACTTTTAAAAAATATGAGAGCACAAATAGGACAAAACGTTGACCCACGATTAGGGGTACTTGATTTCAGCCCACAAGCTGATGCGGCACGGACTGATGCGGCTAGTAGAATTGCATTGGGTTCCGCTATAGGAGAGGCACTTACTGATTATAAAGCAAGGCGTGATGATGACAAAACAAAGCGTGATTTAGCTAGTAAAATTTCTGGTGGTAAGAGTGCTTTTATGTTGGACTTCTTGGGCCTTGATGACAACGATGATGTTAAGGGTATCTCTTCCGATGAAGTATATGATGTTATTAAAAATGCTAACGCCAAAGAAATAGCTGACTTGTACAAAACATTCTTCTTAGCTGAAAAGAAAGCAGAAGCAGAACTTAAGGCATCACAAGTCAAATCCGGAAAAGTTAATTACGGAAATATAAACTCTATGACTAAGTTCTTTGAAGAAAATGATAACTTAAGTAGGGATACAAAAAACGGATTTATCGTTGATAAAAAGAAGAAAGTAATACCGTTTAATGATCCTAGGATTAAGGAACTTCAAAACGATCCAAGCTTCGATAGGGTTTTCTACGGGTACAAAAATGCACCCAATTATTCAGAAGATGAAGATAATTCTTCTTCAAATAAAAAAATAGAAATACTTTAATAATGGCTGTCAAGAGAGTCAAGTTACCCAATGGTACAGTGCTTCGACTTGATGTCGGAGACGATGTAACTGATGAAGAAATTATCGATTTTGCTTCACAGCAATACGAGAAAGATTTTTATGATTCCTTTGACCAAGAAGATAACTTTGCTGTAGATATAGCCAAGGGATTTTCTTCGGGTGCATTACAAGCTATTGCAAACACAGCCGCTGGTGTGCAGTCCGGTGCAGCTTTTCTGGCCGGTGACGATCCGGACAGCGAGTTCCTACAGAAGTTACAAGATAATGCTTCTAGTATTCGTAGCTGGTCACGAGGTGTAGACAAAAGACTAGGACTGGATGAAGACTTTGCTGAGAGTATTCCCGGACAAGTAATGAAGGGGTTTGGCCAAATGGCAGTACAATTACCAGCAACGGTTGTGGGTGCTGTAGGCGGGTTCGGGTTGGGCGGTCCAGCTGGAAGTGTAGCCGGAGGATTAGCCTTAGGTGGTGGTACGATGATGGCACAGATGCAGACAGAAGCCGTAATGGATGCCGAAAGAACTCTTAATAAAAATCTAGATGAGTTCTCAGAACAAGAAAGAGACCAGACGGCGGTTACTTCATTGTCCTATGGTGCAATCGGTGGTGCCCTTGAATATGCTCCGGTTAGTAAATTTATTCCCAAGCCTCTTAAAAATAAAGTTGTAAAGTTTTTCAGTAAAGGAAAGAAGAGGGGGATGCTCAGTGGTTCTGAAGTCAAGGAGGTTGTTAATTCATTGAAAAAAGATGTTGCCCAAGGTGCTGTACTCGAAGGGTTTACTGAAGCAGCACAAGGACAATTGTTGGATACTTTAGCGGCATCAACATACGATGATGACAGAGATTTAATTTCATTTGACGTTCTTAAGCAAAGAACTACGGAGGCTATAGTCGGTGGTATTGTGGGTGGTGGTACTACTGCTTTTACTGGTACTGTATCACGTGCTGTTGCACCGGAGCAAACCAAGGAAGTGGTTACATCCGGCAATAAAGAGTTCAAGGTACAATTTGATATTATAAATGAAGGGGTAAACACTGACCTAATAAGGCAACCCCAGACACAAAAAATTATAGCCACTAGTCTAGATGAAGCTAATGAGATAGCAAAGGCAATTTTAATGGAGAATCCAAAGGCTGATCTTAAATCAATAAAAGTTTTTTCTCCAGAGGAAGTTGTGGAAGACGCATTGATTCCGGACATTGACCTAGAGGATGAAGTTACTTTTGCTCCTACGGAAACTGTTGGAGTATTCGGGGATGACGTTGACTTGGATTCAATGGATCTTACTCCGCAACAAAAAACAGAGATAGTAGAGGTAAGACAACAGTCAAGAGCTGAAGCCCGTGAAATCTTAACCGCACTAGCGGATCCTACTGCTAACCTTGATCCGGAAGTACTGAGACAAGGCATTGAGGCCCTATCGGATCCGACTGGTCAACTAAACCAAGCTACTGTAGACGAGGGTATACTTGCGTTAGCTGACCCTACTGGCACAGCAGATGAGGCTATTATACAAGAGGGCTTGCGTGCACTAGAAGAGGTATCTAAGCAACAGAGAGGACAAGACCCGACGGTGGGTGCGTCTCAGCTAGATATAATAAATGAATTTAAAGTAAGGAGAGCCCAAGAGCAAGCAACGAAGGATGCTCCTTACAAACCTAAGCGTCGTAAAGAACTATACGCTAAGTTAAGAGAGTTAGATAAGCGTTCGTTCGATGCACTAGCTACTGTTAACCCTTACGTTAGAAAGCGTGGGTACGAACCTACGTCCGAACAAGACTATGACAGTGAAATAGATATGAGGCTAGAGGATGCTGCTTATATGGAAACAGTTCCTCAAGTTTCTGCGGCCGGAGTTCGTTCTGCTACGGTAGGTGCTTCTAGTCAATTTGCAAACAAGGAGGAAATAGATAAAGCTAAAGCTTTAGAGGAAGCTACTATCCCGGAGAAGAAAGTTATTCAATACAATTTATTAGGATCTCCTTTTGTTGAAGAATATGACGGTGGCCCACGTGAACCAATTGATGATTATAATTTAGATGATGTACATTATACTTTAACTCAACCAGCTAAAAAAAGAATAAAGGAAGCTGTTGATTCTGGTGCTGTTCAAGCTACCGTTGATCGTTTAGTCGAAGAGACTAACAAAATGATGCAAGAGGAAGGTGTGGGAGAAGGTATGGGTTGGTATCAACGTATGCGAAAAAGATTGGGTGATGTATTCAGTACTGATTCCAGATTGTTTACTCATCTATTAGGTGCTACATCGGCAAGAACTCCGGTTGATGAAAACTTTACACAATCAGTAGATGCCTATGAACAATACAAAGAAGGTAGATTTGATAATAACATTAAAAAATATATTGAATTAAGATCTTTAATATCGCAAGGTAAGCTGGGGGAAACTTTGGTAAAACGAAAAATTATCGATTCAGATACGGGTATAACTCAAGCCGCTTTAGCCAAAGCTTGGATTGATCATTACGATATACTACCTAAGAAAAGAAACGGAGCTAAATATAATGCAAATTCCGGAGCTGTATTAAAGGCAATATCTGGTCATTTTATGGATGGCAAAACAGATAGCCCGAAGACACCTCAGTTTGCAATGAATTTAAACGGTGAATCCTTGGAGGCAACCATTGACGTATGGGCAGCTAGAACCCTACGAAGAATAACTCACGGTGATAAACAAAAAAGGTGGAGAATTTTACCATCAGTTGAAACTGGAGTAAACGTAGAGGACTTTGCTTTTGGTCAGTTGGTTTTTCGTGAAGCTGGTAAGCGATTAAATATGAGCCCCGATGACTTACAAGCTGTTGTTTGGTTTGGAGAAAAAAATGTTTGGGCTAGAAACGGATGGACTAATCAAGTAGGTGCTAAGAAATCATCATTCGATGATGCGGCCGAAGCATTCTTTCCAGCGGGAAAACCAGCACGTTCATTTAAGGATGGTAAAAATATAATAGATTTTTTAAATGCTGAAGCAGCTTATGAAAATGATGTTGCTACAGAGGATCAATTTAACAAACTTGACAGACCGTCAAAACAATATTCAAATCAGAAAGCAAGTAGAAAAAATAGATTAAAGAAATATGAAGAAGCAAAAAAGAAATCTGGAGTCGCAGAATACATTCAGCAACGAAGAGAAGAAGAAACTAACAGAGGTGTCGAGGATGGCGGTACAAGGAGCAGCGAGCAACAACGTGGACAAGATACTGAACGAGGCATTTCGACTAGCCCAACAGTAGGTGCATCTACTGCTAACAACTTAACTCCAAAGCAGTTACAAGTTATTGGATCCGTTGTTAACAAAATTAAAAACCTTTCGAGTAAACTTAACATACCTATTGTTGAGTCAACTAACTTAGTAAAGGGCCGGGATGCTCAGTACAACTACGAGACGATGACCATTGAATACAATCCGGTGTTGTTGTCAGCTCGAGGTAAAAAGGGAGCCGAGGCTGCACTCCGTGAAGAAGTAATTCACGCAGCAATGCACCAAGTTATTAATCGTAAGTCCAAGGACTTGGGTCCAAAGGAAGCGTTTATTAAAACTATGGAGCGTATTGGCCAAGCCCTTACTCCGCAACAAAGAGATAGGTTAAATGAAGTATACGGAGAACAGTTAGATGCGACTAATGCCGGAGCTGAATACGCTAGGTTTATTACTCAGCAACTTTTATATGGCCGTACTACTGAGTCAACTATGCTGGAAGGCAAGGCATTCGATCTTGTTAAGTCATTACTGCGTGCGGTTCACTCGACTATAGTACGTGCCTTAAAGGGTGATATACAAACCAATGATGAGGTTGCTTTACTTATAAGAGATACAGCTTCACTAATAAGAAGTGCGGATCCGGAAGCTAAGGTTCCGTACCAAGCTCAGACAGCCGCAGCACAATTGGTAGCAAATAGGGCTGAAGGCAAGGATGATTTAACAGCTGATGATATTGCTAACCCTACCGGTGAAGACGTTGATGCACTGCTTAAAAGAAAAAAGAAGATACTCGGGGTACAAGGCTTAAAGGACTTCTTCTATACTCCATCTAGGATACTACAAGAAATTAGTCCTAAGCTTTACGAGATAATGCAGCAGTGGCAGCAAGCTATAATGACTAAGAGTCTAGATGCCAAAAAACTAGGCCAGCCTTTCTTTAAAAAACTTAATGCTATTACTGATAAAAAAGATTTAGCAAAGCTAGAGCGTCACTTGATGTACAGTCCTACTAAGGAGCAAATACAAACAACTGAATCCCAAGCTATTATAGCGGAGAGAGATAGACTTCTAGCTAAGTATGGTTTGTTTAATGAATACCAATTAACTATCAAGCCTATATTTGATACCATTTATAATGAAAATAAATCTCAAGGAAAGAATAGTTATAGGTTCGAGTACTTCCCTAGGTTTGTTAAGGATATGGAATCCTATCTAAGATTTTTGGGCAAGAATATTACTACTGATTTTAAATCCTATGTTGAAAAACTAAATGTTGAGCGAGGGGAAAAGGGTGAGTCACTTATAAATATAGACACACCATACGCGGCCTATGTGTTTAACCAGTATATTTTATCCCAAAGATTTAACAAGACTAGGAGTATACTAAGTAAGGAGGAGCAACGTAAGGTGGACTTCATAGATGAAGAGGCTATGCCTTTTTACTTCTCTCCGTCAGAATCATTTAAAAAATATGTTGATTCATCTTATCGTGATATCGAGACTACTAGACTTTTAGGTAACAGTGGTGGGCTTAATTTTAATATAGAGAAACTGCAAGACTTAATTAACCGTGGATTACCGATAGGTACCTTCGGTCAAACATTGGTAGATTTAGTACAAGACCCGAACGTTGATCAACAAAAATTATTTATTGAGGCCCCGAATATTATTACAACAATGTTGGCACCTACTGTTAGTACCGGTAATGATTTCTTGGGTGGATTGAATTCATTTGCATACGGAGCATTGATGCTTGAACCGACTAGTGCATTGTCAAATGCCTATGAGCTAGGATTTGCTACATTAGAAAACGGAATACTGCCAGTAATACAAGCGATGCTTGGTACTAAAGTTACGTTAAAAGATATAGGTGTTGACAAGGAAATGTTTTCGGCTGAATACGATCCGGACACTGGTGGTATACGTAGGTTTGTAGACAAGGGCCTAAAGCTTACTGGGTTTAAAAGAATGGATCAGTTCATAAAGGAGACTACCCTTACGACTAACTATAATAGATATAGGCGTGCAGCAATGAAGCCCAAGAGTAGTGGTGCTTACAAAAAATTGTTAGCTGAATTAGATTTCCGTATGCCTAGCTATAAGGATAAGGTTATATATGATTTGCGTAATAACACCCCTAAGTCTCCGGAGGTTAGATTGTTTTTGTTTACCAAGTTGTCCGAGACACAACCTATATCTGAATTAGAGTTACCCGCTTTTGTAAAGAAGCACCCGGATGCAAGGACTTTATTTTTAATGAAAACATTTATAGTCAAGCAAGCCAATTTTGTTTTCCAGAGATATATTAGTGTAATGACTAATAAGGAATCAACTGTCGGAGAGAGAGCAATAGCCGCTAAAGATTTAGGTGCATTGCTAATGTTCTTTTTGTTAATCGGTATTCCTATTGATGCATTGAAAGACTTGTTAGCCGGACGTGATATGTATCCGAAGGATTACTTCTTTAATAGTTTGTTTAGAATATTTGGTATAAGTAAATATAATTCATACCAGTTTCAAAGAAGTCCAAAGGAGTTTGCTTTAAGTTACGTAAGTCCGGTAGCTATTCAACTTCCGTTTGATATTATGGGTCAAATGCTAGCGATAGTAAATGAAAAAACTATGGCGGATCCGGACAGATTACTTACACCTTTACCATTCTCGGATCTATGGTACTACAGATACGGACCGGGTGTTGAGTCACAAAAAAGAAAAAGGTACAGAAAGTTGACGGATAAAGACGAACGTCCGGTAGACATACGTGAGTTGTTGAACTTATAAAAAAACCCAGCCCTTTAAAAATTCAGAAAAAAAGGACTGGGCTTTAACCATTCATACGTACAACACACAGTACATAACTATAACATAACTGAACCTAACCAGTTAAATCTACTACCTCTGCGTC
>Ga0209336_10001812_pt1 | contig 10289 bp, 7 predicted proteins | sample LinPmetageLP32_FD_184042 | JGI IMG/M metagenome (GOLD analysis project Ga0209336, IMG submission 184042) | Marine viral communities from the Pacific Ocean - LP-32 (SPAdes) (version 2) | ecosystem: Environmental > Aquatic > Marine > Oceanic | place: Pacific Ocean | collected 2009-08-23 | reverse complement strand
AGCTTTCAACGTAGGACTGAAAGCCGATTTGCAGGTCTATTTGCGGACCACGCAACGCATAAACTTATTATACACTAATTAGTAGTAAGTCCTGTAATTCTGTCACCTTTTTTTCTAGAACCAGTTATAAAAGAACTTTCAGACATAGCTTCTCTAGCAGATTTTTCTATTTGTTGTTTAGATTCTATATCTCCAATAGCAGCTTGTTCTAGTGTTTCTATATCTAATGTTCTACCAACACCTTTAGCTGATTGCATTATATCTCCAGCTGATTCATATAAAGAAGATGCTTCTGGTTGTGTTAAACCAAGTTTTCGCAATTCATCGAATCTACTAAATGTAGTACTAAAACCTCTAGATGATGCTTCTGCTTGTAATTGTAAAGTTTGAATGTCTCCAGAAAGAACTTTATCTTGTATATCAGGGTTAATTAATGCACCAAATATTGTAGGTTGGTCTAATGTAATCCCATATTTATCTCTAAATAATTTTTCTACTTCAGGCATTTGATTAACTACACCTGAATAAACTGTATCTATACGTTGTTGAAACTCTAATCCAGATACTTCTGTTGAAATTAATTGTTCAAATTGTTTTTCAAATTCTTTAAAATCTGTAATACCTACTTCAGCTAATGTGCTTTTGTATGTAGCTTTAGTTGCTAATGCATCTATTTCACTCATAATTAATGTACCATCTGCTCTTTGTAAATAACCAAACTCTTGTTTCCAAACAGAAGATTTACGTACTGCACCCATAGCTATGTTTGCGTCTCCATACTTTGCCCAGCTTTGTGCAAATGTATCTAATAATGCTGGTGGTAAAAATGAATACAAAGCATTAGCTTTTTCTAAACCTTTTTGATATCCACTTGTACTTGTACTTGTACCGCTACTTGATTCAGCATATGCATCTGCTGTATCTGTACCTGTATATATAGAACCTCCAGGAGCAGACCTTCCCGCATCTGCATCATTGGGGTTTGTAGAATAACCTGCAGCTTCTAGTTCTAAAGCACGTTCAGGTGATACATCATAATAATTTTGACCATCTGTACCTTGTCCATATCCTAAGTCACTACGATATACTCTTACCATTATCTACCTTCCACGTATTGTTGTGATTCTATAATACCAGTACCTAGCTGTGACATCATAGCTGTATTAAGTTCTGAAACAACTTTAGGTATATTTCTATTAAGACCTTCTTGTCTAAGATAACCATTTTCTTTTGCTGTATCATTCATTCTTATAATTGTATCTAATACATCATCATTTACAGATATATCTACACCCCATATATTCTTAATTGATTGTTTTTTTGCAATTAATATATTTTCCCAAGGAATGTTTTCATCATACATTTGATACGTAGCAAATCTTTTAGCTTTCAAATCAGAAATAAACTGTGCTTGATAGTTACCAATGTTACGTAATTTACCACCTTCTTCTTGTATGTTTATTGTACCGTGTTGACTAGATGGTAAATATTTATCCATTAACTGTTGTGCTAAATCTTCACCTGTTGTAATTTTAGTAACTGATTTACCTTCTAATACACCAAGTAATCCTGTATCTATATTGTAAGGTGAGTAATCGTCTGTAGCTGCATTAATTTGATTTACTACTTTTGTTTGTGTCCATACACCATTAGCCCATTGTCTAGCCATGTATTGTGCAGCTTCTTCAGGTATTTCAGCACCATTTTTTAATAATGTTGCATTGACTACATCTAAATAATCTAAATAATTACGTTCATATTGTATAGGGTCAGTACGTCTTATATCATAAGAATTAATCATTGATTCTGTATATCCTATACCAGATATAAGTTGTCCGTACTCATCACTATTTTTAAAGTTTTGATAAGCCAGTGATACATTACCATCAGCTAATAAAACATATTTATTTAAAGTATCTACATAATTTACATTGTTCCACCAAGGAGCATCACTTGATAGACTAGCTACTGCTTCATCAAATCCTGCTAATACATCTACAGCATTTGCATCTATAAAAGATTCTATGTTACTTATATTTCTAGGAACACTTACTAATCTATCATCTTTGTAAAAACCACTAAGAAATGCTTCATTAGTTGTAGTTATAAGAATACCTTGACTTTGCATGTCTTCACGTGCATCTTTTTCTGATTGTGTTACACGATTGTTGTCTCCTGTAAAAGTTTGATAAGAAGATAAATCAGATAACTTAGCATTATCTGGTGTATCAAATACATAAATTGCATCACCTTTATCTACAATAATTTTGTATTCTTTAGTATCTTCTATATATATAATTCCTGAACCATCAGGAGCTTTTACTTCATATGACATTAATAACTTCCTAACATAAATTTAATACCTGCATATGATTTTTGTAATAAATTTTGATACATAATTTTTTCAGTATCTTCAACTTGCTCAACTTCTTCTTTAACAACTTCTTTTTCTTCCATTAAGAACCTCCAAACATAACACTAAGTAACTGATTTTGATAATCTTTTTTACGTTGACCTGCTTCAAATACATCTATTTCTTTTTGCATTTGTGATTCAAAGTCTTCTTCAAATATTTCTTGTTGTGTCTGTGTAGAAAATCTTGATAAATCAGGTCCTGTAGCTCTACTTATAGTATCAGTACTAGACATTTTATCTTGTACAAATTTTGCATCATCTAATGCTCTACTTGCTGCTATTGATTGTGCATATTCTGTAGAATAACTACTAGCTAAATTTGTAGCCCATACATCTAATTCTTCTGATGTAGGTTTTCTACCAATTTTTGCATAGAAATATGCTTCGGTATAATCTTCTAATTCGTTTTCACTAGGAGGTATATACCTTTGTGCCATTTCTTTTTCTTGTAAACCACGTTGAAAGTCTTCTTCAGCTTGTCCAGTTCTAATAAATTCTTTTAAACCATAATTAAATAAATTACGTTCAAAACTAGCATCTTGTTCTCTTTGTTGTACAGATGTAAAATAAACAGGTTTTTCTTTTTTTATTGCATCTCTTACTTCTGCATTAGTAACAATATTATTATCTATGTAATTCATAACTTCAGTTATTTTATTTTGTAATTTTTCACTTTGTTGACCTTCTGTGCCAGCAAAATAACCTTGTTCAACAATTCCTGAATCATATAAATATATTTGAAAAGCTTTTATTTCATTAGGTGATGCATACAAGTTTATAATTTCATCCCATGCAACGTTTTCAAAAAAAGATTCTTGTCTAACTTCTTCACCAGATTCTGTAAATCTTAAAGGTGAATCTGAATCTGATTGTGCATTTGCTATGTCTTCCAATTGTTCTACAGTAAACATTTGTCCAGTTACATCTGATATAGTCTGCGCTGCTTGTACTAAGTTATTACCTGAACCTTGTCCTGTTAACTGTGCATTTTTAATATCAATAGCACTTTTTAATAAAACTTTAAATGTATCTATATTTTTAGTGTTATATGCATCTTTAATTGCATTTAATGTATTTTCATCTTCAAAATAAACATTGTCTGATAATGATGCTAGAACACTAGCAACATTAAAACTTTCTCCTTCTATACCTAATAATGACGCATATTCTTTTAACGCATTTTCAAATTCGGTAAGAGTTCCTTTTTCTTTTATATATTCAACCATATTAACTTTCTGGTAAGTAATCTAAATATTCTTGGTCGTCTCTATATAACTTTAACATAACTCCAGTCCACACACCCCAAAACTCAGGATATTCTGCTATAATCTGTTGTGCTTTATTATACATCCATATACGCATAGTTCTAGCTTTAACATCTTCAGAACTTAACCACCAATCAGGATTTCTTGAAGGACTAAAATCTTTAGATATATTTTCCATTTCTTCCCAAAAAGGTAACATCTCAGCAAAACCTTTAGCAGCATCTTGATTACTTAAACTTTCTGTTGGTATATATCCTGTATCTGTTTTAGTAACCCATTTGTCTTTCATTTCTATATATTTAGTTATAGATGATGTTTGTGCTACTACGCCTTCTTCATCTGTTTGAAAACCAGGTAGTTCGTCAATAAGTGCATTTCTATAAAAACGTTTTAGTAAAACTTTTTGTTCATTAGATGCATCTAATCTTTCTACTTTTTCGCTGTATGTTTTATAACGTAAAAAACCTATTGTGTCATTTACATTACGTCTATACAAATCAGGAGACATCTGTTGTCTATTTACATTAAGTTCAGTGAAGCTTCTTTCATCATATGGGTTATCAAGATTTAAATAATTAGCTGTACCTTTAGGTAACATATCGTATATTTCTTTATTTTCTTGTTTCCATTTAGCAGCTGCAGCAGTATAGGGTTCTTTGGGACCTGTTTGTTGTGACCTAGGACTTGTTATCCATGGGTGTTCAAAACCATATAGCTCTAAAAATTCGTTATGTGTTGCTAAATAATCATTGTTATTTTTATTACGTACACGTACATATTCTTCATAAAGAACAGCATTACCCCATTGATTACCATTTTTATCATCAATTACGTATTCTGGTTTCATTCCAGTAGGACCGAAGAATTGCAACATAAATTGAAACATAAACAAATCGCCTGATGCATATTTTGAATATTCTAAGTATGCTTCACTAATTTGTTTTTTGCTTATAGTATCTTCTGACCAACCATCAGGATTTAGTTTATCAAGATATTTGTTTAATTTTCCGTCATCATACAATTGATTGTGTATACCTGCAGCCATACCATATCTAAATATATCTATAGTAGCATTAGCACGCATTTTTTCTGTTTCACTAGAACTGTCATTAATAACTTCAAAAGATTCAGGGTCTTTCATCCATGCAATAAATTTTTTATAAGAAGCTGATATTAATTTATCAAGTCTTAAAGCATCAGTAAATTTTTCTGGAGGCGTAAATACACCAAACATTTTTTCTCTAATTTCATCAGCCCAAGCTGTTTCTGGTAAGACTTTATTAATTGCAAAAGAAACCATTGGGTTTGGTCCTGGAACGAATCCTTGTCCTAATAAGTTTATACCTGCTACATAACCTTTAGGAGAAATACCTACGCCTTCGGTATCTTTTCCAAAAATAACATCAGTCATAAAACCACCCCAAGGATAAACAAACATTTCTTCATCACTGTTACCTGGTGCAGGTGTAAAGAATCCATTATCTGAACTAGCACCTAAAGCATTAGCACCACCAAATCCTCTAGTAGTAACTTGTGCTTTACGTAAAACTGTAGGATTTTCTGCTAGTAACTTACCCCATGTTTGGAATACTTCAAACCAAACTTCTGCGAATGGAAATATGTTTGTAAACTTATCTGCTAATGCATGTTTTTGTGTTGTATCATATAGTAATTGTTTAGTCATAGATAAACCAAAAGCTTTAGATTGATTATTCATTGTGTAATAATCATCTATTTTTCCTGATGGATATAGTTTTTTTAAACCTTTTAATTCATCTACAATTGATTTAGGTACAGCAGAGTCTATTGCTTCCTTTATGTATTTATTACGTAATCCATCACTCATATATTGAAATTTATTACCAACGTAAAGCCATCTGTTTTGTTTAAAAACAATTGACCTATTTAAATACCCAATAGGTTTAGTCATTAAATTTTCAAATATAGCATTGGTAGCATTATCTAAACCATTTAGTAAATCTTGTATACCTGGTTTAGTACCATCATCTATTTTTTGTGATAGTTTAACATCTCCTATATCAAGATTTAATCCTTCATCTGTAAAAAATGGTTGTAATCTATCTAATACTTTTTGTTTTTTAAAATACTTTATTGTTTTTTCAGGATTTTCACTAAAGTCTAAATAGTCTTTCTGTGTAGCTGTAGCAGCATTTTTTAAATCAAAACTAGAATCAAACAATTTGCCTTCTGCTATTGCATAACGTAACTTATCATCACCAACATCACCAGAAGTTAAACTGTATCTATACTTTCTTGTATTATTTACTTTACGATAATCAACACCTTTTTTAACAATACCACCAGTTTTAACACGTATACGTGCTTCAATAGATTGTACGTATTGGTCTATAAAATCTTTATCATCAAGCATTGGTTTTAAATCTTTACCACCCCAATCGTATAATTTTTTTCTAGCAGCAAATCCTGCTTCACTATATAACCAATCATTTAATTCTTTACTTCCATATCTATATTTAGCTACTTGTCTAGAAATATCATCACTACGTAATTGTATTAATTCGTTAAAAGCACCTAATGTGTAATCATTTATATTTGTATCGCCAACTTTAGATTTAGTAATGTATTCTAAACCTTTAACATCTCTGTTGTATTTAGCTGTTGAAATAAAATCTGAACTTAAAAATGTTTTTTGTGCTGCTTCTCTAGCTTGTGATGAAGCTAAAAGCTCTACACCATCTGCATTTGCTGCAGTTATTCCTGGTAATTTAGCCCATTTAGAATCTTCTACACCACTAGATAACCATTGTATGTATCTAAAAGGATGATTAAAAAACCCATCCATTCCAGATACAGCTATACGTGCTTGTTCTTCAATAAACACACGAGTAAAAAATGCAGCTCTTAATAGTACTAAAGGTTTAAAAACATTACGTGTATAATATTCTGCTAACATAGTTACAGCATCATCATTTAGTTTTTTAGTATTAATTAATCCCCCTTTAAATGGATTAGTAGTTCTATCACTAAATGGAGTTACAAATTTTACATATTCTTTAGAATCGTATGCAAATCCTCTTACACCAGTAATTGCTTCTCCACCAGTTTGCGCCCTAAACACTTTACCCATAGCTCTATTTACTATTCTGTAATCTAAAAGAGGTACAACATTATCTGACATTTCAGAAAAAAGATGTGCAGTAACATGTTCTACATTTTTTGGTTTACCATCTTTAGGGTTAGTTAATCTAATAACTTCATTTCTAGAACCAGGGTTAGGTAATGTTTCACCATCTCTACCAGTAGCATATATTTTAGATTTTTTTAGACCTTTAAATTGTTCACTTACTATTTCTGCAACTATTTCATCATTACCACCACGTTTTTTAATTAATGCAACATCTGCTTCCATTTGTTGCTCTGCAAATTTTCTTATTTTAGGTTTATCATTAAAATCTAAATTTCTAAATTTACGCAATTGTTGTGATGCTTCTTCTATTGTGTAACCTGTCACTTGTAAATGACTAGCTAATTGTTTATAACCTGTTGCAAAGTTGTTTAATGGAATACCTAAATAAGGTACTACTCCTAGTAGTTTTCTATAATAAGGATTAAATGACGAATTATATGATGAACTAAATCCCATATATTTTTCAAACTCTAATTTTCCATATGTAGGGTCAAGTTCATCAACAATCTTTTGTTTCTTAATCATTTCGCCAGCAGCTTGTGTAGTATCTAAAATTGTTTCATTTTTATTTACTGGTTTTAATTGTGTAAGTTTTCTGCCAGGAAATAAATCTCTTACTTTTCTACCTTGTTCTCCAACAAAAGAACCTAAGTTTCTGTATGCTGCGTTTTCATTACCAACAGTAGAAGCAACTCTACCTAATGCTCTTTGTGCAGGATTGCTTTTTGTTTGTAATCGTGTACCTGTTTGTGCAAGATTCTGAGATATTTTATTTAAAGTAAAAGAACCTTTAACAGGTAACAATCCATCAGATATTGTATCCAATGTTTGTATATAATCTTGTGTTAATCCTGTTTCTGGTGTAGCTTTAACTACATATCCTTGGTCTACCATATCTCCAAACATTTTTTTAATTACAGAAGGATTAGATTCTTCTAATATTTCTGATATTACTTTAGGATGTAGTTCTTTTAGTATAGGATTTGTAGCTACTGCATGTTCAACTGTTTGGTCAGTTTTTGCTAAAGCATTAAAAAAGTTATCCATTAATGGTTGATTGAGTACCTCATCTTTTGTTGTTTGAAAAAATCTAGGTACTCTACCAAATACTGTGTATTCTTTTTTTAATTTCTTAGCAGCAGCTCGTACTTGTTTACGATTAGCAACAACATCATCAGAATATTTTGTTAATGTATTACTGTTAAAATTAACAAATTTATCAAAGTTACCTTTACCAGTAACAGCATCAACTTCATCTGCTACAGTTTCAATAATATCGTCTGCTATTGCATTAGGAGATATTTTAATTGTTTTACCAGTTTGTTTTACTAAACCAAGTTCAGTAGCTTCCATAGCTTTGTTTATACCTCTAAAACCTTTTTTAACATTACGTATACCTTTTAATCCTTTACCAGCAATTATTTCAGGAACTATCTGATAAGTAGCATCTAATGTACCTGACAAAGTATTAAAAGCTGTAGAGCCAGGTTGTACAATTTCTGAAGATATAACTCGACCTGGTGAGTATTCCATAAGAATATTCTTATCTGCCCATTGAGGTTTATAAAAATCTTGTGCAGTTTGTCCTGACCACATGTATCTTTGTTTACTTCTACCAGCATAAAAATTAATTTTGTTAGGATTTTCTGCAGATGTATAATGTATTTCACCATCTTCATCAAATTGTTTAATAGGCTCACCAATATTACTGTAAATAAACTTTTTAGCTTCTTCTTCTGAATAACCGTATTGTGTAGTTAAATCATGAAACATAGGTGTTTTTGTTGCATCTATTGATTCAAGTGTAGCTTTTGTACCTCTATCAAAGTTTACTGGTTTACCATTTAAAACTTGTCTCATCATATTAGCTAATAAAGGTTCTCCACCTAGTTTATGAGCTTCTTGTATCATATCTATATGTTTTTTGATATCACCAACAATGTTTGTATCCTTACCAATATCTTCTATTTCAGTCCAACTAACATCAGTTTGTAACATTCCTTGTGCTTCTGTAGGTGTATAACCATCTTGCATCAATTTGTCGTAATAACGTATATCACGTAGATATGCTTGTGACCTACCTACTTGCATAACTTGTCCAGGAACTAAAGCATTAGCTCCAGAAGCTAAAAGAGACCATTTACCTGAAGGTCCAAATGTTTGAAATAAAGCATCCAATCCTGCAAATGCCCATACACCATACTGAACATCACCTGGTTTAGTACCACCTGGAGCAAAACCTGATGTTAATAAATCACCAATAGTCATTTTCATGTTTTTTTCCATATCTTCAGGTTGATATTTTTCATAAAGTTCAGTCCATAAGTCAGCTTCTTTTTTAACTCTTAAATTTACAACTTCATCTTCAATATCGCCTAGTGATGAATAATCAGGATTGACTCCATTTACTGCTAATGCAACTACAACGTCAGTTGGTAAAGCACTGTATTGGTCACTTATTTTTTGTATATTATTAAATATTTCACTTTGGCCTTCAAAAGCAACTTTATAATTTTGTATTTGATTTTGTGCAAGTTTGTTTGCACGATTAAATTCATTTTCTTTAAAATAATCTTCTATGTAATAACTACCCATTACACGTTCCTGTTGTTTATTAACTCCAAGATTATTGGTGAAGGGTTAGTTTGATACAATGCTTGTAAAATTATATCAGTATTATCAGAAATTATAGTTGGTGTTTCTCCAGCTCCTATAGGTACACCAGCTGTTATAGGTTCATTTGGATTTTCTGTAGGTGCAAAAACATTAGGAGGTGCAATAGATTGTGTTTTAGGCAAACCACCACCAGCAGATACTTGTTCTTCAATAGCTTTTCTTTGACCATAGTCTCCACCAGATGCAGCTGCAGGTGCTGAAGCATTGCCATCTGTTCTTTGACTTAATGCACCAGGACCAGATACAGCATTAGAAGTATTAGCAGTAGGTTGCCTATATCCTCCACGTCTACTTTTTGCCATAAAAATCCTTAGTTATAAAAATGATAATACCTTCTGCTGGATATATAATATTTTGTACATCTTCAGATAGTACATCAAATTCATCTTCTACACCATATTCGTTGTACACCATATCCCAAAATTCGTTTTCTACATATTCTTCCATTACAAACCAAAAGCTTCTGATATGGATGGTGGGGATTGTGGTGGCAATCCCTGTCCACCCATCATTTGTTGTTGAATCATTGCTTCCTGCTCTGGTGTCATACCAGGTTCTTCAGGAGTATAAAATTGTTTCATAATATCAGTTATAGCATTCGGTTGCTCGTAAATTGCTATAGCTGCCATTGTTGCTTGTGGGTCACCTTGTGCTGACCTAGCTAGTATTGAATCAAACAAAACACTTTCTGCTTTATTTTTTCTAATACGTTCTTGTACTTTTTGTATATTTTCTAAACCATCGATGTTATCTTGCAATGTTTC
>Ga0209336_10001810_pt1 | contig 10296 bp, 14 predicted proteins | sample LinPmetageLP32_FD_184042 | JGI IMG/M metagenome (GOLD analysis project Ga0209336, IMG submission 184042) | Marine viral communities from the Pacific Ocean - LP-32 (SPAdes) (version 2) | ecosystem: Environmental > Aquatic > Marine > Oceanic | place: Pacific Ocean | collected 2009-08-23 | reverse complement strand
TCTCTCCAATAACATATAACTAACCCCGAGGAATATGTTTTTTTTATTTAATCACTAAATTGAACCACTATTTTATATTATATTTATCACCATAAAAATGAATACCAAAATGAATAACAACATAGAAATGATTACATGCGAGGAGCGGGAACTAATAGCAGAACTTTATGATCTAAAAAATCCCTGCGATCGCTGGAGCAACTGCCATGCGTGGTTGGTGGTTGATGGGGAGATATTTGATCCAACACCCGTCCAACAGCACGGTGAGATTGTTGCCTTCCTACTGGGACTGGATCTAAACCGACCCGTCTATAAACCCTATCACGATAATAAGAACGATAAATTAATTAAATTATGTGAGTTGAAGATGCAGCGTATTGATAAAAAAGAATTGGCATCGTGCTTCACCGACCCACAGGTTGGGTCGTGTTATTATAACGCTGCGATGTTTAAAAAGGCATCACCAAAAGAGCATGATGTTAAACTTCAATTTGGTGCGTTTGGTTGGCACAGGAAGGCGGGAGGCGACCCCTATCTTGAGTGGGGGGACACCAATAAGAAAAGTTGGGATAAAACCACGCACGAATTAAAAAACAGTTTCCTGCGGCATTGCAAAAAGCGAACTAAAAAATTAAGATTGATGCTGGAGCGAAGTCCCCGAACCGACGAAGAGATTACGGGGATGCGGGATGTGTGGCATGGGCGATGCACCTATCTCGCTTCCAATGTCTACACCACCCCACCCGCAACGCTAAAAAATCGTGTGGTGTATAGAAAGGGGCGTTCGCAAAGATTTGGACACGTCTAACTCTTAATAGATTATAGTATAAATTTATTATCTTAATTATCTTAAAAGGTATTATAATACACCTTTTTTTATTTCCATTCTATAATCTCATAGACCATAGAATAGAATATTATAATCATTATTTATTATTTATTATTGAGAATTGAAAAGAGTGTATTATGATACCCTTTAAGACTTTATAGTTCTTAATAGTTTCTAATAATTAACTCTTTCTTTATTTTTTTTGTTCCTCCTGTTCCGTCGTTATAGAGTGTTTGAACTGTCATGACTTTAAACCCTGACTCACGTGCTAATTTTTTGGCGGTTGGGTTGTTGTCGTATGATAAAATAAACTTACCCTTAACGCCCTTAAGGACGGTTATAATATCTTCTATTTTAATATCATTATCATTATAATCTTTGGTCGCTGATGCAGTTGAATATGGTGGGTCTAAATATATAAACGCATTGGGGTTGTCATATTTTTTTATAACGCTTTTATAATCTTGACTTAATATCCGTGTGTTCTTTAATCGGTCTTTATATTTTTGATAATTCTTATCCTGTGAGATCGCTCCATACTTAATTTTTGAAGGAGCATAATTTCGTCTATCACTGCGAAATGAATATAAACTTAACAATAAATTGCGTCTTAACCGATCCTTCGTTGAGGAGTATGAGGTCTTATTTTTTAATGCGTTAAATTGTTCTTTGTTTATAGTTGGCAGATCAATTATGGGATCGCTTATATTTTTGACATCTAAATAAATTTTCGCTATCTCTTTGTCCTTATCATTAATTACCTCTTTTATATTGGGGTCGGCAGGTGCGGAAAAAAAGACGCTACCCCCACCAACGAAGGGTTCAATATATGTGGTATGTTTTGGTATCATTCGTCGTATCTTATCTTTTAATTTTGATTTGCCACCCGTGCGACCGATTATCCCTCTTAACGACATTATATATATAAATACATATTATTATGGTTCGTCTATTACTTCCTCTAAATCTTCCATCGCTTCGTCGGTGACTAACGGACTATTAATTGCGGATGAGTTTTTGGATATGGTTTCTTCTTCGTCGTTAAGGACGTTATTGACTTTATCTATTTTTTTATAATACTTTATCTCCTGTGACATTATCTCTATTAAGTTGCGTTGAGATTGTTTAAGGAACGCCGTCCGCTCACTTGGATATAATGCGGTCTCTATTTTTTCCAGCGATCCGTTATATTCCATTCTCATGTCTTCGTCCACGCTGTCGTGGTTTCGTGCCTTAAGTAGTGTGTTCGTTAATAACGATGCACTCTGTAGATACGTCTCCATTCTTTGGTTGAAGTTTCTAAACTTAATTAATGATGCCATCATCGCCGTTATAGAACTTAAAATAATGGGGAGCAGTTGCCACCCAGCACCCGTGAGTTGTAGTCGCATCTTGATGCTCTCCATTAATCCTGCTATAACACTAATAACTATTATCGCTTTATTCCAGTCGTCGCTGTCCTCTTTCAATTTTTGGTGACCAATCAATAATGCGTCCCGTTTGGACTTTATGTCGTTTCGTATATCTTCTATTGTTTCTTTTATCATCTTATATTATATATTAACACATATGTTTTAATTTCACTATCATATCATATTTTGTCGGAGAGAGGGTTGCTAATGCCCCGTTGGTCTTAAGAAGACGAACACGGAATTCATTGCCCTGCGGGACACCGCTTAAATTTATGGTGGGGTTGTCGTTCTTGGACTTCCAGTGACGCATAGAAAAGTCTGCCGCCACGTCCCATATACCTTCCACGCTCTCAACTTCTAATAACCCGACGATATTGCTACTGTTGGCGTGACCGTTGGTATCAACCCGATACGAATTAAAACTCAACGGCGAGACGAACTCCACCGCCATCGCTTGGTTCGTGCCCTCTGCCGCCGCCGCCAGTGTCTTTAATGGTTCGCTCATAAATGTGAATGACATTTCATAATCGCCTTTTGGTAGAATAGACCAATCAAATTTATAAACTTTATTATTGGCATCACCTGTTCCTTCTGCGGACGATATGACGATTGTATAACTCTTCATTTTATATAATGAATATATTTATTTAATTATACAAATAAATTTTTGGCGTCTCCCCCTAAACTCTTGGCACGTTCAATCGCAGACGACGCCGCCATCGCAGGGTTCATACCCGAATACGACGCAGGGTTGGACGCATCACTCGCACGTCCTAAAATAGCACTCGCCGACCCAGCACTGCCTGTGAGACCTCTCGCCGCCCCCAACAATCCACCCGCACCAATACCTCTCGCTAAACCCTGAACGGCGGGATCGCTAATAAGACGGTCGCCCTGCGACGCTGCCGAACCCAGTGCTCGGGACGCCTGACCCAGTCCACCACTGATCTGACGGAGGGCAGCGGGTGCTTTGTTAAATATTCCACGCACCCCACCGCTGACTTTGTTGAAGATAGACGGTGCGGACGAGAACGCTCTGAGACCTTTGCTAAAAAAAGACATATATAAATAATAAATATATTATTTTTAATCTTCATTAAAATCTATTCTATCAAATTTTTTATAAAACTTTTGGTTGTCAGTGTTAATAAATAAATAAGAGTATGGTTCATTAAACACCTCTTTGGATATAAGAGGCATCATGCTCTTTATATTCTCGTCTTCCACGTTCTCGTCAAATATATTTTTTAACTCGTCCTTGCTGACTTTAAATATAAATATATTGCTAAATAGACGCCTTAACTCCTTGGGGACGGAAAAAAAGGTCTGGTTCAAAAAATAAATGCTCGTCCTAATGTGGCGACGGTTAAATATTAACTCCTTGAAGAGTTGTAGCGTTTCTCTATTTTTTAAGTAGGATGCCATGTCATCAAAAATTATAACATTGTTCTCGTCGGGTGGTGTCCCTTTAATTCTTTCTAAAACCTCCTCCAAATTTTCAAACGACAGTTCTTCAAACATTTTATCCTCGGGATGCTTTTTAAATATATCTTTCTTTAATGACGCACGTGAGTGTGACGGTTGAAATAAATAAATATTATGGTAGACACGGTTTAAGAGTTTCTTATCCTTCATCATCGCCAATAATAAAGACGTCTTCCCGCTTTTTGGTTTCCCTATTAAGAGATTTGTGGAGTGGTGGTTGAGATAAGACGTCAGTTCATAATTGTTTAATTTTGGGTGGAGTGGTTTATCACACGTCATCTCGGGAGGTGTGATTATCGGTTTCTTTAATTTAATAATATTCATAAGGTTATATATAATGAATATTATTTCTTACTAATGCTAAACTTAAACACGAACGGCAACCTGTCTGCTGTTGATGTTGAGGGCGATGAGGGCATCATAGACGGCGTATAGCGAGAGGGTCGCCGCATTTTCTGTCGCCGAGGATGTATTAACACGGACGTTAATCGGTGTGAGTTGCGACGACTCACCCGAGAGCATGACCTGATTGCTGGACAATTTCTCGGTGTTGATACCGTAGAAGTGACAGGCAGGGGCGGTGACCGATGAGGCGGTGGCGTCCGCTTGGAGGAGATTGGCGACGCTGTCCCACTGGGCAGTCGGGATGGCGTTGCGGGACGAGTAGATGTCGTGTGCCTCACCGAACGCCTGACGGAGCGACGATTTAATCGCAGCAGTGTTGGTCTCACGAAGAGGAGTAGGCGGGAAAGGACGGTTCGCTAGGAAGAATTGGACGCTCCCACTTTTGCCGACCTTCATGGCATCATATCCAGCGTTGATTGATTTATTACCCGCTTCACCTGTGAGTTGGAGGACGAGTGATTTAATGGACGAAAGGCGGACGTTATAAATGAAGGTGGCGTCAGTGGCAGCGGCGAGGTTGGGGAAGTTCACGTTGGTGACATTCCACCCCTGCGATTTGAGGACGAGGTCTCCCTGCGGGGTCGCCATTGAGCGGACAACCGAGTCCATACCAGCACCAAAATTTATGAGATCAAAAGTGAGTTCTAAGTCGCTAAAAGTCATGACAGGGAGGGTGGAGGCGGCGTCGTTCTGGTCCAGTGAGGTCATGTATTCGGCGATTTGGGCAGTCGTGATTTGGATGCGAACACCACCCATGTGACCGAGCGGTATGAGTTCGGTGCACGACGAAAGGAGGCATCCGAGGGGCAAACTTACGGGGAATTTACCCGCAATACCGTCAGTCCCCGACGAGGTCGGACCGACACGTCCGTTAAGATTAACGAATGACGGGACGACTTCACCTAGACCAGCAACGCCGCCGCCACCATAACCTAACTCTGTGGAAAGTGCCGCCTTCTCATCAAACGAGAGTTTGCACTGCGAGATTAAATTATAAAGACGTCCATAATCGTTCACTGCTTCTAGGAGCGAACCGCCGACGATAGTTTCAACCCGACTAATCCACGATGCAGCGGGAACGCCTCTCATCGTGATTACATCACTGTTGGCGTTGGGAGCGACGTTAATGTTGAGATTGAGGCACAGCGAATTCGGTTGCATGAATGAATGAGCAGGTAGATCAAACTGGATGATATTACCATCACCAGAGAATGTTGCTCCGTTGGACGGGCGAACAATAACCTGCGACATAGTTGTGTCGGCAGGGAGCGATGCCATCGGTTTGTTGTATTGCACTTCTTTCGGGAGAGCAGACATTATAAACTTAATAAATATTATTATTTATTTATTAATTTTTATTTAATCTTTTTTATAACATAATCAATTCATCAATTTCATCTTCTGTCTTATCAGGTTTTTTTTGGGTTTTTATTGCGGCGACGTATTCATCGTTTAATATTGAGACGCTACTTTTGCTAAAGGACTGACGGATATGTGTATTTATTAATAAAGTCATAGTCCAGTTAATACCGTTAAAATTAATGAAATTGTTATTTTGGTCTAATATCTGTATATCTATTTCATCTATTCGTTTCGCCTTAACAAAACTCTCTCTCCCTAAACTATTATATACAGTCAATCCAAAAATGGGTGCAGACACACTAATCGTATCCACCAGTGTTGTGTTATTGAGGTTGTTGCTGTCAAAGTTCCCACCAGCGAGGGCATCACTTAACATTTTAATTTTGGTGATCCCTAAAAAAGACGCAGGGAGAGGCAGTAGTGTTGCTGCGGCGGCGTGTGGAAAATTTAACACACCTGTTGCGTCTATGGAGATGCCCATGGGTTCTCGGCATGTGGTGGAGGATAAATTAATCGCTAAATCTGTGCCACCTGTTTCGCTCATTAAAGAATATCTGCCCGTCAGTGTTTCAAAGACTAAAAGACCATCCCCAGCGAACGACGCTGCGTTAAACTTGACGATAAACGTGGCGGCGAAGGTGTCGGCGTCATAGTTCCCAGTTGGTATTATTATATTTGCTGTCGTCCCTAAGGAGTCGGTTATATTAATAATGTTATTATTGCTGTTAATATTATAATAAGACGCTGGAATTTCCGCACTCTGTATTGCTATGGTATGATATAGAGTGTCCACACTTCTCGGAGAGATGCTGTTAAAATCAAACAACAGCGAGGACAGATTATCGCCATTATATTTAATCGTCGCAAATCTGCTATTTATACTTATCAGTCTTGACTGGACGATGACATGCTCGTCTATATCTTCAAACTTATCAGTCATTATATATATAATAATATTATTCGGTTTCCTCTATAAGTTTCTCCATTTGGTCTAACCGTTCCCGCTCCTTCTTGTCACGTTCCATATATTCTATATTTTTATCATTCACTGCTCCCCGTTCTTTTCTTAATTTCTCTATAATATTATTAACCTTTTTAATTTCATCTTCTTCTAAATGTTTATTATAGTGTAGATAGAGAGCATAAGTCGCTGGGTTATTCAACGCCATCAACGGGACGGAATTTATAATCTCCTCTAAACTCACATGCTCGGGTGGACGGACTGGTTCGGCGGTGATGCTGTTAATAATATCTAAATCGCTGTTCATTATATTAATACTAATATTTTATTTAAATTAATATCTCCGCATTAAACTCGGCGACGGCGTTCCTTGTCCTTGGGGACTAAATGATCCAAACCCTTCAAAAGGGTCTTCTTCTTCCACACGCATCAGTGGGACTGTCCCACCCGTGCTGGATCTCACCATCGGCGACGGCGGTGGCAGGTCGTCATCACTTGCCGTCAGTGTGGTGTCGGTCGCCCCACTCAGTCGCATCTCACCACCGCTCTCGTATCCACGTGTCGCCGCTAAAATATTTTGGTAATTTCTAATATCGCTGTCGTCCACCAGTTTGCGTCCCTGTGTCACTGGGGTGTCGGGTTCTGTTCTTCCACTTTTTAATGGTGGCGAATAGGGTGGCGACGGGTCATCTATCGCCGCCTCCAGTGGCGTGTTGGGAGGTGCTCTTCCTAAAATGCGTCCTTCAATAACACCGCTGGGTCTTGGTGCGAACTCGTTGCTAATTTGGGGTGGGCGGGTTGTATTCATAAATGGCATGGGGATTGGGGCGGGGTTTATCATGGTGCGACTATCGGGGACTGCTTGTTGGGGTTGAATAAATTGAGATAAGACCCGTGCAGAGTTGGGGGTGGCAGATTGTCGTGGTTTTGTTATCCGTCTTTGGGGACGGGTAGGACTTGCTAAATTAACCACGACTTTTTGGGACTGGGTCTGTTTTTGTTTTTGTTTTTGTTTTGGTTTGGATGCCTCTTTGTGTGCCTCATTAAACGACGCCCCGTCTTTCATTAATGCTATCATCTTTTTCATGTGGGTTGCAGTTTGATTTGTGGCGTGGATTTTTAATTTCTTTTTTTGTGCCGACGTAAGTTTAACCATTATATATTAACTCGCTATATTATTTATTCATTTGGCATTATTGGATAATCGGTCTCGTCGCCTTTTATGGTGGTGATAGTCTGTGGTAAGTCCCGCAGTGCTTGGCGGTAATCAATCCACGCCTGTTTATTCGTGTGTTTATAATCACTCACCATTTTATAATCACAGGCACTTAATAACATGTCACGACGCATTCTTAATTCTTTCATCGGGAACTTGGCGGTGAGTTCATCCACCTTTTTTTGTATCTCCTCGTCTGACGGTCTTAATGATGGGTCAGACTTCCATTCTATCTTCACTCCATCCCTGACGGTGTATTCACATGTTGGACATAGTTCTCTCAACGCTTCAAAAATCATTTTTATATATATAGTAATGATTTTTTATATTTATGGTGGTTTCTTAAATATTTCTTCCGCCATAATATAACTGCAATATTTTGGTCTGTCGTTCGCTTCTTGGTCTATCGTATTAATTGAAAAAAAATTCTGTTGACTGTTGGGTGCTGCTCCGTAAGGTCTAACCGCTATGGTATAACTGACTGTTCCAGTGCCTACGTTCTCATCAATAAACGTGTTTGATATTGGAACACAACTAAAGACTGTGGCACCGCTCACATTTCCCTTCGTATTTCCTGCCGTTCCGAGGGCATTCGTATTTGGACTTATCACGTTTGAGTTTGAGTTTGGGATGACAAAATTGTTATTGCCTACTACGGTCACTGTATTCCACCCCCAAAAATTAAATGATGCTGGTGCACCATAATGAATAAGAAAGGACACCTTTATGTCTGAGTTGGCACCTATTGGTGTAATTTCCACCTTAAGGTCATTCACTATTTGTGGTAATACGGACGAACCAGTATTTTTTTGAAAACCCCTATAATAAGTGTGTGCTACTTGGATTATCATTCCGTCTCTTAACTCGTCGTTAAAATCCCTCTTGGTGATAAAATTATTATCAGCGATGGGTGTGGATGCTGGATTGAGCGAGGACGTGGGGCGACTCGTATTAAATGTGTTCGTGCCTGTAAAGTTGTTCGTCCCTGCTTGGGTCACGTCGCTCACGTTTGTCAGTGTATCAAAGTCGTCTTTGGTTATAAAATCATCCCCTGCTAGTCCCACACCACCAGCGATGGTGCTGGTGGGACGGTTCGTGTTAAATGTGTTCGTGCCTGTAAAGTTGTTCGTCCCTGCTTGGGTCACGTCTCCGCCACCGCTACTGCTTCCACCACTGACTATACCACTCATCGTTCTTGACATTATAATATATATAAAGACATAAATTATAACTCCTTATTTATTAAACAAACTTATAAGAAGACGAAGGGCGGCGGAGGTGGTGGCGGACGGGGTCGCACAGTGGAAGCACGTAGACGAGCACGAGGATAAGGGATCGGCGGAGGAGGTGGACGGGGTCGCACGGTGGAGGCACTCAGACGAGCACGAGGTAGCGGTCTTGGATTATCATAAATGAAACCAAACTCCCCCTGCGATGCTAGTAAATTGCGTAGGTCGTCCTCGGGGAGTTTCGGGCGTGATTTTCTTTTTGATGGTTTTTTAACTAAAGGTTTAACTTTCGGTTTCGGTTTCGGTTTCGGTTTATAGACAGCAGGTTTATCCATCCCCGCCTTTTTGTTTTTTTCTGCCTGTTTCTTTTGGGTCGCTGCGATTTGATCCGCCATCTGCTCCGCTTCTTTTTTCGCTTCTTTTTTCTTCTCATCTGCTGCGACCCGTCTCTTCATTCTCTCTCTCATCTTTGCCCGTTTATCCATTATATAATATACTAATAGAAAATATACTGCGGTTCGTCATTTATTGGTTCGTCCTTGGGGGCGTCGTCCTTGGGGATTGTTTTTTTTGTGCCGTTTTTTTTGGACTTGCGTGACGACACTAACCTCTTAACCTGCTTCGCTTCTAAATCGTCCATTTCGTCCTCTGACGATAGAACCAACGCCGCCTCCTCTATAATTTGGTTCTTTTTTAATTTTATCGCTTTCTTCATTATCTTGGTTTCTTGGCGTTCTTTTTTAACTTTCTTTTTTATTTCTGTCTCCTTTTCCCTCGCTGTTATTCGCTCCAGTCGTCCCTTATCCCGTTTTTCCCGTCCTGCCTTGAGTGCCGCTAGTTGTTTCTCGCTCATCACTCGCTTCCCCTTTTCCACCTTTGGTTTTGGAGGTCGTCCTTTCTTGACGGTTTTGGGGGGTTCAACTTCGGGTTCGGGCGTCCTTGGGGGCGGTTCTTCAGGGGTCTCAATTGCGACCTCCTCTACCTCTTCCTCGCTCTCGCTGTCCGTTTCAATAATCACATCGTCACTGCTGACGCTTTCTGTATCGCTCATTTATATATATTGCTAAAGATAAATTAATTTTATATGTTAATCATATAAAATTGATTTGTAATTTTAATAATAATAATAATATAATATAATAAGATGAGTAATAATGATAAAGAGAGAGAAGAAAAAAGGTGTGGTGGTTGCGACTGCTATGAAGGGGAAGACGGGTGCGAGTGTAGACGTGTGCCATGTTCTAAATGTGGGTCTAGGGATCACATGTATAATATGGAGCATCCCCAGTTCCACACTCATTATTGGTTTAACGGCATGCCATTTGAGATTAAACTTAACGAGGTGCTGTGCAGTAATTGTGCATGCGGTGGTTTCAGCGATTGTGAGGGCGATTATT
>Ga0209336_10001807_pt1 | contig 10303 bp, 6 predicted proteins | sample LinPmetageLP32_FD_184042 | JGI IMG/M metagenome (GOLD analysis project Ga0209336, IMG submission 184042) | Marine viral communities from the Pacific Ocean - LP-32 (SPAdes) (version 2) | ecosystem: Environmental > Aquatic > Marine > Oceanic | place: Pacific Ocean | collected 2009-08-23 | reverse complement strand
TTTGACCTGAACATGAAGCTTAAGGAGCAGGATAACCAGGTGATTAATAAAAAAGAAGAGTACAAAGAAGATCGTAAAGATAAAAGAACAAAAATACAAGCTTCACAACAAAGTGAACTTATAGACCAGAGAAAATCTGGTAAGCCACCTAAAGATTTTGAATCAGCAGGATTTGATAGTTTGGGCGGATTTGGATTAGAGCAATTTGATCCTAGATAACAATTAACCAATTATATTTTATTATGTCAGAAAACATTAAAGCTGAGGTTTTAGATGATAAAGAATTATCTATAGCCGAACAAGAAGCTAGTGTACAGAAACCACCACCAACAAATGAAGATGGTGATTATACTGTTAATCTAGGAAAAGAACCAGAGTCGGAAGTTGTTGAAGATAAACAACCAGAAGCCGAGGTTCAAGAAAAACAAGAAGAAGAACCTGTATTAGAAGAAATTATTGAAAATGAAAAAGATAACGCTGACGAGGAAGGATTGGCTGGAAGCACTGAAGTTGCCGACACCGCACCGGAATCTAAAGAAGTATTACAGGAAGAAAAAACACAAGAACCTAAAGTAGATTTACCAGAAGGAATACAAGAGCTGGTTAAATTTATGGAAGAAACTGGTGGTAGTATTGAGGATTTCAGCAGATTAAATGCTGATTATTCTGGAGTGGATGAAAATACACTATTAAGAGAATACTACAAACAAACTAAACCACATTTAAGTTATGATGAAATATCGTTTTTATTAGATGATAAATTTTCATTCGACGAAGATTTGGAAGAGGAAAGAGATATTAAAAGAAAAAAACTTGCTCTCAAAGAGGAAGTCGCAAATGCCAATAAGTTTTTAAATGAAACTAAGGATAAATACTACAAAGAGGTCAAGTTGGGTTCTAAGTTAGCTCCTGAACAGCAAAAAGCCATTGAATTTTTCGACAGATACAGCAAAGAGCAACAATCAGCTGAGGAATTATTAGCGCAGCAAACTAAGCATTTTCAACAGGAAACTGGCAAAGTTTTTAACGAAGAATTTAAAGGTTTTAATTTCGACGTGGGAGACAAAAAGTACAGGTTCAACGTTAAGGATGCTAACAAGGTAAAGGAAACTCAAGGAGATTTATTGAATGTTTTTAATAAATATGTTGGTGACAATAATATGTTACGAGACGCTCCAGGTTACCATAAAGCCTTATTTGCCGCCTCAAATCCTGACAAAATAGCTAATCATTTTTACGAACAAGGCAAAGCCGATGCAGTTAAACAATTAACGGCTGACGCAAAAAACATCAACATGGATCCTAGAAAAACTTCTAGTGGATATGTTGAGGCTGGAGGTATTAAAGTAAAGGCTATTTCTGGGGACGATAATTCTAAGCTAAAATTTAAACTTAAGAATTATTAATTAAAACTATTTTAAAAAATGGCAACAAACGCAAGTTTTGCTGGCCCATTAGCGGGCAGCATTTTAACTCCAGCGGTGTCAAAAATGACAACTGCAGGATCTTACTTAGACATCCAAAATGACGGATGGGCTAAACAATTTTTACCTGAGCTTTACGAAAGTGAAGTACAGAGATACGGGAACAGAACAATTTCTGGATTCCTTTCACAAATTAGTGCAGAAATGCCAATGTCTTCTGACCAAGTAATCTGGTCTGAGCAAGGTAGACTACACTTATCTTACAACGGTCAGATTAATCCTGTTACAGGTGCAATCGACACTATCACTGGTATTGACTCTGGGGCTACTGAAGCTCACGCAATTAGAAAAGGAGCGACATTAGTATGTGAGGTAAACAGTATTGTATTTAAAGCTTTTGCTAAAGTTGGTGTTGAAACTGCATCAAATGCTTTAACAATTAAGCCTTACGGTGCTGAAAACGTTAATGACTTATCAGGAATCGCAGATACAGACAACCAAGTAATCAAGTTTTTTGTATACGGTTCTGAATTCAAAAAGGGATCTGCTAGCATGACTGACTCAGTAGAGCCTGGTTTCAAAACTTTCACTAACAAACCAATGATTATCAAAGATCACTTTGAAATCAACGGATCTGATACTGCTCAAATTGGGTGGGTTCAAGTAAGTGGTGAAGGCGGAGAATCTGGATACTTATGGTACTTAAAATCTTCTGCTGATACAAAAGCTAGATTTGATGACTATTTAGAAATGATCGCAATTGAATCTGAGAAATCAGCATCAGACGCGGATTCAGATATTCCTGATGGTTCTGAAGGTTTACTTTCAGCTATCGGATCTAGAGGTATGGTGGCAACGAATCAATTTGATTCAAGCACAGTAGCTGCTGACAAGTTACCGGAATTTGACTTATTATTAAAAGAATTAGACAAACAAGGAGCTATAGAAGAAAATATGATGTTCTTAGATAGAGATGCAAATCTTTACGTGGATGACTTATTAGCTGGACTTTCATCTGGAGCACAAGGTGGTACTGCTTATGGAGTATTTAACAACTCTGAAGACATGGCATTAAATCTTGGTTTCACTGGATTTAGAAGAGGTTCTTATGACTTCTACAAAACTGACTGGAAATATCTTAACGATAAATCTACAAGAGGTTCTGTTGGTTCATTAAAAGGACTACTAATTCCTGCTGGAACATCTTCAGTATATGATCAAAACTTAGGAAGCAACGTAAGAAGACCATTCTTACACGTACGTTACAGAGCTTCTCAAGCTGATGATAGAAAATTAAAATCTTGGGTAACTGGTTCAGTGGGTGGAGCCGCTACAATCGGTGATGACAAGATGGAGATTCACTATCTTTCAGAAAGATGTTTAGTAGTGCAAGCTGCAAACAACTTTATGAGATTTGACTCGTAAATTTTAATGTGATTTTTACCCTCGTTGTTCTAACGGGGGTAATTATTACTCTTATTAATTATATTATATTATATCATGACAAAAATTAAAGAAAAAACAAAAGAAGTTAAACCTAAATGGGAAATTAAAGACAAAATATTTGAATTAATTTTAAACGAAACACCAATAGTGTTTATGGCTAAGTCCAGGGGAATATTATGGTTTGACGAAGAAAAAGGGTTTGAAAGAGAAATTAAGTACTGTGAAAATCAAAAAACAGTATTTGTTGATGAAATGAAAGGACCGCAAAGATTATCGCATGTTATTTTTAGAGATGGCAATTTATATGTGCCTAAAGAAAAACAAATATTACAAAAATTTCTATCAATGCATCCTGATCTTAACCAAAAATTTATAGAGCACAATCCTGTTCAGATTGCTGAAGATGATTTAGATGTTCTTGAAAATGAGATTAAGGCTTTAACAACTGCACAAAGCATAGATATAGACCATGCTGAGGCAATATTAAGGACCGAACTAGGTGATAAGGTATCTAGCATGACTTCTAAGGAGTTAAAAAGAGACTTATTACTATTTGCTAGAAGCAATCCAGAATTGTTCTTAGAATTAGCTACAGATGAGAATATTAATATTAGAAACGTCGGTATAAAAGCTGCTGAAAACGGTATTATAACATTATCAAGCGATCAAAGAACATTTAAATGGGCATCAAATGATAGAAAACTTATAACAGTTCCTTTTGACGAAAATCCATATTCAGCTTTAGCAGCATATTTCAAAACCGACGAAGGTGTTGAAGTATATCAAACAATTGAAAAAAGATTAAAATAAAATGCTTATAGTGGTTAGGCCGCAAATAAGCGGCTTAATCATTATATAAATAATTATAAATGGCAATATCAGTAAACAAAGTATACAGAACCGTGCTTTCAATAATGAATAAAGAAGGTAGAGGGTTTTTAACACCGGATCAATTTAATAGGATCGGCAGGGAAGTCCAGCTCGATCTATTAGAAAGAGCATTTTTTGATTATAACAAAGCTTTAAATAGAAAAAAAGGCAGTGCGACAAATGATGAATACGGTAATATTCCTAAGAATATAAAAGAAAAAATCGATATTTTTTCAAAAGAAACTGAATTGCTAATCCCAGAAATAAATTCAATTAAACCAGGTATTAATGTAAGGGTAAGATCATCCGCAGTAGGCGTAAGCGTCCCGACTCAAATTACAGCAGGTACGTATAGCAACATTGCAACAACAGGCGGATCTGGCTCAGGTTTAAAAGTAACGGTATATTCTTCAAGCAGTGGCTCTTGGAGCACTATAACCACAGTAGCTGGTAGTTCTGGATATGCAGTTGGAGATGTAATAACAATTCCGCAAGCGTCCATAACAGGTTCTAATAACCCGTACACTTTTCCAATAGAAGCAACTGATCTTAATGTATATGGTTCAGTATTATTACCTACGGATTTGTATAGAATAATTTCATTATCAAGATCTAATAGGTCTGTTAATCTTGAGGAATTAAATAAATCCGAATACACATACGTCAACTCCTCTAAACTTACAACACCTTCTGAAATATATCCTGTTTATTACAGAGATTCTTTTGGGATAAAAGTTAGCCCGGCGTCATTAATAAATTCAAACGTTACATTGGATTATATAAAATCACCAACTGATCCTTATTGGGGTTATACAGTGAACGGATCAAATGGATCTTACGGTTATAACGCGGGGGCTTCAACAGATTTTGATTTGCATGTCGCCGACGAAGTTGATTTAACTATCAAAATACTAGGTTACGTAGGGGTTATAATAAAAGACCCTACTGTTATTCAAGTTGCGAATTCAGAGGAAACTAAAATAATACAATTAGAAAATTAAAATAAATGGGATTACTACAAGAAACATCATATCAATATTACGAAGGCAGTCAAGTTTTTGTTGCATCACAAGGCCAAACAAATTTTACTGTTTCAACAGATCCTTTGCCTAAAAGTATAGAAAATTTTAATGTTTCCGTGAATAGTGTTGAAGTATTACAATCAACCTATACTTACAACGCTAATACCGGTATAATAGTTTTTGGTTCCGGATTGAATGCGAATGATTCTGTTTTAATAGATTTAAAAAATAAAAATTTAGGTAAATACAGGTATACCACAATTAATGATATTATTAATAATTACATGGTTGCATTTGTGGGAGATGGCAAAATAATAAACAGCGTAAAAAAATCTGATATTTTATTTCATACTAAAAGAGGTATACAAGAATTTTCTTATGATATTTCTAGGGTTGAAAAAATACAAGAAGTTGAAATAGGTTTTAATTTATCTATTCCAATGCCTCAGGATTACGTTAATTATGTTAAGTTGTCTTGGACGGATGATAATGGAGTTGAACGCTTAATGTATCCTATAAGATACTCTGCTAGGCCTTCTGAGTCGCCTTTACAAGATGAAAATTATAATTATCTTTACGACACTAATGACAGTATTCTTGTTGGGACTTCTGTTACCGACGCTAAATTTAAAGATTTTGATAATAAAAAAATAAGTGGCGACATAACCCAAACGTCTTACGAACCAAATGAACTAACAGAAACTAGGTTTGGATTAAATCCCGAAACAAGTACAAAAAATGGTGGTTTTATAATAGACGAAGCAAACGGAGTTATTAGTTTTACAAGTGATGTTGTAGACAGAATAGTATTATTAAGATACATATCTGATGGGATTGGAAATGACGATGAAACTAAAATACATAAATTTGCAGAGGATGCCTTATATAAGTATATAACTCACGCAGTTGCTTCGGCTAAGGTAAATATGCCTGAATATATAATCAATAGATTTAGAAAAGAAAAAAGAGCAGCAATGAGGAACGCTAAATTAAGATTATCAAACATAAAATTAGAGGAAATTACCCAAGTAATGAGGGGAAAATCTAAAACAATTAAATAACGTTACATGCCTGAAATCAAAAATACTTTCCTCAAGGGGAAAATGAATAAAGATCTTGATGCACGTTTAATTCCTAACGGTGAATACGTAGATGCCCAAAACATTCATATAACAAAGTCTGAAGGCTCTGACGTGGGTGTTGTGCAGAACATTAAGGGAAATAGCTCAATTGGAAACATTAATAATGAACAAGGCGATATACTTGGAACTGTTATTGGATACATTGCTGAATCAGAATCTTTAGCGGACGGTAGCAATAGAATATTTTATTTTTTCAAAGGGGATGCTAACACTCAGGACGCTATATATTACTATAATACAACCTTTTCAGTACCTACACCTATTGTCAAAGGATCTTTCCTTAATTTTTCAACATCAAAATTAATAACAGGAGTTAATATAATAGACGGATTATTATTTTGGACAGATGATAATAATCAGCCAAGAAAAATAAACATAGGAAAAGCAATCTTGTCACCTAGTTATTATAATAATGAGGATAAAATAAGTGTAGCTAAATATTTTCCATATAACGCTCCTCAAATACTTAACCCAACTGTTGATTCTCAAACGGGAATGCAAAAATTAACAACCACTCAATCTGTAACAACTACCTCAAGTTCAAGCAACGTAACTTATACAGGGAATGTTAATTATAATATTTATACAGGGCAAAGGGTTTCAGGCACGGGAATTCCTGCAGATACATTTGTTCAAAGTGTTTCAGCAAATGGGCTGACAATAACATTAACAAAACCAGCTGGCGGAAGTGCTACATCAACATTAACCTTCAGAAACACAGAGGATAGAATAGAAGAAGAATTTATAAAATTTGCGTATAGATATAAGTTTGAAGACGGAGAATATTCAGTAATATCACCTTTCACTCAAACATGCTTCATTCCCAAAACCTACTCTAATGGATCTTTAGGATTAACCGCTTCTCAGATAGCTTCGGCTGCAACAACAACAGAAGTTGATTCTTTTATAAATGATGTTGGTAGGGTGCAATTAAGAATTGGCTTACCCTCTACTACAGTAACATCTAGTTATGGTATAAATAAAATTGAAATACTTTATAAAGAGGCTGATAATCCTGGTATAAAAGCCGTAGCTGAAATACCTTTATCAGATGCTAATGTTACAAATAATACTTCTTACAGTCTTGTTGGTAATTTGTTTACTTATAATTATGAATTAACATTACCTTTTAAAACTTTAACAGAAGACCAGTTAACTAGAGTTTTTGATAACGTACCAAGAAAAGCAAAAGCACAAGAGATAGCGGGAAGTAGGATTGTATATGGTAATTTTCAAGAAAATTATAATTTGCCAGTTGTTGATTTTGAAGCTAAGTATGCAAATAGATTAGCTAATGCAACGTGGAATGTTCAATACCCTTATCAATCTGTTAAATCTAGAAGAACATATCAAGTAGGTTTAGTATTATCTGATAAATATGGTAGACAATCTCCTGTTATATTACCTTCTGATAGTAATAAATCTTGTGTCAGAGTGCCTGCCCATACTGGGGATTCCGGTAGTTGGAATGGGTATGCGTTAAAGATTGAATTTAATGATACTATTACCCCTGCGTATTCTGCCACTAATCAATTTGGGTGGTATTCTTGGAAAGTTGTTGTAAAACAAACAGAGCAAGAATATTATAACATATATGCGCCCAGCGCAATAGATAACATTCCGGATTCAAGTGTGCAATCGGCACATTCAAGTTTGTATTTTAGTGACACAGATAAAAGAACCTGGTTGGTGTTACATGGTGATAACATAAATAAAGTACCAAGAAAACCAGGAGTTGGTGGAGTAGTTGATGAAACTACGAGCGCTAGTGAATCGTCTTTATTCCCTGTAATAATAGACGGATCTTTAACCCCGAGCGGTACTACGTCTGACCCTTTTATATACAATTCTGAAGAAGGTAAAGTGGATGTAATAAGTATTGGCAGTGCAATGGATCATGGACTAGAGCTATTTGATTCTACCGCAGCTGGATCAGCACAAGAGCTTGGTCATACTTATTTAAAGTTTCATAATTACAGTAAAAATCCTTTGCTAGCTGAATTACCAGATGGCTACGGAAAATCTATTACCGTTAACTCTACTAGCAGTCCTAAAAATCAAGAGCCGTTAAATCAACTGGGCACATTAGGGTTGTCTATTTTTGAAACAGAGCCATTTAAATCTGGATTAGACATATATTACGAAACGTCTCTTAGTGGTTTAGTTGAGGCTTTAAATGTTGAAATTGGTGGGGCAACAGGCGGACCAGCAGGATTAACAATAACATCTAGCTCATTTTCTGAAGGAAATGTGGCAAATACAATTATAGGGGCTTTAGGGGCTACAAGTTCAAGCGGGAGTAACTTAACGAATATATCATTCACTATAAACAATGTTTATGCTCAATCTGATTTAAATACAAATTTAGCAAATAACTTTGATATAAACAGCGGTAATCTTAGAGTAAAAAATCCTTTATTTTATTACGGATCAAATGGAGAATCTTATAATTTTTCAATAACAGCTGTAGACGCAAATGGAGAAGATCTTACGGCTAATTTAGTTATAACACTAACTAATGCTGCCCCGACTTTTTCTAGTAGCCTATCAGCAACAGCCAATTCATTACATTATAGTACTACACAAACAATATTAAATGCTGCGAATGGCACTGAAAATGGCAGTAAAGACACGTCTAGAAAAACACTAGGGCTGGTGTATAGCATATCAGAAGTTAAACTTGACGGTGCAGATGTTACGTCTAGCAACTTATTTACAATAACCAACTCTGGAGATACTGGAAATCCAGCACCGGGTTTACTTAGGTCAAGGGCTTATATGGCTCAAAATTTAATTACTAAGGTTTACAATGTTAAAATAAAAGTTGTTGACGCAGGTCACACTACCTCCGCCCCATCTTCTGATGAGCATACTGTCGCTGTAACTATAGCACCAAATATTTTATCAAACATGTATACGGCACCAAATCACCCGCAATTGTGCACTCCAACTTCTTCAACTATATATATAACAAAACCTTCGTCAAACACAGGCGGGTCTGTAATTGAAGTGGGAGATACGATATACACAGCAGCCACTTTAGCAACGACGGATCAATTTTTTGGATTAATATTAACACAGCTTATTGGCGGTGAATATGATCAAGGAAAGTACGTTAGTGTAAGAACCAGTAACGGGGTTGTGGAATCAGTAGGAAATTCAAGATCTTGTCAAACGACGAATCCGTAGTTAGGGATACTCTAAAACATGTAATATTTTAATTAATGGGTATATCAAAAGAAATAGGTTATTTTAACACCTTTATTATAAAACCCGCTGCCGCGCAGCAGAAGTTTCACATTGAAGAGTCCAGAATAAAAGGTGGGTTTAATAATCAATCTATGGAATTGGCTACCAGAGCTTTTGCTACAGATGAAAATTATGCAGAAAGAAGAAGAAAAAATGCTTTAATATATTCTGGTATATACAACTCTAAAACAGGCATAAATAAATTAAACGAATTTAGTATTGGTAAATCTAATACTAAAGCTGTTGATGATTCGCAGGGCAGTATACAAAAACTTTACGCTGAAGATACAAATTTATTAATATTTCAGGAAGATAAAGTAAGTAGGGCATTAATTGACAAAGATGCTGTATTCACAGCAGAGGGTTCGTCTATAAAAACATTAAGTAAAATAGTAATTGGGCAAGTTATACCTTTCGCAGGAAAATACGGAATAAGTAGAAATCCCGAAAGCTTTGCTGTCAAAGGTGGAATGAAATATTTCGCTGATAAAAAAAGAGGTGTTGTTATAAGACTATCGAGAGATGGGCATACTGAAATATCATATTATGGTATGCGAAGTTGGTTTAAAGAAAACTTTAGATCATTTGATAAAGCTGTAGGAATATACGATCACGTTAAAGATCACTATGTCATTTCTTTACAAAATAATACATCAAGTTATTATACTTTAGCTTATGATGAATCTTCAAAAGGTTGGACAAGTTTTTACACTTATAAACCTAGTGCTGGATTTACTTTAAGCAATTGCTTTTACACTTTTAAAAGTGCTAATATATGGAAGCATTACGCTACAAATAATTATAACAACTTCCACGGCATACCAAACTCTTCAAAAATACAATTAATTTTCAACAATACCCCTTCTGTGGTTAAAGTATTTAAAGCTTTATCTTATGAGGGAACCAGCGGCTGGCGAGTCAATAATATAAAAACTGATTTAGACGATGCCAATCTCACTAGTGAAAGTTTCACAGATAGTGGGTCTGATATAAACCCGTACAACGCCACTTATGCCGCAACTGGTATATATGATTTGCCTGGCGTGAACGCTTTTAGTAAAAAAGAAAATAAGTATTCAACTTATTTAAAAAATTCATCTGCAATAGGTGAAAATGAAATAATCTTTGGTGAAGAAATTTCTGGTATTAA
>Ga0209336_10001804_pt1 | contig 10306 bp, 18 predicted proteins | sample LinPmetageLP32_FD_184042 | JGI IMG/M metagenome (GOLD analysis project Ga0209336, IMG submission 184042) | Marine viral communities from the Pacific Ocean - LP-32 (SPAdes) (version 2) | ecosystem: Environmental > Aquatic > Marine > Oceanic | place: Pacific Ocean | collected 2009-08-23 | reverse complement strand
GTCAAGACCCAGTAGTACAATTTGATATTGAAAATAAAACAATAACTGCAGGTAGATGTAGAGTTGCTTTAGAGCAATGTACTGATGAGTTCTTTGGAACTTACATTGAAGAAATGTACAGAAATGGTGTAGATGTAATGAACCTAGAAGGCACTCAATTAGCTGATGCAATTGTAAATCGTGCAGTTAAAGGTATTGGTTCTGATGTAGTAAGATTAGCTTGGGGTGGTGATTCATCTACAACAAACTATACTGCATTTGATGGATGGATGAAATTAATGGGCGCTCAAGCTCCTGTAGTATCTGCAAGAGTTACTGTAGCAGGTGTAGAAGCTGCTCCATTAGCAGGTGAAGCTATCGATCTATTAAGAAAAATGTATGACCAAGCTCCTGCAAACTTACAGCAAATTCCTTCTTCTGAGAAGAAATTTTTTGTAACTCCTAAAATCTTTAATGCTTACCTAGCTAACTTAGAAGGTAATACTGCTGATTTAGGAATTGTAAACACAGTAGATGGTTACCAAAGAGTAAGTTTTAGAGGAGTACAAGTTGTTCCAATGTATGAGTGGGACACTATCTTAGCTGCAACTAACCCTACAATATTTAATGTAACAATTGGTGGAACTGCAACAAACTTCTCAAATGGAGCTTGTTACGTTGCAACTGAGAACTTAATTATTGGTTCAGATGTTTCAGACCCAGAAGGATCATTTAAAGTATTCTATGATGATTTAGAAGAAAAAATGTTCTTCAGAGGTTACTTCAAGTTAGGTGTACAGTATCTGTATGACTCACTTGTTCAATGGGGAGTAGTAATATAACAACAATGTAGATAGAGAGAGTGTAAAAGCTCTCTCTTATTTACCTTTTAATAATTTATAAAAAAATAATAATATGGCTATAGATAAAGGTATAGAAATTGGTTGTGCTGATGTTCAAGCATCAGGTGGTATAAAACACATATTGCTAAGAAGTTGGGCAACTGGAGATGATATAACTTATGCAAATTCAGCAGCAGCACATGGTATTACAAGTTTAACAGATTCAGGTGGATCAACAGCTACTTGGTTTTTATATGAGTTTAAAAATGAATCTCCTGCTTTAACTGTTAATGCAACAAAAGAAAATGGTTCAACTGCTTTTGAATGTGGTTTATCATTTATGTTACCTAAAATGGATACAGCAAAATTTCATGAGTTACAAAATATGCTTAATCAATGTATGATGGGGATTGCAGTAGATACTAATGGTACTGCATTTGTTATAGGTGTAAGTGAAAAATATGAAAACAACAAAGTAAACAGCAGAAACCAAACTTATTTAGATATGTCTGGAATGGAGGGTGGTACTGGAGCTGCTTACAATGATGATAATGGATTAACAATAACATTAATGGCAAAACAGTATGAATTACCAAGAGTATTTAGTGGTACAATTACTTATTATGTTAATGGAACTACAAGTTCAGCAACTACAAATTAATAATTTAAAAAAATAATAATATGTCAATAGAAAGTGGATTATCAATAGGTTGCACAGACTTACAAGCATCAGGTGGTTTATCTCATGTTTTAATAAGAGAATGGAACTCTCCTGCTAACTCAGCAGATACTGTAACATTTGACCATTCTGGTAATTGGTCTGTTACTGCTTTAAAAAACACACCACAAGGTGGTTCTTTAGGAGTAATGAACTGGGGAGTTTACGAAAGTAAGATAGAAAGTTCTTCTTTAACAATTGCAGCTACTAACGAAGGTAAAAATATAACTACATACGAATGTACAGTATCTATGTATTTACCTAGATTATCAGAAGAAAAGTTTTTACGATTGCAAGAAATGCAAGGTAAATGTTTAATGGTTTTATGTGTAGATACAAATGCAACTATAGGAGTTAATGCAGCTTATCAAGGAATGTTAATAGGTGCTAGTGATACTTTAAGTAATTTAGAGAATAAAGCTAGAAGTCAAACTTGGGCAAGAATTGCATCTATAGAAGGTGGAACTGGAGCAGCGTTTTCTGATGAAGATGGTGTTACTGTTACTTTAACTTGCACACAATTTGAAGCACCAAATGCTTACTATCCTGCTTCTGGTGTAGGTATTACTATTGGAAGTACAGGTTTAACAGCAACTACAACGTAAAAGTAATAAAGATTTCAATAGGTCTAAACTGAGGTTTTGTAATCCCTATTTATCTTTTTTTTAATTAATATGTGTGATTGTAATAATAAATATGTAGATTTATCACACACTAAAATATATACAATAATGGCAAAATATACAGCACAAATTACATCAGGAAAGACTTATTATGGTAAAAATTCAGAAAGAGTATTAGACTGGGCAAATGCTACACAAGAACAATTAGCTCATGCTTATGAAGAATCAGGTTTAAAAAAATATATTACTAAAGAATCAACAACAAAAACTAAAGATGAGTCAGAAAAAGCTAACAGCAAGAAAAAGTCAAGTAAAAAAGCAGACTCTACAAAAGAGTAATACTTTTGAGTTTGGTGTTTTTGATTTAAGTGTTCCTCAGAATATAGAAGAACCTCAAGATATATCTAGGGTTACTACTGACTATATTCCTTTTGGAACTAATAACTTATTTCCCCAATATTTAGCAGAGCTAAAACGTAAATCTTCTACACATAGAAGTGTATTAGCACAAAAGACTGTATTTACAAGTGGAGCTAAGTTTATTACTAATAACGATGAAATTGCTAAATACATAAAAGATGTTAACGCTGATAAAGAAACTTTAAGACAAGTTTATAAAAAATTAGCAGATGACTACTTTACTTTTGGAAATGCTTACTTAGAAGGTGTTGCTTATGAGGGTGGTGTTAATCTATACCATATAGATTCTACTACTGTTAGAATGGCTAAAAACAAGAAAGAAGTTTATGTTCATCCTAATTGGGATAAATATACTACATCAAAAGATAAAACAAAAACTATACCATTATATCCAAGAGTTGAAACTGGTAGGTTTGTTGTACATTTTAAAGATTACGAACCAACATTTACTTATTATGGTTTACCTGATTACGTTGCTGCATTAGATCATATTGCAGTTGATTATGAAATTGGTAAGTGGAATTTTACAAAGTTTAAAAACGGATTTCAGCCATCTGCAATCGTTGAAATTAGTGGTGATATGGGTGAAGAAGAAGCTAAGAAATTAGTTAAAGAAGCACAACAAAAATTTGTTGGAGAAGGAAACAACGGAAAAATAATGTTTATTGTAAAAAATGGAGATACTTCACCTGCAAATGTTTCTATTATAAAAGATGACCAAGAAGGTAGTTGGATAGACCTACAAAAAATTACTGACCAAAATATTATAACTGCACACAGATGGCAACCTGCACTAGCAGGTATTGTTAGTTCAGGTAAGATGAATAACACAGGAAGTGAAATTAGAATTGCTTATGATATGGCAATGACTACAGTAATTAAAGATACTTCTGATTTATTACTAGAAGGTATTAAAGATGTTTTATACAGAGAGATGGGTTTTTTAGGAGAGGAATTATTAATCCAATACGAACCACCTATTTCTTTTGCTACACAGCTTGATCCTACTAAAATTCTTACTATCAATGAGCAAAGAAAAATGCTTGATGAAGACTTCCCTATGCTTGAAGAAGGTAATATGTTCTTGACAGATAGAGAGCAGATTATTGTAACTAGAGATGATGACCAAGATGGTATTGGAGATAGTGAAAGTGAATTACAAGTAACTGAAGTTGAATCTCAAAATCAAGAATCATAATGGCAAACGTAAATCAATATAAAACTTTAGTAACAGCAGGTCAAGTTATTAGTAATAGCTTTACTAATTTTAATACTGATCCTGCTTTAATTTCTAGTAACACAATATTACTTGCAGAGTTAGCACATATAAAGTCTGCTTTAGGTAAAAAGTTTTATGAAGAATTAAAACTGCAAAACAATACTGATGATTTAACTGTTGCTAATCAGGCATTAGTAGATGATTTTTTAGTAAGATGTTTATCTTGGTTTACAAGGTTTGAGGTTATTAATGAGGTGCAAAGCAATAGTAGTAGTATGGGTATAGTGCATAACATTGATGAGTTTGCTACTATAGTAGACCCTTCAGAGTTAAACGCTTACAAACAAGATACTTATAGAAAATCTGAGATTTATTTACAAGATATGTTAGAGTTTTTAAATGATTCAGATAGTGCTGTATTATATCCTACCTATGTAAATAACAAACCATCTAGAGGTTTTGCTTATAAAAATCATGGAATCATAATGTACGACAGTATATACACTAGATACAATAACTATAAAAGTTGGAGAGATTACTGTCCTCCTTCTAACTGGTAAAAATATATAAATGGCAGCTAACGAACATAAAAACCTAACTGATGTAAACAGACACAATCCAAAAGGATTTGAGTCTGCTAACAATGATACTGTTTGTAGTAAAAGTATTGGTACAGGCACAGGCAATACAGATGGTAGTTTAGAGTGGATAGAGAAAAACACTATAAAGCAATCACTTTTTAACATAGAAGGTTATGTTACTTCTGGAAATGCTAATTATTATTATGGAGCTAATATGACTGATGGTCAATCTCCAAATGAATACAATCAAGGTTTTGGAGCTGCTGTTATAGGAAACACCAGTATAGATGGTGGAGATTTTTTTAAAGTAAGTTCTTTAATGGTTACACAACCATGTACTTTAAGACAAATATTTTTAGCAGGTAATTGTACAACTACCTCTGCTGTAACTGTAGCTTTATGTAAACTTACTCTTTCTTCAACTTCAGCTCCTGATGCTGTTATTCCTGTTCTTTTAAATGAAATAACTTTTACAGGTTTAGCAAGTCTTGATAAAGTGGTAAGAGTAAATAACTTAAATCCTGAAACAACTTTAAGTAGAGGTGATTTAATATTTGCTATGGTTAAAACTGCTACAGCATCAACTGCATTTTTTAAAGTAGCAATAGAATTGGGATATGATAATTAATGATGAAGACATGAAAAGCACAATACAAGATACTATTCAAGTAGGAGTAGCTAATGCAGGAGCAATAGGGATTTCTTTAGCACATTTTAATGAATTTTTAACTACAATATCATTATTAATAGCTATAGGTTTTTCAATTTATAAATTTACAAAAACAAAAAAATAACATGGCAAGTACAGTAACAGCAGCAAATTTAACAGTAACTATAACAGAATCTTATACTCTTAATGGTGTTTCATATGGTAATACTGTAGAAAAAACTTTTGCATCTAAAGGACAAGTTGATCAACGCATAATGAATGTATCTACTACAGCAAAAACAATATTTAATTGGGGAGCTGCAGATGAAGCAGGAACTGCTGTTAAAGCTGATTATACTTATTTTAGAATAACTAATTTAGATGACACTAATTTTGTAACACTTAGATTATATAATGGTGCAGATAGTTTTTGGTTTAAAGTTGCAGCAGGAGAATCTTTGTTATTAATGAATAATGAAATGGATGCAATAACAGGTACTTCTTTTGGTGCATTAGCAGATATAACATTAGTAGCAGCACAAGCAGATACAGCAGCTTGTGATATAGAATTTATTGCAGTAACAGCATAATATGGCTAAATTAGTTTTTGCTTTTAGAAAAACCAAAAATAAAAAACGTAAAGGTGTTCATTCTAAAAACTCTTCTAAGAGTCAGAATGGATATAAAAAACCTTATAACGGACAAGGAAGATAATGGAATTTGAATATTTTAAAGTTAATGAATTTGCTTGTAAATGTGGTTGTAAAACTAATAATATTAACTTAGATTTTATAGAAGATTTAGATAGAGCAAGGTCATATAGCAACATTAAATATAAAATAACATCTGGTTATAGATGTTCAAATCACCCATTGTCTATAAAAAATCCTACAAGTTCACATATAAAAGGAATAGCAGCAGATATACTGTGCAAAGATAGTTACGATAGAGCAGTAATAATAGCAGGTTTAGCAGAAGCAGGTTTTGTAAGAATTGGTTTAAGTAAAGATGGATTTATCCATGTAGATTCAGATCAAGATAAGGTTCAGCCAGTTATCTGGTTGTATTAATATTAATTAAAATAAATAAAAAATGGAAATGTTAAAAAAAATGTTTGATTCAAAAAAATTTTGGTACGCTACATCAGCAATATTTGTACCATTTATAGCAGCTAAATTAGGTTTGTCAGAAGCTGAAGTAGAAAAAGTTTATTATGCAATTTTGACTTTAATTTTAGGTCAAGGAATTGCTGATATTAAAAAGTAATGAGTAAAATAGTAGATATGTTAACAGGAAGTTTAGTTAGACAAACTATAAAACCAGTAACAGAATTATTAAAATCAGTATTAGAATTATTTAAAGACACAAAAGGTAAATATTCTTCTAAAAGAACTATAAGTGGAGTGTTAGTTATAGCTGCTAGTGCAGACATAAGTTTAAATGGCATTACTTATATGAATTTAGGATTAAGTTTTTTAGCTATTTTACCTTTATTGTTTTCTGTCTTTGAAAAAAATGTATGTAATTCCGATTGTACTTTAAAAAAATAATTACATTTGTAATTATTAGCAACAGTTCTGGTTGTTAAATTGTTTTAGTTTTAGTTTCAAGAATAGGGTGTTAATAACATCCTATTTTTGGTTTATAAGCATACTGTTTTTAATATATATTTACTTAAACTAAAAAAAATAAAACTATGTCAGAAAATTTAAAAGGTAAAAGATTAAGATTATCATCACAAGAAGTTGATTTAATTAACGAGTTTAGAGGTAATGATTTAGATAATATTAATGGTAACACAGCTTTAGATATGCATCTTAAAGAAAGAGGTATAGATAAAAAAGATGTTGTATCAGTTAAGCATTGGCAAAGCATGACTGGCGAATTAAGATTTTCAATAGTAACAAAAAAAGATTATGGTTTAGATGAAAACCAAATACTTGACAACATAAAAAAACTAATAGAAAATTATTCTCCAACATATTTAGACCAACCTAAAGATTTTGATAACGATCATCTTCTTGTAATAAATCCTGCCGACATTCATATAGGTAAATATGCAAGTGAGTTAGAAACTGGCAGTGGATATGACTGTGAAACTGCTGTAAATAGAGTTTTAAAGGGCATACAAGGACTTATAGACAAGTCTACAGGTTTTGGTATAGAAAAGGTATTATTTTGCATAGGAAACGATATACTGCATATTGATAATGTTTACAATCAAACAACATCAGGAACAGCACAAGATGTAGATGGCAAATGGTGGGAACATTTTCAAATTGCTCTTATGTTATATGTTAAATGTATAGAAATGTTAAGGCAAGTAGCACCTGTAGATGTACTGCATAGTATGAGTAACCATGATTACCAAAGTGGTTTTCATTTAGCTCATGCTTTGAAAAGTTGGTTTAGAAAAGCTGATGATATAAACTTTGATATAAGTGTAGCTCATAGAAAGTATTATAAATATGGTAAAAATTTAATAGGTTTAGAGCATGGTGATGGAGCTAAGATTGATAAATTACCTCTGTTAATGGCACAAGAGCAACCTTTACTCTGGTCAAAAACTAAATACAGATACTTTTACCTGCATCATATTCACCACAAAGTAAAACACAAGTGGTTAGATGCAAAAGATTTTATTGGTGTAACAGTAGAATATCTTAGAAGTCCATCAGGTACAGATAGTTGGCACAGTAGAAAAGGATTTACTGGAGTTCCTAAAGCTGTAGAAGGTTTTTTACATGAGAAGAATAGTGGTCAAGTAGCCAGAATCACACATTATTTTTAAATTTTTGTTAAAAAAGTTTGGTAGTCTAATTCAATTTTATACTTTTGTTTTTATTAACTAAAATTAAATAAAATGAGTAACAATTTAAGTAAAACTAAAATGAAAAAAGTAGAAGAAGTAAAGCCAGAAGTTAAAGAAACAAGAAAAGAAGCACTAAAAAGATTGTTTTTAGGTAATGGTTTAGTAAAAGAAGATGTACATAATGACCCAAGAGGTTTTGTTTTTATAAAAAGGTCAGGTATAGATAAAATTGTAAGGAAACAAGGTATCACAGTTGCATACGAGGTGGTTATTATGGATGCTGACAGGGTAGTTTTAAAAGCAGTAGCATCTATGGAGGGTAAAAATAACAAACCAGTTAACATGATGTCATTTGGTGAAGCATCTGATGATAATTTAATGGGTGGAGCAAAAAACTTTCCAGTTGCTATGGCAGAAAAGAGAGCAATGGCTCGTGTGGTTCTTAAAATGACTGGCTTCTATGAGCAAGATAAAGTATTTGGTGAGGGAGAGTTTGCTGAATAGTGAACGATGATTGGATTGATGAGGTTGTTGATGGTAAACCTAAACAAGCTGAATACTGGCAGATAGATTACATTGACAACCTCTTACCAAGAACAACACTAACCTTAGAATATCAAGCAGAAATATTAAATAAGATTTTTGATAAAGATTTTTCAGTATTAGAAGCTGAAGAAATAATAATTGAATTAAAACAAAACGAAGTATATGCTGACCCTAGAGATCAGTATAAAAAAATGTTTAAGTCTGGAATGTTTAATGACAAAAAAATATAAATTTTCACAAATTAGAGAAGCTCACAATGAGTTTGAAGCATTTTTAAGAATAAAAGGTATGTCTACTAGACAGTTTTCTTTTCTTTTAGATGTGAGTGAGATAACAGCAAGTAGGTATGTTAAAGACACTACTAAGATGCGATATTCTCATATGAAAATAATAGCCGACCATTTTTTAATGTCAGTAAAAGATGTTGTAGATATAATAGAGTACGATTTAAAATAAAAATATGATAGAAGAAAATAAAAAAAGATTAAAATTTAGTAATTACTTTCATGAAGTTATTATTAAAGAATTAGAAAAGAAATTTAATGTAGATGAACAATATATTTTTTTAGGATCAAGAAAAAGAAACGTAATTCAAGCAAAAAGAATGTATATTTTTGTTTTAAGAAGTATGTTTGATTTAACTTTAGAAGAGATTGGAGATATAACTAATCTTTATCATGCATCAGTTTTGTATCATTACAGGCAGGTAGAGTTTTTTAATAAAACTTATGTAACTGATTCAGAAACTTATAAAAATATTATAAGTAAAATAGAAAGCGTAACATTAGATGAGAAGATTGATTGTCTTGAAAAGCAAAACCGAGTAAACAGTTTAGAATTAACCAAATTATATAATATTAAAAAAAGAAAAAATGGAAAAAAAAGAAAAGAATTACTTACCAAGTAGCATTAAAGAAATAAAAACACAATATGGTTCAATGATTGTAGCTAACTTTAAGATGGATGAGTTAAAAGCAATTGAAAGTAAAGGTTGGTGTTCAATAGTTATATGTGAAAGAAAAGAACCATCTGAAAAAGGTGCTACACATTATGCTTACCAGAATACATATGAGCCACCAAAACAAAAGACAGTAGATAATACTGCTGATGCAAAAGATGATTTACCATTCTAAATAAAACAGAAGGGAAAGTAGGCGTATTGCCACCTAAACTTTGTGGGTGTTTAAGAGCATCCTGTTTTTAGTTAAATTGTGCTTTCCCTTCTTTTTTTACCTATGAAAAAAATTATAAATTTAGAAGACATGCAATGTATCAATTGCAATGATATTGTAGAAACAAAAGGAGAAATTTATTGTTGCGATGATTGTTGTGATGAATGGCATGATTTAAACCCAGATTATGAATGGGATCAAGATAAAAATTTATATGTAACAAAATGACAAATAAACCAAACTATTACGCTATAATATCTGCTGAAGTTAGATATGATAAAAACCTTACAGCCAATGCGAAACTGCTGTATGGTGAGATAACTTGTCTGACTAATCAAAATGGATTTTGTTTTGCTAACAATAGGTATTTTGCTGATCTATATTGTAAGTCAATTGTTACAATTTCTAAGTGGATAAGTGAATTAGTTGCAAATGACTATATATCAACTGCTTACACATATAAAGGGGGTACTAAAGAAATTGATAAGAGGTATATAAGTATTCTTAAAGGGGGTATTAAAGAAAACTTAAAGGGGGGTATTAAAGAAAACTTTAAGGATAATAGTACAAGTATTAATAATACAAGTATAATAAAAGAAAAAATAATAAAAAGAAATTTTGTTGTTCCTTCAGTTAGTGAAATAAAAGATTATTGTGTAGTAAGGGATAATCAAATTAATGCAGAACAGTTTTATGATTTTTATCAAAGCAAAGGTTGGTTAGTTGGTAAGAACAAAATGAAAGA
>Ga0209336_10001800_pt1 | contig 10307 bp, 10 predicted proteins | sample LinPmetageLP32_FD_184042 | JGI IMG/M metagenome (GOLD analysis project Ga0209336, IMG submission 184042) | Marine viral communities from the Pacific Ocean - LP-32 (SPAdes) (version 2) | ecosystem: Environmental > Aquatic > Marine > Oceanic | place: Pacific Ocean | collected 2009-08-23 | reverse complement strand
ATCCTATTTCGTGGTTTTTAGACTGTAAATAACCAACGGCGCGAATTAAAATTTTACTTTCTATTTCGTGGTAATAATGAGCTAGAACCTTTCCTTCTTCATTGAAATCCTGTTTTTTTTGTTTCATATCCTTTTTAACATTCTTAACTAATTCGACGTTATTTTTATATATCCACTCTGTTAATGCCTTAACTTCTATTTTTAGATTTTGTAGTTCTAGGTTTTTACTAGTGGAGTTATAGGTATTAGCGAACTTAATTAAATATTCTTTTGCGTCATCATTATTTTTAATATTACAATGCTTTTTTATAATATCGAAATATTCCTGTCGATTGTCTACTAATTTTTTTATATTCTCACATTTTAAAGAATTATTTTCACATTCTGAAAGCAAGATAGACCATAAAGAATTTTTTAAATCTACGTCTACATATTCTCGTTGTGCGAGTGTATTTCTAAATGGCTTAGCCATATTTTGAAGACTAAAATCTTCTGCCATATAGCGCCCTAATCCCTGAGCGCCTCTCTGTTTATACTGACACTCTATAAAATCCCCTTTTGTTTTCTTTTTTCTTTTTTGTAAATTCTCCAATAGTTTTTTAGAATAAATATCGTCATATTCTAATTTTTTAACTATATTAGAAAAATCTCCGATAATATAATCTAATAAAAAAGGTTCTGCTCTTTCTTTCAAAATCATATTCATTATTAGTTATGGTATATTTTAATAATTTAAATTTTAAGTAGAAAATAAACTTGTTATTAAATTTGAATCAAATGAATAATTATAATAAGTATTTAAAAAATATATTACTAGATATATATAATATGAAAATTAACGTAAAGCCTTATCGTTATAGAGTGTCTAAAATAAATGAAGATAACGAAACTATAACAAAATTATTTTTTAAAGCTTCGGATGTCGTAGAATATTTAAATATGCCTCTTCCAACTGTCTATTATTTATCAAAACAAATTCCTAACAAAAAAGAAAGAAACAAGTGGGACAAAATAACAATTGAGAATATATGGAAGGAAAAAATAATAGGTTCTAGTGATATAACTAGAATAAGAGAATATAAAGTATCTTCTTAATTAGTTTTTCTTAAATTTCAAATATTCTCTTAACATATTTTTTTTTATAATCTCTTATTCAAAAAATAAGAAAAATAAAAATCACTACTAACTATATATAATTATGGATCCCTCAGTCTATCAGAATTTAGAAGCCTCTTTAAGAAGTTCAGCATCGGTTAAGCAGTTAGCTTCCCCTCCTGTATTCAAAAACGACGCAAACGACGCAGCAGCACTCGGACAAAATGCCTTAGAAAATTTCGGTTCAAGTATAGCAGGACATGCTTCTTTAAAGACTGTTGCTAATTTAGTTAAATCGAAAAAAGTTTTAAAAGGCGCGGGAATCTCTGAGGAAGAAACTCAGGGATTAGCAGACGCAGCCGCACAAGGTGACACAGCCTCTTTTATTCGTCAATCTGTAAACATGGGAACAAGAAGAATAACAAATGCTATTAGGGGAATAGTTCAACCAGCACCACCACCAGCAGCAGCACCTGAACCGGATATTGACACTAACGACACCGGAGATTTATTTAACCAAATAGCAAGTAGAAACGCCGCGGAGGGATATGAAAATCCTTTTACCCTCGAAAACTTAGGGGGAAATTTTCCTAGAATAGGCGTAAATACAGGGGAGGCACCAGCAGCAGCAGTTCCAGCACCAGCAGCACCAGCAGCACCAGAACCACCAGCACCCCCGCCAGACGTTCCGCCACCTACCGCAGGATTAGGAGAGGGAGAAGAAATAGCAACAGACGCGCAGAGAGCATTAAAAGGATTAAAAGCAGCTACTGGCGATTCTGTAGCAGGAGATGAAGACCCTTTTGGATTAGCAATTACTGCTGCTCTCGGTGTTGCCTCAGTAGTAGGGGGTTTATTTATTAAAACTCATCACACTGAAAACGTAGTTCCAGCGGTTACACCTCCTCCGCGAGTTGGTTTCGGAGTTCAAATAGGAGTATAAATTAATTAAATTAAATCGATTTTTAACTATTTTTTTTATATTTCCATTAAGTATTAAACTAAATGGATCAGATTATTAAAGTTGACGCTAATCAAGGAACTTTCGACACTTCGGGAAATAAAAATATTATTGATATTGACATCCCCGCAGGTTTAGGAAATCTCGACCTATCTAAATCTTACGTTAATATAAGGACTAAATTATCTTTAACTACTGCTAACGCCGTTAATGAAGTTGCCGATTTACAGCTCGAATATCAAGCAGACCCCGCTAACGTCGATTTACACTACCCCGACACTGCCTCTTTAATTCTTAATGCTTATATGGGAAGTAATAAAAAAGGTAAATTAGAGGATATTCGTCATGTAGATATGCTAAAAACAACTCTTTCAGCTTATAGAAATAACCTTGCCGACCAGAAAAACGACTTGGGAAAAATGGGACACGTTAACCAAGCTAGGAGGGTTAAAGATTTAAGAATTAACGAAATTAATAAAATAGGAACTGATAATTCAAGAAATACCTCAAATGATATTGTTATCCCCTTAAAGAATATTTTTAATATCTGTAAGGCGGAAGCTTACAATACCGAAGCTTACGGACAGACTAGAATTCACCTCGAAGCAAGATTAGATAAATTAGTTTCCACCGATGGAAAAATAACCGATTTTAATTTCGAAGTTGAAGGAAGAACAGCCGTCGCGCAAGCCTTTAACGGTTTTACAGTTCCAGCGCAAGATAACGGAAAAGGATGGGATACTATAACTTCGACCGCAGTCTATAAGAACGCATCGAATATTCCTTTCCACGTAGACCAGAATATCTCTATTAGTTACGCAAAAGGCGGCGCAGCGCAAGCAGTTAAGAATGACTTAAATATTTTATCTATTACTAGAAATGCGAATGATTCTATTACATTAGTTTTAAATGGTTCTATATACGCGCAAGCCACTGGGGACGCTATTACTGCCGTTCTTGTTAAAGGAAATACTAACGCCAGAAGTGCGGGAGCCGTAGCTATTGAAAAAGTTGAAGCGGTTTTATATGTTAATAATTCTGGTGAAGCCGCCCCTGCTTCTATTCCTTACACAACTTATTTAAGTGAAGAAGATACTTACACTGCCGCGACTTTTGTTTCTAGATTATACCACGCGCCTCCAGCCTGTAAAAATGCCTATGTTATGTTTTTTACCTCTGGAATTAGAAGCGCTATAACTAACTTAACGAAATACAGGTTCACAGTAAATAATAAAGAGATTGTTCCGAGATCGGTTTCCGTTGATTCTCCCGTCCATTATGATCTAATCGGACAGACTTTCTTAAATAACGGAGAAACTCCTAAAAGTATGAGAGAAGCCTTAAACCTTTTAGGCTCATACGACTCGAACGAAGTTAGAGGTTTTCCTACAAAAATGCTTGCCTTACCTATGCCTTTTTCACAGAATCAGCAATCGCTACAAATGGAATTAGAAGGTTCGGGAGTAGTTGGGGGACATCACATTATATTTTATGAAGTGGTTAAAAATATGTAAGGTTTTTTATACAAAATTTAATTTGCCGCTATTTTCAAAAAAATAAAATATAATAGAATTATAATAACAAAAAATGACGAATGTATTATATCACGAGGTTTCACCTTCCAACGATAATTCAACGGGCTTTAAAGAATTTAACACGATTGATTGGGAACTATTAGCAGACGGACGCAAACTATTAAAGAATTCTATAACCATAGAGGCGGATATCGAAGTCGAATCTGCGGTTGGAACTCCTGTAGTAGTTGGTTCGGTTATAGGTGTAGATCACAGAATCGGATTCCATTCCTGCTTCGAATCGTGGACTACGGAAGCTAAGGGACAAATGCTCGAAAATTTAAATGATTATCCGAGATACGTTTCTATGGTTACCGCGGCAACTATGGACGAAAACGACTTCTGCGACGCTAAGGCTCAGGCGGAGGGGCGTCAAGTTACCGAAGCCGCCGCTCGTTATGTTATTCAGCCTCAGAGAATAAGAAATAAAAATGCTAGTTCCACAGCTCACGTTAACTCAGCAAATTTTAGTATTGAGCCTAAGATATGCTTTAATAGTGTTGTCGGTGATGATTATTCATTTTCAAAGAACGGCGCGATTCGCATCTCGTGTAATGTAGCCAGAAATAACTCTGCCCTTTTCGGAAAGGGAAGCGCGACTGCGGTTTTTACTCTTAAAAATGTCAAGTTATCATTTATGAGTATTCCCGATGACGGTTCGCAATCTGCCATGATGATGAATTCCGTTGTTAGTGTTAAGAGCGCCGTTAATTCGCAGTCGGCAAATATTTCCGCGAAGGTTCCAGCCGCCGCTTCTAACGGAGTTATTATTTCTTTCGTTAAACAGTCGAACGAGAATTCGACTACCGAGAATTCGTATGCCTTAGAGAAATTCCCTAACCTCGACGAAGTCCAGTATTTATTCTCGGACTCTACTTCGAAATATGTTTCGTATATTATCGACGATAAGGGCGAAATGGTGCAAAGAGGGTTAGACGCTTTAACCGACTCGGGAGAGAATCAGGTAAGTGGCGATAAGTTTGCTAGTAACGAAGGACATATTATTGGACTCAGTTTTGAGGAATATATTGACTTACGACAGCAGAAATTCTCGGTTCAGTTAAAGACTAGCGCCACAGATATAAGCGCTAATCCTAGATTAGTCTACCTCTACTTCCTGAACCTATTACAATTATAAGTATAGGTTAAAGATAGTCAAATTATATAAAAAATAGTTTTTCTTAAAAATTGTGTATCTTGTTTTAAAAAAATAAAAAAAAATTAAAGATATCAAAATTAAGAAAAACTATTAAATATTAGTTTCAGTATCATTCTTAACCCATACACCACCTATTTTTTTATACCCTGTCTTATCAGCGTTTTCATCTTCTTCTATTTCCTTTTCGGATTTTTTTAACTGTTCTATTAAGAATATTTTTTCGACAACTTCGATAACTTTCTCTCTACTATAACATGACATAACATAACGGATTTTTTCACACTCTAAGCAAAGGCGCGACATAAAGATAGCGCTCTCTCTACACATAGGACAATTAAAGGTATTCATTATAATAAGTCAATATATTATTTTCTAGCCGCTAAATCTTTCTTAAACTCTGCCTTCTCTTTCAATCCGATTTTCATATCTTTTATCATAGGGTCAGAAGATAAGAAGAGATTATTCTCTAACATATACTCAAATAATTTTCTATCATCGCGATCGTCGAAATTTTGACTAGCTTCTAATTCTGAGGACTGTTCTAACTTAACCGCGACATACTGCTCCACTATTTCCTTATATAAAGATTTCTGATCGTCCTTAGTATACTCATCGAGAGGTAGTGATTCCAGCATTAATTCTTCTTGTTTCTTGTTAATTGAAAATTCTGGAATAATATTTTTATTTTCTTTCTTAGGTGGTGCTTTCTTAGGTTTCTCTTCTTCTTCTACTACTAATTTTAAACCTTCTTCTTCTGGTTCTTCTTCTTTCTTCTTCTTAATAATTTTCTTTTTTGGTTTAGGTCCTTCAATCTCTTCTTCGTATTTTAATACTAATCTTTTTATTTTTTCAAGGTCTTTTTCGGTCTGGCTATCTCCCGATACCTTATCTTCTAAATCGTCTATGTAAGCTTGTTCTCTCTTTGTTAATTCAACCTTACTTAATTTTTTTAGTAAGTCATTAAATACTTTTTTCTGTTTCTCTGCCTTCCTTAATATCATTCCACGTTTAGCAGGGTTTCGTAATCTCTTAACCGTTTCCTTTTGTTTTTTTTCTTGCTTGCTTGCCTCTCTCTCCTTTTCTTCCCTTTCTATATTTTTTAAATCTCTATCGGTTTTCTCTGCCTTGGCTTTGTCATATCTTTCTATTTCTGATTCTGTTAAATCGCGAGATCCTGCCGAATGAGTTTTTCCGGTCATAAGTTTCCCGTTCATTTCGTGGACGTCGTTAAAGTCGAAGTTCCATTTTCTAGGGGGTGGAGGTCTTGAAGGTCTAATCGGAGCAGACTTCAACCTCATAACTTTCATTTCTGGATCGTAGAAAAATCTCGGTTCCGAGCCTGGTTTTGGCGGAGGTGTTTTCTTTCCAGATACTACAGGCGGAACTGCGTCTTTTACCATACTAACCAATTTCGCTTTTGTGTGGTAAGTCTTCACTCCGTTTTCTGTGGCGGTCTTGCGGATTTTCTTAACCGCGTCTTCTAATTCGTCGAGGTCGCGGTCTTTCGCATATTGCTTATAGGCTTCGTTAATTTTAGGTTGTAGTATTTTCTCGATAACAAATTCTGGCTCTCGTTTCGGTTGTTGCGGTTTCGGTTTAACGTGTTTAAAAAATCTTTTGTTCTCCGAGATAATTTCGATTATCTCCCCCCGCTTTTTTCCTTTTAAGTTGATAAGTCTTTTATCTAAAATATTCTGTCTAATCTTTTTAAGGTCTTCTCTTACTATCTTTCTTATCTTCTTATTATGTTCGGAAACAATAGAGCGAAGTTCCGTAGTCCTGTAAGTTTCTAAAATGTCCTTCATTATAAATTAGCAGATAAAATAAAATATCAGATAATACTAAATGGAGCAAACAATAAAACAATCATTAAAGCAAATGACTAAACTAAAAGATATTATAGATAAGAAAGATAAACCTAAAAAGAAATTAAAACAGAATCAGATATTCGAACTACCTAAGAAGAATAAAAAATCAGCATATGGTAAGAAGAAATAACTCTTCTATAAGTTTTTGCGGAATTCTATATCGTTCTAACCTATTCGAACCCCCCCCTATACATTTTTGCCCTTTTGCTCCAAATCCCGCCTGGTGTTTAGTAGGTCTTATTTTTTCCCAATCCTTATATTTTAGTCTAAGTTCTTTTGTTTTAATATTTATCAATTTCCCATTATCGTTAACCCAGTCATAACCACCAAGAGCAAAAGAGTGCATTTGTTGAATATTTTTTTTTATACTGTTTGATATTGGATTATTATGAAGTGTCCGTTCCTTACTTTTTATTAAAGTCTTTCGTGGATGTTTATCTCCTTCTAGTGTTGTAACTGTAATCATATTTTCGCAGTCATTTTTACAGGTCATAGGAATAAAGCCTTCGATATTAGTCCAGAATCTCGTTTTCTTTTTATAGCCATAGTCTGAATATTTGCAATAATCGACATCATAAAAGGGGAGGTCGGTTATATAAGTTTTCATTTTCCCAGTTTGAGGATTTTCAATAATATAATAGTCGGGGTTAAAATAATTAATTATTTCTCTAACCTTATCAACCATTGGCTTCCCATATTTTTCAATATCTCCCTCTATTATTTCTTTTGTTATAATGTCCGTTGGATGAATTGATTTTGCTTTCCTTCCGATCCACGTTCTACGAAGTGCGCTCCACCATAAACAAACCGGAGAGGCGGTTATAAGTTGGAAGTCCCCCGGGTTATAATCTTTCTTATAGTCCCATGTCATAATATCTTCTTGAATATGAGTTTCGGAAACATAGCCAGACTTAAAAGGACACTCTGCTTTTAGATCTCTATCAAGTGATACAACATTATAACCGAGTTCAGAAGATACCTTTCCGAAAGAATGAGTCCCTGAAAATAGTTCTAGGTGATTCATATTAAAATATATATTAATAAGTTTTTCTTATTTTTTGAATTATACGTAATGATTTAAATTTTATAATCTAATAATATCATAATTAAGAAAAATGGATTTTCCCAATAAAGGAGATGTAATAAATGATATAGCTATTAAAATAAATAAGTTGTTAATTTGGTTAGGATTATATTTAAGCAGTTGATATTCCAAAATATAATATTCTATATATTATATTAAATGTCTACTCCGTCTAATCTTAAACTATATGAGAAAGTAAAAAAAGAAATATTTAAAAAGAATCCTGTTAATAGTGCTTATCGTTCGGGGCTATTAGTTAAAACCTATCAGGAGAGAGGCGGAACCTACAAAGGAAAGAAAGACGAGAGCAAAGGTTTAAGTAGGTGGTATAAAGAATCATGGTCTACGCAGTCAGGCTCGACAACATATAAAAAGAAGTCTGACGTATTCCGCCCCACTGTTAGAGTTACTAAGGAAACTCCGAAGACTTTTAAGGAGTTGTCTAAGAAAGAAATAGAGAAGGCGCAGAAGGAAAAGAAACAAAAAGGGAGAGTAAAGAAGTTTTAAAGCATAAATACCCCATTATACTTAAATAATAAATAGAATAGTTTAGTTTTATACCTACTTAAAGACTAAATTTTAAAATTTATTTCTTAAGTAGGTATAAAACCCCTATTATTCTTAATTAAATAAACATTAATTAAAGCATATCCGCATATTTACGCTATTTAATCCGTATGACTTCTAATAAGAAGGGATAGTTCCGCTAATCCTTCCGTTTCTATCTCGGAGAAGTCATTAGAGATAACACGGGCTTTAATGTTTCTTAGATTGATAGGGAACTTATTATTTAACGCTACATAAAATAAAGTATTCGGTTCGTATTGTATTTGTCCGGTAGAGTTAATAATATTTTCTGTTATTGGTATACTTGATAATATATTTTTCCTACCCTTTGCTTTACTGTGATAAGAATCTACAGGGAGATTTAATAACTCAACTAAATAAGTATTGGTAGCTAACATTAAACTAAAATCTTTATTGCCTATAAAGTCCGCGTTAGAAACTCTTTCATCTGTTGGATTCTGTTCGACTGCTGAGAATCCGAAAAAGTTAGCCATATTCAAAGAGTTAAATATTAAATTATTTATTGAAGATGCCGTTCTCTGTTGTGGTGTTGGAACTACGCCGACTGTATATAATTCTGTTTCTAATGTGTCACCTAATAAAACGTTCTTGCTATCGTATGGATCTACATTCCCAGAACAAAAATCTATTTTGGTCGTAGCTTGTGCGCCATAGATTCCCATAACCATTAAGAAAGAATCTCTCGAATCCGCAGTTCCGAAGTCATAGTCCTCCGCGTGTAAAAGACTCGAAGAACCTCCGCTATCATTACTATGAACTACTAACCTAAGAGAACCTTCATTAAGTTGAATTTCTAAAACGTCATTTTCAGTATGAGTTCCTTCACTAGTCTTAAAAGGTGAAAGAGAGGTTTCAACAAATCCCCCCGCGACACTCGTCTTTATTTCATAGTTACCAGACGATATATTATTCGATGCTGTTCTTATAGCGAATTGATAGTCCGCGTTGGTTATTGTATTACTGACTATTTTATCTTGGTTCTCTGGTGTGTTTGGTATGAGTCCTATAATCCCCCCCGCGTGTGTTGAAGCAGTATCATTTTCAAACTTTCGAAACCTCATTCTAAAAACTCCTGCCCCCTTTACGAATTCTGGCTTACACGCTGCGAAGGATGTTCTTAAAAGTCCTGTCCCTCCTTGTCCGAATAAAAAATTAGCACCTAAGGAAATATTCCTATATTTTACTGCCGTATTACCCGCTATATTCTGAACGAAGTTAATAGCTTTATTTTGGTGGAAAGAAAAGTGCAGTTTTTCATCTTGATCTATACCTACAGATATTTGCGAACCATGTTCCGCGGATGCCCTAACATTTAATAACTTATTCATTCGAGTTTCTATTTCGTTAAACAAATCTAATATATTCGTTTTACTATAAGTGCCTGTGTTAAGTTCGATAGTATGAAGTCCGCCGTATCCCTGAACGTTTGCTCCTTGAATTTGAAACTGGATTTTATTGTCCGTAGCGTCTATAATTAAAAAAGTTAAAGCCTTATTAATACTTACAGATTGAAGAGCTATTTCAGAATTTGGTTCGATAGTTATTTCCTCATTAAATAACGCGTCGAAGATTCCCTTATTCCCGTCGGGGGTATTCGGTTCAGTAGATAAAACTATTAAACGATTTTTCATAATAATTATAGGTAAGAATAAAAAAAAGAATATTTAACTTAATTGGATAATTGATAATATAGCGTTAAAGCAGTTGCCTGATCTCCATTAAAATTGATAAACCTAACATATCTTGCTGGGTGTTCTAAAACTCTATTAATTGTTTCTATATCATTAACACTCTCAGAGCTCATATCTTGTAGATATACAGAAACCATATTTGAGGCAGAATTAGTTAAACTATATTGGACTGTTAATTCAAATGAGTTAGTTGCTTTTCCAAAAAAAGTCATGTATCTATATCCATTTGTATCTACAATAGCAGTAGCAGCACCGTCAGCAAGATTAGCGGCGGCAGATAAGGTTCC
>Ga0209336_10001798_pt1 | contig 10319 bp, 14 predicted proteins | sample LinPmetageLP32_FD_184042 | JGI IMG/M metagenome (GOLD analysis project Ga0209336, IMG submission 184042) | Marine viral communities from the Pacific Ocean - LP-32 (SPAdes) (version 2) | ecosystem: Environmental > Aquatic > Marine > Oceanic | place: Pacific Ocean | collected 2009-08-23 | reverse complement strand
CGGTCTGAATCTATTACTTGTGCTGTGCGGTCTACTGTAACTGTCTCCCCGTTGACCGTCATAGTTCTTACACCTGCAAACTTATCACGATTGAATGTGAAAGGTTGACCGTTTACCGTTAGGGTTTTGTCTGCCATTTATATTAGTAAGCTATATTTGCACCTGTGCCACTTGAGCCAGTGTTGACTGTAGAGCGACGAATAGTAAGAGCAGAAGTACCACTCTTTTTAGAGCCACCACTGCGGTTCTTAAGAGCTTTGTTCTCTACCGTCTTAGCCATCTTAGTAGGAGGGGGAGGAGGAGCGGGTGGTTTAACTGGGTCTGGGACTTTAGGGTCTGACATACACATGGTATTATTCTTTCGTTAGGATGTTTTCGTTTTGAACTTCGAATTGATGGGTAAGGAAATTAATGACCGAGCGTTGTCCATTATGAAAGTCCATATCTCTTAATGACTTACTCGTATCGAAATCTTTTTGGGGGAAGTTTTCGACCAAAGCCTTAAGTATTTGTGGGTGTATTGGGGGAAATGAGTCAGCCATAATTACCTTTCTTCTTGGTTCGATACTTCATATTCCCTCTTCCTTATGTCATCTAACGACTTAGGTAACTTACCATTCTTAATCCATTCCTCAGTTTGAACCAGACACATAGCGTTCCAAACGATAGCACCTGCGTGGTCTTCACTCTCATCTCCTTCGATGAATTGCCATAGGTGTCTATACAAACTATCTATGTATCTACTTAGTGGAATACCCTTAGTCCAGTTGTCGCGACCATACTTATTAGCTCCATCCTCAAAGCGTTTAGAGGCAGCGCGTAGTGCAGCTATGGGTAACAAAGAGGGCATCCCTTTTCCCTCCATCGCATCTCTCACTGCACCTGTGTCAAACTCTGAGCGTTTACCACTATCAGGTAATGTTACTTTCTCGGTGTCCATAGTTTTATCTCTTTAGTTTCTAAGTTGTAATGCTGTTTCTGTAAGATGTAGGCTAGTCGTGCTGTGAGTAGGGCATCCTCTTCCGTGAGGTCATGCTTCTTATATTCAGTAACAACGGTCTTCCACGTAGCACCATTCTTGTTTAATATCTTTTCTGCGGTCTTAATGCCAACACCCTTGAGACCTTTGTAGCCATCAACAGGGTCACCCGTGAGTGTTTGGATAAGGTGGAAGCGTTTAGCTTTTCTTATTCCTGTCTTAGTAATCTCGTCCTTCAGGTGGTTATACCAAGTGATAGGCAGTGTGCCGAAGTCCTTGTCACCGCTAACCGCTATGGTATCCTTGGGGTTCCTAGTGCAGAGAACACCGATGAGGTCATCAGCTTCTAAGTTATCTACAATCAACCCGTTATGGTAGTCATACATATACTCAGTTAATGCCTTGATACACAACGGCTTACGTTTGGCTGAACGGTTAGCCTTGTAGTCTGGATAGAGGTCATGACGGAAGTTTGTCTTACTACTAATACAAGTGATGTAGTCAGTAGCTTTTAACTTCTTCATAATAGTCTCAACGAGTTCGTCTACCTTTGCAGTGGCTTCTGCTTCCGATGAATGGAGTGTCCATGTATTGTCATCCCATTTAGTTTCCACCTCTGATGAAAACGCTGCACGATATATAATCATATCGCCATCTATCATTATTGTTTTACCGCTCATATTTCTTTTTTGAATGTTTCTAGTTTGGTTATAAGTTTGACTAAGTGAATACGTTGTAGCTCTAGACTACTGAGAGTTTGCTTAAGCTCATCAATCTTAACATCTAGACCCAGCACAATAGATTCTTTTACTAAGTGTTCTTTAGCCATTAGTGTGTATCCTTCCAGTTGTTTCCTACTTTATATTCACCATCAAGAGGACACTTGAAGTTCAAGTCATCACCTGCTTTGGTAATTGCTTTGACGAATAACTCTCCAAGAACTGGAGCATCCTTCTCGTCACAACTAAACTGCACCTCGTCGTGAACATTAGCGTGCATTAGATAGAACCTTGGAGCCTCTGCCACAAAGTTCACTAGGGCTTGTTTCATTATGACTGCACCTGCGGACTGCAACAGTAAGTTGAGTGCTGAGTGTGCTGAACGACAAGGTAACCTACGTCCATCAAGACCGATAAGTGAACCGACTGATGTGACCTTAGCTTCGACTGCTGTTACTAACTTGCTGTATGCTGGTAGGTTCTTCTTGAAGTTACCCTTGAGGCGCTTGCCTTCTTTAGAACTACCGCCAACAATAGAACCAATCTTGGCATCACCTGCACCATAGAGTGTGGCATAGATGAAAGTTTTAGCTTGGTCTCTTGTCTCTAGTCCTGCTGCTTTCTGATTAGCTGTGTGGATGTCACCTTCAAGGATAGTCTTAGCATACTTACCGTTGTCCCACGGGTATAGATAGTGGGCAAGGCATCGTAGTTCTAAACCACTAGCGTCACATCCTACTAATACTTTACCCTTTGGTGCAGTGAATAGTTCTCTACACTCACCACCATAGGGACTACGGACGGATGGGACTTGAGCTACGTTTGGTGATTGATGAGTGCATCGACCACTGATAGCACCATTAGTATTTATACCACCATGTATCTTACCCTCACGCTCTAACTTAATCCAAGCTTGGTTACCTTCCATGAGTTGTCCAAGTCTTTTGGAGATGGTCAAGAACTGTAGTAGCTTGAGAGACTCCTCAGTGTTAATGTCCTTAAGAACGCTTTCGTTTATAGCAGGACGCTTACCATCAAACGCATCAGGCTTCCATCCTTGCTCCATCAACCTAGCAGATATTTGGTCACGACTGTTGGGGTTGAATGGAATAGATTTAGTTTTGCGGTCACCCTTAATACAATCGTTAGCTTTGTAACCTACCTCTAGCATAGCTTTCTTTGTGGGAAAGACATCACCGTTTCGGTTCTGCCATTGGAAACTTTTAGTTTCTTCAACGATAGGAGGAAAAGCTTTTTGTAACTCTGACTCTATCTCGCACCTCTCAAGCATCAGCCTCTCCATAAGTTCAACAGCTTTTCTATTATTAAAAGGAAACCCGTTGTATTCTTGGAGACGCATTTCTATAGCGAACTTATGCTCAAGCTCTATCATTTGCTCTGATGGATGTCTGCACTTTAACCACAGATACAAAGCAGAAGTCACACGAACATCTTGCTCGCAGTAATCTTGCATCTCTTGTGTCCACTTTGACCAGTCCGCTGTCTCACCATAGTTATCCTTGAGGATACCTAGTCGAGTTCCCCAAGCCTTGAGTGAGTGTGAGCCTATTAGTTTAGTGTCAAAGTCTACACGCTTAAAGTCATCGTTGCGTACATCTGGGAAGATACACCGAGCTAACACCAAGGTGTCTATCACGTTGTCGTGAGTGAACCCATATAACTTACGAAGGGCAGGGACATCAAAGCCTATGACGTTGTGTCCTACAATAGTATTAGCGTTGCTTAACTTCTCAAGTCCTTCTTCAATGTTACCTGCTACTGTGCTGTAGCTGCTCATCTCTTGAGTGTATGACTCGTAGATGGATAAACAATGAAGGGTTTCTAGGTCACTCAGTGTTGCCCAGTTTTTAATTCCGTTTGTCTCTATATCAAATGTCAGTGTGTTCATATATTATTGTGTAGTTCTGTGGCATTATACCCACGACGTTGTAATCAATCCATTCTACTGCTTCCTCATCTGTCATGCCTTGCGACATAAATACTTCGATAAGTTTTGCGTACGAATAGACTAAGTAACCTCTATTATCGTGACCAATGATTGCATCATCGCAACCATCAAATCGTATCGCTTCATCAACTAAGCTCTCCATTGTTTTTAAGTTCTGTTAATCGTTCTAGTGGTAATAGGATTCCCTTACTGGAGTTCTTATCTCCACCTCGTTTATCCATAGTGCTTCCCTTCATTGGTTCTATTATCTCCTTGAGTTTGGTTGTCTCAATAAAGATGAAAAGATTCTCGAAAGCAAAGCACCAGTAGTCTGCCTCGGAGCGAGAGATACCAGAGGGCTTGCCCCTTGATTCATATTCAATATATAGGTTGCCAGTAGTCTTCGCTTTAAGGTCTCTTTTGACCTCAATCTTTTTGTCTTGTAAAAGGTCAGCCACTTGCTTCTCAGCAATCTGTCCCACCTTGAGGTCGTATCTGAAGTTTGAACAATATTCCATAATTTAAAAGTAATTTTCACCTGTCTCTCCCTCTATAAACTTTTCCTCTGTTAATCGTCCTGTCTCTACTTGCCACCTTAAGTTGCAAGCAACACCAGTATCACCACTGAATCTATTCTTCAGGACTCTTACTGATGTGAGATGTTTACTCTCTGCGTCTTGTTGGTTCCGCTCTAAACCAATAACCATATCGCTTAGTTGTGCGATACCTGCCGACCCTCGGAGTTGTGCTACCGATGTGGTTGCACCGTCTTCGTGTCCTCTACCTTCTGGTCGCTTCAAGTGACTGACAAGTATGACACCCATCTTGCACTCTTCCACCAAGGCACGAAGCTTTGTCATTAGGTTGTCTATCATCCGACGTTCATCACCTTCAGAGCTACCTGAGATAACGATTGAGATGTGGTCGAGAACTATGTACTCAACATCTAATGACTTAGCCATGTATCTTATGTGACCAACAAGTTTGTCTCCTTCCAGAGAACCCCAGTGGTCATATAAAAAGAATCTACCATTACCCACGGTAGCTTCGTATGCTGCTTTGTATTCCTCATTAGCATCGAAGTTATCTAGGTGTAGTAATTTATTGAGATGTAAACCAATGATACCATTCCCAGTTCTCTCAACACTTTCTTCTAGTGCTATGTATCCTATCTTCTTATCGGTGGTGGTAAGTATGTTGTAAGCTACTTCCTTACATATCTGTGACTTACCTATGCCACTGCCAGCACAGAAGGTAATTATCTCTCCAGTGCGGATACCACGAGTGACCTTGTTCAATCCCTCAAAAGGATAAGGGATAGACTCAAAGTTCTTAGGTGATGTAAGCCTTTCATATAACTCATCTCCACCTACGATTGCGTCTAGTCCCCACACCTTGGCGTTCCATATAGCCTTTAGTATTTCTTTGGGCTGCTCGGCTAACAACAATTCGTTAGCATCCTTCATGGGTAGGTTAGCAATCTTACATTTACCTGCTGGTATGATGTGAGCTACATCTTCCATGCCTTGCTTGCCCACCTCATCGGAGTCAAACATAAGCACAATCTCTTCAAACTTATTCAACCATTCAAGCTGACGTTTGAATAATGACTTTGCACTCTGCACTCCAGAGCTAAGAGAAACCACTTCCCAAGTGTTATTCTGAACCTGACTAACTGTAAGACAATCTATCTCACCCTCGGTGACTACTAATCGTTTACCACCATTGGGGAATAGGTGCTGTCCGAAGAAGTGAGTAGGAGAACCGTTACACTTGAATGTCTTATCAGCGTAACGATATTTTTGGGCAACAACTTTTTTATTTAAGTCGTAATAGTTGGCGATGTGGACGGTCTGTCCATTAACTTCTCCTATCCTATAGTTGTATTTCTTACAGGTCTCTTCATGAATACCCCTCTTGGGAAGTGGCATGATTTTACCCTTAACGAAATTGTCTGCTACCTCTCCAACAACAGTGTCATTGGTGGTAGTAAAGTCACCACACGAATAACATTTAGTTGTTCCGTTGGTGTTTAATGTAAGTGCGTCACTGCTGCCACAGTCTGGGCAAGGTTGGTGTGTTTTTAGCGGTGTTAAATCATCCATGTGTTTGGTATTTCTTTGTGACACCACATGAATCCATGAGTGTCACACCATTGTGCGTATGTTGTTTTACTCTTTCGACTAAGAGTGTTGTGTGCGTTCTGAAATACAAACCTGATGTCCAACTCTGGATGGCACTCTTTAACGAGCTTGTGTTTAGTCCTATCGCTGGGTAGAAAATAACCTTTAACTTCAAGAATAACTCCGTTGGGTAAAATAAAATCAGGTTTGTAGTGGCTTGTCCTATAATATTCCAATCGCAGGGTTTCGTAGGAGAAAGCAACCTTCGCATCTTTAAGTGCGGCAGCTACTCTCTCCTCGAAACCTGAACGATAGGGAGATTTAGAACGGTGCTGTTTCCGACGATGTCTCATTCGTTTCCGTAAATGTTTCGTTGAAGGATTCCCCTGTATATCCCCCATCACTTTTACCGAAACCGTAGCTGTCCGAAGAACCACCGCCATACTCAACCAACTCCATAATCTGGACTGCCTTGAGACGTAGTGTGTATCCGAACCCTTGGCTTGGGATGAACCAGAAGTTTGGCTCAACAGCAAGTTTAAGTTCAGAACCACTGCCTACTTTTGGTGTGGCGATTTTACTTCCTTGGCTATCAAAGCAGACAACAGTGAACTCAATGAGTCCTCTTGTTTTAGTCTGCCTTTGAGCTACCTGCTTGGCAAAAATCTCATAGTCCCCATCAGGAGTAATCCTTACTGGTTTGTTTGCTGATTTCTTCAGCTTCTTACCATGAGCTTTGCACTCAGCGTCATACGCTGCGTCATATAATTTATCGATGCCCAACTCAAAAGCACTGAAGTCATCCTCACTTACGTGAAGCTTGCAAGAATACAAGCCGTCTTCGTTGAACTTTGTGTCTGGTGTATCGATACGTGGGTAAACTGCTTTACCCTGTGGTGTTGTTATTGTATTTGCCATAATTTATTTGCGTTCCTTTCTGATTATTAGAATTAATTGCATTAGCTGAAAAAGTATTCACTGTCCTTGAGTTGTGTGAGGTCAGCGTTCCCATAGGCTGGCGGGTCTGGGAATGTTATGTCGGTGTTGTTGACTTCTAATTGATGTTTCCAATCTTGGAGGAGGTCAACACTAAACATCTCATAGAAGACATTTCTTATAACCTTACTCATCTTGTCGCAGTTCGTTGAGTGCGTCCCATAGCTGTCATGAACCATACTGAAATCGTATATGTCTTCTTGTTGGTTACACTGAATGACTGACTTGTGTAACGCAGCACCATCTAGTGCGTGAACAAAGTTAGGACTGACACCATTAGATTGTTTCCGTGATGAGATTTCATCCTTGGTATCATAGAAGGTTACGTGTGTAGCAGTCCCACCAATCCAAGTGCTTATCTTTTTCTCGTGTAACTTGTGATACTCTTGATGCACTGGAAAGCCACTCGGACTTACCCAACTCATTGCTCGTTGTTGTTCTGAGATGAGTCTAGAACATTCTTGGAACCACTGCATACACTGCTTAGGTCTGTCGAGGACTGACTCAATGCCATTCCATACAAGTGTAGATAGATAGTGGATGGCTTTATACTTTATGCCCTCGTCAAAGCGTGGCTTAGTTGTGTCCTTGTGAATAGTCTCGTCATACCAGTCATTGATGTAGGCACGATTAGAGTAGGGTGTAAGACCATAGCTGTAACACATGACAGGACGCTTAGTTGTCTTGCGGTCTAACCCAAAGTCTAACCATTGCTGACTAAATGCAACGCCTTGTTGTAAGTCTATCTTAAGCTGCTCAACAACCTTGTCGGACACCACTCGGTAGATGTCAGCAGGTGTATTGGTTGGGAGAACATTGGTTGCTTGCATCCCATACTCATCACGAGTAAGCATTGAAAGTATCTGCAATCCATTGTTGGTGGCATCCATGTTCACTGGTAAGAAGCTGTCTATCTTCTTGTTGACCATGTAGTTACGCCATTCAAAGCACCACGCTAGGAACTGCCAAGGGGTAGATGCCTCTGTCCATAGAAGGTGTTCGGTAGGATTCTGGGCAATGTCTATTGCTATCTTGCCAAAGTCGTAAGCCCACTTAACACGCTCATCAAGTGATACCTTATCATTACCAAAGGTGTTGGCTCCGTGTATGGCTAACCACCTTGCATCCTTGTCATTCTTAATCTTACAAGACCGATAGAACTGCAAGAGTCCTCGTGACATATCAGTGCCTTGAACACCAAGAAAAGCAGGGACGTTGTAAACCCTACCTCTGAAGTCACAGTTACTAGGATAGAAGAAACGATTACCTTTTAGTTTCTCTGCTACATATAAAGTCTTGGACGTAAGTAGTCGTTTGCTACGTGTCGATAGGTTGCGACCATAGATACCTGCTGCAATCCGTCTCCATGTAGTATTACTATCAGGGTTGTCATGAAAGTCACTAGGAATATCTGGTAGTTCTTCATCCTCTCGGCTAGGTAGCTCACCTACTTGCACATTGTTTTTCCAAGCCCAGTCCATCACCTTGTAGACATTATCGTTCACTGTCCAAGGTGTATTCTGTATGAGGTTACACGCCTCCATCGGTTCTTCTAGTTTACCTTTGATAGACCTGATGTAATCCATGTTAGTGGACTTGATAAAAGGAAGTTTGGGAAGATAGGTGTCGGAGGAGCTATACCCACCTTCCCAAACAGACTGCCAAGGTGTTGGGAGTTCCACGCTTGGTAGCCAAAATGGCTCAAGGAGTTCACGGTCGGTGTTATAATCCTCAATCCACTGTAGTGTTTCTTTCGTTGCCGTAACATATCTAGTTGGGGACTTCTTCTTACGCTTCCCGTCTTGCACATAGATATATTCTATTAACCCAGTGCTTACCCTGAGTATCTCTACTAAGTTTAGACCACAACTTAATCTATCTCGTTGTCTCCACCCCTCCCATTCTGGCATCAATCCCTTATCGGTTTCATGGAGCATTGAACGTCTGATGTGCCGCCTTGTATTACCAAGACCGCCTCGCTTACGCTTTGCACCCAAGATGATGCCTTCACCCTTAGGATTATTCCTAACTAAGAACGAACATCTTATTTCATCTTCAACTCTTGCACCCACAAAGGCAGCTACACTGCTCATTGGTTTCCTCAAGGTAATGCTATCGATGACTGCCTTGATTGTTATGAACGCAATCACAGGCGCTTTAGCTTTTACAATATCAATTTGCCACCTAGCTTTAGTCTTTGGTTTCTTCCATGTGATGAAAGAATCTTCAATCGCTTTGGCTAATAATGGTAACGCTCCTCGCATCAATCTCTGCCCATACTTTGTCTCTCCCTCAACCTCTCTTGCCTTGGCACTTTCGATTTTATTTCGATAGCGACCCTTGCCAATTTCCGACATATCGGCATTGAGTTTTTGTTGATTTAGCATAAGTGTGATTGTCCCTATACGGACAACGAAATCAATTTACTTTCATAAATGAAATAAATATTTGGTCTAGTGTATAGGGTGAGTTTTATATAGTTTCAATTGTGTTATTAAATAACGTGGATTTTAAGTCCAGTGCGTCTACCATTCCGCCACGCTCGCATATTCCATATTCTCTAGAGAAATCAAAGACTTACAACGAAAAAACTCAGCGAAAGAAATTGAAATTAGGGACAAAAATAACGCAAGATTGTCCCTGATTTGTCCGTGGTTTGTCCCTAACTTTTTTGTATCTATGTTAGTTAACATCACTGTCGTTACCTTTATCAATTAAAACACGTTCACTGAGTCGTTTAATCTTAGCCTTCAAACCCTCGATGTCGTTATTAAGGGTCTCATTTTGTTTTGTCAAGGCATCACAAGCCTTGGTCATAGAATTAAGTCCTCGTGTTAAAATACTTTCGGTATCAGGTGCGTATAGTGACTTACTTTTTTTTGCGGGCATATTTAGTTTTAGGTTTGGTTTTAGGTTTAGGTGTCTTAAGCTTTGCAGCTTGCTTGATTAGTATTGTTGATGTTCTCATAAGGTGTTTTCTTTAATTGAATTAAGTGCATCTCTAGCGTCAAGCAAATTAGTAGGGATTAACTTGGCGTAAATCAATGTGGTCTGGATTGTCTTGTGACCCATCCACTTCTGAACGATGGCAAGGTTGATACCTCGTTGCACCATGCGTGATGCGCAAGTGTGCCTTGTAAGATAGAACACAAACTCTTTGTCGGCTTCATGAGTGTGACCCGTAGCTGCTCTGACCCAATCCCAGTTCTTTCTTATCGTTGGCTTGTCAAACTTAGCAAAGGGATACACGGAGCCATCCATGAGTTTGTTGTAGGCTCTCACGGCTCGGTCAGTTAAGGGCAGGGTGCGCGGCAAGGTCGTTCCTGCGGTGTTTTTAACTGACTTGATGTCTACCACCCATCCTAGTTGGTCATCCAACCTTACGTCCCTTGTGTGTATGCCTCGTGCCTCACTAGGTCTCATGCCTGTGTCGATTGAGAAGATAAAGAAGTTCCTAAAGTCCTTCCTGCCGTGTTCGGTAAGCAGGTCTATGATAAGGGTTTCTTCCTCAAGGTTAAAGAAACGCAAGCGAGCGTTGTTGCCCACTCTAGGTC
>Ga0209336_10001797_pt1 | contig 10325 bp, 28 predicted proteins | sample LinPmetageLP32_FD_184042 | JGI IMG/M metagenome (GOLD analysis project Ga0209336, IMG submission 184042) | Marine viral communities from the Pacific Ocean - LP-32 (SPAdes) (version 2) | ecosystem: Environmental > Aquatic > Marine > Oceanic | place: Pacific Ocean | collected 2009-08-23 | reverse complement strand
TTAATGTAATAGGTACTAATGGCATTAATAAAGCTATTGCAACCAAAAACCATGACCTTATAGATAACCTTCGTTCCATTTGCTCGTAAGTTTCTGTTTTCATGTTTAAACCCCTTTTTTATATAAAGATGATGATAAAATTAAGTTTCTGCTTATATTATACATATCAGAAACTTTCCATTCTGCCATTAATGATGATTTCGCTTTTATATATTCTACATCTACAAAAACATTATCAATATTTTTTTTAAATACTATTCTATGAATACCTTTCATAATTATCCCCTTTTAATTTAAATTAGTTAAAATATATTCACCTGATTTTATTTTTTTTCTTGTATCGTTTACCCCTTCATTTAAAAAATCCCTTCTATATTTTGCTGTAGTTGTTGAATAATTCCAGTAATAAGAATCTAAAAAAACTTTATTTTCCGTTCTTTTACATATAATAGAATTGTACGATTGAAAAAATACGCCTTTGTCAGTATATATAATGAACTGATTTGGTACTGAATTTCCTTTGTCGCTTTTCATGTTTTCAACTTTCATGTTTAAACCCCTTTTTAAAATTTAACTTCTTTTCTTTTTGGTACTCTCTTATAATAACTTAAATATTTTATATGTCAACCTATTAATAATTAATTTTACTTATCATTAATTATTAAGTTTAAACAAACTTTTTAGATAAAAAAATAGAGGGCGTTTAAACCCTCTAATAAAATCATTAGCTTTAAAAAGGAATTAAGAAAAAACTAATAATTTTTTAAAAAAATAATTAAAATAAAAATAATTAAAATAAAAATAATTCATAAAAAATAATTGTAAAAATAATCCCTATGAAAAAAAATAAAATACTGCAATTCCTTTTTTTTCTTTTTTCTACCAAAAAACTATCCCATTTAATCATAAAAAATCCTTATAAATATTTATAAAAAACTGCCCATTTATCTCTCAATTTATCTAAATTCCAAAATTCCCATAAACTAGATGAGCCGTCAGAAATTCTATTTTCTTTTTCTGATAGTTCAGTCCATAAAATATACTTTCCTTTAAATACGCTAGTATCTGTAAAAGACTGAAAATCATTGTCATAATGAATTTTACTTACCATATTATTATGAGGAAATAAAATAAAACATTCCCCAATATCGTAAGTTTCATACATTTTTTTTATTTGTTTTTCTGTGGCTTTTTTTCTCTGTGACATAAAAACAGTTCCATCTTGATTATCACAAATTAAAAATTCCATATCGCTTTTTGTTGCTTTATTTAATAATTCAAATAATAATGATTTCATGTTTAAACTCCTTTTTATTAAAAATATAATTAAAAAATGTTTATAGGTTGGAGTAGGAGTCGAACCTACACTGCTCTCATAAAAAGTTGCAACAATTTATGGTCTGCTGTTCTCGGTAATATCTACTTATACATAGAGGTAGATTACCTAACCTTTGGTTATATTCAACCATGACTGGTTTTCCCTTAAATTACATAATGCTTCCACATTATATAAACCGATTTAGCTTTAGAGTACACCTCTAAGCAAGATGTATGGGGATTCTCGCCCCACTAACTTTCAGATAAGTTTGCAAACAAATCATCAAGCCTTCAACATATCGTTAGTAGAATATTTCCTCAAAGCCGAAACTTTTAAACTATCCCACCTATAAACATTCTTTAATTACCTGACTACTTTTTAAGTATAGCACCTTGTCAAAGTTTGTCAACCTTTTTATTTATCTTTTTTGCTTCTGCGTTTAAACTATTTCTTTTATTCTCATCTCTTACCCACTGCCTAGTTGCTTGTTTTTCTTCTTCAGTAGGAAATCTATCTTTATAATCCCAAGTAAGTTTAGTTTCTTTTCCTTCGCTGTTAATAAAAATTTCTATTGCTACAAAATCACTTTTCTTTTTATAATTACTATGTTTCAAAAAAATTCTCCTTGATAGGTTTTTCTTTATGATGTTTTTCAATTACTCTTATAACTTGTTCTTGAGTTACATTGCAAACATCACAACATAACTCTAAAATCCATAAATCTTTTTTATCACGACCATATAACCAATTTAAAGCATCTCGTTTAAACTCTACTTCAGTTTGTTTTCTTACAGGTCTTTGTGCTAAATAATCTTTTTTAGGTTCTCTTTTTACAAATTCCATGTTAGGTTGTTTTCTTTTATATCTAACATTTTTCTTTTTGCTTTCTTCATATTTTTTTAATTTTCCTTCATGCTTTATTTCTTTTTTTTCTTTATAAATTAAATATTCTTTTAATTTTTCTTCATGAATTTTCTCTCTTTCTATATATTGAATTTTCCATTTAGCTAATTTTTTTAAATATTTTGCTTCCTCTTTGTTGTCGTCATCATCAAAAACATATAAAGCATCAACCATAGCTTGAGATAAAATTCCTTTAAAAAGTCTTTTAGTATTTGTATTCATGTTATTTCCTTGCTTTATTGTCTAAACTCATTTTATTGGCTTCATATAAGAGCCATACAGCGATTAAAAGTAGCTAGGTGATACCCTAGCCACCCCTTATTTAACTTATCTTTCATCAATAATTGCTTTATAGATATGAGTTACAATCGTTGCAAATTCTTGTTGGTTATACCTAGAGATATGAATTTCAGAAACCATATCTCTAAACTTAATAAGTTCATCAACCTTATTTATTTTTTCTTTTACTGCATTTTCTAATTTTCTATTAGGCATATCAAATATTATTTTACCCATGTTTAAACTCTCCTATCATAGTTTTCATTAGCCAATCGCAATGCTTCTAAAACTAAAGCAGTTGACTCTAAATTGTTTTCTTTTGATAACTCAATATAAAATTCTTCATATAAATCTTGTATCGCATCTGCTCTACTCATATCTGCTCTCCTTTTTTGTTTACTCTTTAAGTTTATCCTAGTTTCAAATAATGTCAAGCGTTATTATTTTACCCCTATGAAATCAACATCAAGGCATTCTGTATCAGTTTTCAAATAAACACTTGCACCATAATTTGCCTGTTCAAACGCTTTTCCTTTGTTACACACTACCTCGCTAGGTGTAGTGTTTTCTTGATAAGTTTCATAGATATGTAATAACCCCATGCCTACAAGACTACCTATAAATAATCCTGTTGCTAACCATGTTGCACTATTATTATTTTTCATTATTTTTCTCCTCTTTTTCAAGTTGTCTTATCTTCCAATCATCATAATCTCTATCAGGGTCACGCTCTGGTGTTTGATAAAGTCTTCCGTCTTCCTCATCAACATATTCATTAGTTCCTTTACTCATCATTTACCTCCACTAATTCATAAAACCCTATTGAATTGACATAGTTTATTTTATCAGCTTCTTTATCCCAACCATAAAAACTAATAAACTTATTTCCAGAACTCGGTTCTTCCCAGATATTAAAATCTATTGTTTTATCAGGGTGCATACCCTCAAATTCTACATCTACATCCATTGCTCCCCACATGTCATAAAATGGGAAAATCATTTGTTTACTCATCTTCACTCTCCTTTTTTGTTTACTCTTTAAGTATATGCTATATATTTTTATTGTCAAGCATTATTTACAATTAAGTATAGACAACATCTATACTTTGTATATACTAGATAAGATAAGAAAAGAGAATATATATATATCATGAATGGCAAACAGATTAAAATAAGTCTTGACAATCTTAATTTACCTGTTAGTATATACATTCATTCAATAAGTAGAGGAGTTACAATGAAAGCGTTTAAACTAGATGTTGAAAAAGTAATAACTATTACAGCTACATATTTTGTTGAAGCAGAATCGGAAGATGATGCTTTACAGGTAATAGAAGATAAGCAACAAAGAGGAGATATAGAACCTAACAATATTGGAAAAGATAGTAGTATTTATGATGATAGATTAGGTGATGATAGAGGAACTTTTGAAGTAGACGAAGATTGGTCTGTTGATAGCATAACAGAACTAAAGCTAGAAAAAGAAGTAGCATAATTATAGGGGGTGGCAACACCCCTTGTATTTTTAAAACTAAAGGAGCAATTATGAATCAAGAAATATCGTTAGAGTATGTAAAAGAAAATTTTAAGAATCAATCAGAGATAGCAAGAAAATTAGAAATTAGTAGACAAGCAGTTAGTAAGTGGTTTATTACAGGCTCAATTCCAAAGTTAAGGCAGTATGAATTAATGGAGTTGTTAAATAAAGGTGTTTAAACTTACAAAAGGAAAGTTATGTATAAGATAAAAAATTGGGATAAGTTTCAGCATTACAAACCCAAAAATGCAAAGCACCAACAAAAAATGACATGGTATAAAATGTATGGAGCAGATGTATTAAACGACCATATTTACATGAAATTATCTACAACAGAAAAATTGTTTTTAAGGGAAGCATGGGATTTAGCTTCTCAATTTAATGGCAATTTGCCTGACATGGAAAATTGTGCTTTTAGATTAAGACAATCAGAAAATGATTTAAAGAAAGCATACGATAATTTAAGTGCAAAAGGTTTTTTAGTGTCTAGTGATGATATAGAAAAAGTATATACACCTTCTATAACTATACAAGCAAGTGCAGAAGTTATTAAAAACCCTTCAAAGTTGTTTGAGGAATGGTGGGACTCTTTGCCTGACAAAAGAAAAAATAATAAGAAAGGCTGTGAAAAATTATGGTCTAGTAAAAAATTAGATAACATTGGTAAGGATATTATAAGTTGGACAAATACAATGAAGTCTACAAAAGAATGGAAAGAGGGCTTTAATCCTTCACCACCAACGATTTTAAATCAAGAAAGGTGGAATGATACTACCAACAAACCTACTGAACTAAAAGGAGTATTATGAGTGAATTAAATGCTACTGAAATTATAAATCAACTCACAATAACTAAAGAAGTCTTACAAAAAGGTGGATATTATGAAGAAGAACAAGATTTTAAAGTTAGGACTACAGATTTTTTATTACCTGAAGTTATTAAATATTTTAAGGAAGAAAAAGGGAGTGGGTTTTCTTTAGGATTTGATAAGACAGATTCAGATTGTAATTTCCTAGTTAGGAAAGGTGAGGTTACAATTTTAACAGGTAGTAGTGGTAGTGGTAAAACTACTTTTTTAAGCCAAGTATTAATGAACATAATGCAGACAACAAATGTTTTAGTAGCTAGTATGGAAATGAAACCTGTGTTGCAAATTGCTAAAATGATACAACAAACAGGCAACAAAGAGCCTACAGAGTTAGCTATTAGAGAGTTTTGTGAGAAGTACACAGACAAACTTTGGTTATTTAATGCTAAAGGTACGACTACAGAAGAAGATTTAGTGGCTAGTTTGCACTATGGAAAGCATATTTTAAATGTAGATGTGTTTGTTATAGATAGCTTAATGAAGGTGGATAGCATTGCAGAAGATGACTATGGCTCTCAAAAGAAGTTTATTAATAAGATTAGCTGTATTGCTAGAGATTTAAATATTCATGTTTTTATAGTTGCACATACAAAGAAGTTAGCAGATGATACAGTTATACCTGATGCTTCACATATATTAGGCTCTAGCCATATTAGAAATTTAACTGATAATATATTGTGCTTACACAGACGAAAAGATATTGAAAAGAAGATAGAGTTAAAAGAATTAGAGGAAGGGGATAATCCTTGTACTTGTTATTTAATGGTACAGAAACAAAGGAATCATACTTTTGAGGGAACATTTGGACTTTGGTTTAGTAAAGAAACTCAAAGGTTTAAGGAGCGACCATGACAATTAATGAATTAATAAAAGAGTTTAAACGCAATTTTAAAGACTTTGAATATAAAGCAACAAGCAATAAAGGGCAAGTGTTTAAGTCTAAAGGATTTGATGAGGCAGATAAAAAAATCAATAAGTGCTTGACAAAATGATTTGACTAGTTATACTATTAACAAGAAACAATTTATTAACCTTTAAAAAGAAGGAAAAAAAATGAGTAAATCAAACGAAATGGCAAGAGAAATTCTAGAAGCACAATCACAAGAAGTAATCACTAATGCAGAAATGGAAGCTGATTTAATTGAAATTGAACAGCAAAAAAGATTGCAATACACACAAGAAGTTATAAATCAGATATTTGGAGTATACAAATGAGCAAATTTAAAGAATTAAGTGCAATAGATGTAAATGAACATAAAAAAAAGAAAGGGCGATTTAATTATTTAAGTTGGGTATTTGCTGTAAAAACTTTACTTGAGCAAGACCCTGATGCTAACTGGGAATATAAAGAACCATTAACATTACCTGATGGAAGTATGTTGGTATTTTGCACAGTTACAGCATTTAAAAAACCTATGACTTGCCAACTTGCTGTTACTGATTTTAACAATCAAGCTATAAAATCGCCTAATTGTGATGATTTAAGTAATGCAATGATGAGATGTTTAGTTAAGGCAATAGCTTTGCATGGTCTTGGATTATACATTTATGCTAACGAAGACCTCCCCCCACATGATGTTCTTGAGCATATTAAAAACATTTATGCAGATGAGGGTATTACCAATGCAAGAAATTATTATACAACCTTAAAATCAGAAAATGATAAAAAATTATGCGAAGATTACATGATAAAAATTATTGCGGAGAATAAATAATGGAACAACGAAGTGCTGAATGGTTCTCTGCTAGGTTAGGTAAGGTAACTGCTAGTAAAGTAGATGATGTTATGGTTAAAGTAAGGAATGGCGAATCTACTTACAAAAGAAAGTATCGTATGCAATTAGTTACAGAAAGACTTACTAATAAGGTAGTTCCTGTTTTTATGAACTCTGCAATGGCTCATGGTGTGGAGTTTGAAGACAAAGCTAGGGTTGAGTATGCCAATAAAATGAAGTTATTAATAGGAAAAGATGTTAGGGAAGTTGGCTTTATAGACCACCCTACTATTAAAATGGCAGGAGCAAGCCCTGATGGGTTAGTTGGTTTAAACGGATTAATTGAAATTAAATGCCCACAGCCTATGACACATACAGAAACATTACAAACAGGAGTTATTGCTAAAAAATATATACACCAAATGCAATGGCAAATGGCTTGTGTAGGAAAAGATTGGTGCGACTTTGTATCTTACCACCCTGACTTTCCTAAAGAATACCAACTTTTTATCAAGAGAGTTGAAAGAGATAATGACTTAATAAGTCGTTGTGAAGGAGATATACAGGAATTTTTAACATCAGTTGAAGATATAATTAAATCAATTAAGGAGAATAACTAATGGCAACAGTAGGAATTTCAGCAAGTATAGATGTAAGTAAGATAGATAAAACTAAACTAATTAAGGGAGAAAAAGGTACTTATTTAAATATTACTGCTTTCGTTAATTTAGATGAAAAAGACCAATATGATAACAATGGTATGATTACACAATCAGTTACAGCAGACGAAAGAGAAGCTGGTACAAGAGGTGTTATATTGGGTAACAGTAGAGTGTTTTATACTGGAGAAAGTTCAAAGCCAGAATCAAGCTCTAAAAAAGAAGTTGTTGTAGAAGAAGAAGCAGATTTGCCATTTTAACTAGGGTAGAAAAAAGGGGGTTTAAACACCCCCCTATTTCTTAATAATTATTTATTCATTACATACATTGTTACTTCGAAACCGAAACGCATTTCAGTAGCAGATGGTGTTGTCCACATAATAGGTGTCCTTTAGTTAGTTGATAAAATAGTATTTTACCTTATAATCTAACTAAATTATATATAAAATGTATGATTAACAAGTAGTGAAAATTATTAAACTTAATGGAGAAAAGCATGACTGATTATTTAGTAAATCCAAAGCATTATAAGTCTGATAAAGGCTTAGAGTGTATTGACTGCATAGAAGGAGTGGTAGAAGGGCTTACAGGAATTGAGGCTACTGATACAGGAAATATTATAAAATATATATGGCGTTGGAAAAATAAAGATGGCGTTAATGACCTTAAAAAAGCTCAATGGTATATAAATCATTTGATTGCTCATGTAGAAAATGATACAGAAAAATTAAAAACTATGGAAGAAATTTTAATTGATAAGCAATTAGATGAATTGCATGACGAAGATTAATTTAAGAAAAGCACATCTATGTAATGTGTGTAATAAATATGCTTGTTACCATGATGGAAAAAATTGGTGGTGTAGTTTAGAAACAAGCATGGGTAGTTTTAATATGACTGGTGTTTGTAAAAATAAGGATAAAAATGATAAGTTGCCCAAAGTGTAAAGATGTAGAAATGATATGGGGTGGTGACCATGACAATGATGACGAAGATGATAAGCAATATTTAATTATGTCTAATTTTAGTTGTCCCAATTGTGAAACAATAGTATATGTAAATTGGAGTGAAAAAAATGACAAAGGGTAAAGAGATACTAAAGAAAAATAAAGAAGCGTTACAAGACCATAAGTGGATTTGGGAAGGGTATCATTACACTATGACATACAACAAAAAAGAATTTTATGTTGTTCATGAATCAACAGGAAAAGTTATTACTAAAGGAAAATTTCAGGAGTAATTTATGTTAGCTGAAGGTTTGTTTATATTGACTGTAAGTTTAAGTGGTAATTATGATGATTTAGAGTTTGTTGGGTATTTTAATGACTGCCCTTCAGCAATGGTTTACTATGATGAACATTGTAATCAATACAAAGCAGCAAGCTGCCTACTAAAAGAATACAGCATGATACCAAAAAATCATGTAGACCCTAGTCCTTTTGATTTTGATACTATTAAAGAAGGGCAGAGTTGTGGTTTTGTTGGAGTAGATACAAGAACTTTTACAGGAGAAAGTAATGAGTAAGGGGAGTGGTCGCAGACCAACAGACAATAAAAAGTTTGTTGATAATTACGATAGGATTTTTAACAACAAAAATAAGGACAAAAATGGCGATATCACCAACACAACGGACATTAAAAAGGCTTCGAGAAAAAGAAGAATATCCTCTCGTAACAATAGTAGAAAGGTGGAACGCATTTGCGAAGATTAGGCAAGACCTTTTTGGCATTATAGATATATTAGCAATAGATACAAAAGGAAACACAGTAGGGCTTCAGGTAACTAGCTACAGTAATATTAGTGCTAGGGTAAAGAAAATGGAAAATAGTGATGCTATCAGCCATCTGCGTGATGCTAACTGGGTGTTACTTGTAGAAGGATGGCACAAAAAAGATAACAAATGGGTTAGTAGAATTGTTGATATAAGTTAAGGAGATTTGTATGGAAAAACAAAGAAGTAATTATACAAGTGATGAATTAAAAGTATTTGAAAAAAGAGCTAAAGAGTTTATAGAAAGAAAACCAAACGCAAGTAGAGCTAAAATTTCAATTTATTCTGGTGTTGGCATTAGTGTGTTAGAAAGGCTTGAAAAAAATGGTGCGTTTAAACTACCTAAACCTATGACATCTAAACAAATTAGAAAAACAAATAAAGATTGGGGTATTTTTTGAGAATATCTAGGCTTACAGTTATATTAGAAGATTGGTCTAAATGGATGAAAAAAGATTCACATAGGTTAGGCTATCCTAATAAAACATCTTATCTTTCTAGTGGTGGAGAATCTACTTCTGATGTGTTTGAAGAAATGCTAGGAGAAGCTGATAATAATAATGTAAAAATAGTTAATGCTTGTATAGATAGTTTATCTATAGACCAAAAAAAAGCTATTTACTATAAATGGCTAGGCGGAAACAAACCTATGTTCTATGAAAGAGATTTAGATTTAGCTATGGACAATTTATTAACTATTGTTGGAAGAAGAATATATGCTTAATAGGTAGGGCTACCCCTTAACTAATCAATTTAAAACGCACCACGAGGCTTGTGCGGACTTCAGACAAGTTGTTTAAACTACTTAATCGTCTAAATCTTGGATATTCATGTAAATACTATCTACTATTAGTTCTATAGAGCTTCCATCAGATAAAGAAATAATCATTTCAGAATCGCCACCAACTACTTCTACATTGTCAATAGTTTTATCTAGCATATGTAGTGCGATTAAATTAACATCCATTTCTATTTTCCTTATATGGGCAAAGCCGACTTTGATTTTATTGTTTCTATTGGTTTGTTTAACTTTGACCACTTTCCGCAATCCTGACACTGTACTCTCTGCCAAACTTTTGTTAATGCTAATGATGTTCCCCTTTTCTGTAAATGATTACCACCACAATTAGGGCAAACTACACCTTCTGATAATATATTGTGATTAGGGTGAATGTTAATCCAACCTTGTAATCTATTATAAACTTCTTCTGTTAATTTAACATCATTAATATTATATTTCTTCATCAGCTTCCATGCTTTAGGATTTTTAGCCA
>Ga0209336_10001792_pt1 | contig 10347 bp, 10 predicted proteins | sample LinPmetageLP32_FD_184042 | JGI IMG/M metagenome (GOLD analysis project Ga0209336, IMG submission 184042) | Marine viral communities from the Pacific Ocean - LP-32 (SPAdes) (version 2) | ecosystem: Environmental > Aquatic > Marine > Oceanic | place: Pacific Ocean | collected 2009-08-23 | reverse complement strand
CGTGGTTTATAGAATGCACTAGACCTTGAATAGTTGCAGTCTCGATGGTTATCCCATCTCTATCAATTAAGTCTACTGTACCATCTTGAGTAAAGGTACCTTTATGATTGTCTGTAATCTCTAATGAATATTCGTCTAGACCTAAATCTGTAACAAAGACTGTTTCAACAACTGATTCAGCGTGAACTTGTATTTTTGAAGAGTCTGTATATTGAACTATCTTATCTGTGGCAACTGGTACACTACCAAGCTTTGTCATCTTTACATTTACTCTTCTCTTCTGAGAGTAATTAGAATCGGATGCAAATATTGTTTCGTTGTAAGGGTAACGCACCTCTGCATCTTGACCATAGACAAGTCTCATTAAAAACTTTAATGAATCTTCTGTACCCTTTTGTTGATATAGGTCTTTGATGTTTTTGATTGTAAGTCTTTTGTTTACTGTAAGACCCAAATCAAAAGATGGTGCTAAATCTGTTTGGAAGTAATTTAAAAAATCTTCCGTTGTATGGTCGATATCAGAATAATCTAATAGTCGATTGTTTGCGAGAATTGTATTCTCTTTATAGGACTTTACTGTGGCTGTTTGCCTTCCTTCTCGTCCAGTAATGGTTTCACCTTTGGCAAAACCTGTTCCCGATATTGTCTTTAGATATAAACAATTCCCAGTAGGTTTATTGTTTATAACTTTAATTTCTGCAACTGTTTTACTATTTGTACCAACAATATACTCGCCTACCTTTAAGGGGTTTGCAACAATCTGATTGTTGTTTGAATCATTAATGTTTTGTTTGTCAACAAAGTTAGAATCAGTTTTTTCAAGTTTTATAAATGAGTTATCTTGGTCGGGTGATGGCGAGACGGTACCAGCTTCCAATAACATGGAACCTGTACCGTCTTCATTTAAAATACCATCTATGTCGCTCTCTACATCGAGAACCAAGATTTCTGCTTCTAGATATTCAAAGTATGCATTGAGGAAAGCCTCAAACATCGGAGATTCATTTTTCAAGTACTCGGGAAGTAATGAAGGAAGTCTCTGACTTAACTTATCTATAGTATAATCTTGGTGGGACATATTTTTAGTTTAACCTTAAGTTAAAGTTGTACCAGTATTTGCAACGACAAACCACTTAGTACCGTTCCACATTAACACGATTGCTTCACCACGAGTGTCCAATTTAATTTGACCACTTGCAGTGCCTGAGTAACCCCAGTTGTCTACATTAATGATAGCTTTATGAGTTGAAGCTGGTTCGGTTGAAGCAAGGATAATTTTTAACTGACCTACGTCTGTTCCGTTATCCAAAGTAAAGGTAATATCACCACCAAATCCAGTACCATCAATAAACGTTGCAAAAGTTGATGCAAGGTTTGATGCTGATGCTGTCAATGTAGCGATATCATCTACTGCTAAGTGAGTTGGAATGTTTTCAAACATCTGACCAATGGTCATCTTTTTGTTTACAGGAGTTCCGCCTGGGTTGTCTACAATGTGCAATAAATCATCAGCACCGATTTCTGAATCGGCAACTGCTGTTAATGCTGTTATCTTCTTATCTGCCATTTTTATTTCTCCTAAAATTGACTAATTTAATTAAAACCCCTTTCGAGGAATGCTACTCTAAGCACTGAACCTACAGTCTTAGACCACTCTATGCATAATTAATATGACGAGGTTGATGTTGATGAATAACCAACTCCAGCACTCGACTCACCACTTGCAATGGTGTCTACTTCACCTGTTACCTTAACATCTAGAGGGTCAATGTCAACTAAGTTACCTAAGTTTGCGACCACATCATTACCTGCTGGGATAACTGTGAAATCAATCGTTGAATCAGTATTACTTGTTGAAGTAATATTGATGGCATTGATTGTTATTTTCCCATTTGTATAATCCACTATACCAGCTGTATTATCCAAATAAACTCTTGCACCACTTGATAAGTAGTACCTTCTTAGAATACCGTTACCATCATCATCGAAATAATGAATGTTAACTGCGTCCCCTTGAGTATAGAAACCTGTTGTTTGGGTGATACCACCACCCGCTGCATTATACCCAATGTTTGGATTATAAAATGCATTACCAAAAGAACTTGTATAACCTGTTTCTTGACCAGTCTTTATAGTAGTTCTTTTTCTTAATCTGATATTACATGTATTAGATAGAATTGTACTATCTGTTTCATCGACTGCCTTAACAAGATTTGAATGTCTGAATACTGCATCAAAGTTTGCAAGGTTAGTATTATCAAATGTATTGATTGCACTTGTAACTAATGTCACCAATTCTCCATTAGAGTATTGTGTTGCATTCTCATTGTATTTGAATATACATGTAATTAAAATTTTAACTATGTCTGCATCTACGATGGTAGGTCTTACCGTCATCATATTCAATGCATTTAGTTTTGTTTGTACTGAAGCCTTTTCTGTATCTGATAGATAGTCTGAGTTCTTAGGTTTTAGTGCAATGAACACCTTTCCATATTCAGGCGGGTCATTGTCTTCACCACCCCATACTGCAACTGCATCTGCGTTCGGGTAATACTCACTGACCTTTGCTTTGTAGTCATTCAGTGTTACCAGTCTGTTCTGAGATGTATAGAACTTTGTTGCTTTAAATTTGATTGAGTCTATAGATTCTTTCTCTGCACCACCTGTGGATGCAATAACTCTTGTAGTTCTTATGTCTGAGAATCCGTTGATACTTCCCACCATTGCGAATTGATTAGCCCCATCTGCATGATTTTCATCTACCACAATATAAGTTACTGCAATTGAATCACCGTCTTTAAGAGCTGCACCAAGAACACCATCACCAAAATACAATTCAACAAATCCCTCTTCATTTTCTTGAGTATAATATACTTTAGAGCTTGTAGTAATTGCAGAAATGTTTGTTGACAATGCATATGTGCTTGTAGTACCATTTGATGTAACTGTAACAGATACCTTAGATTTGTCAACCCTTGAATTTGATAGTACGAATTTTGGATTTGCAACTTGACTATCAAAAATGTATATGTCTGTTGCATAAGTTCCTTGTACAAGGTTTACGTCCGTGTAATTGTAAGTAGTTCCATTCTGACTAGGTCTTACTGTTGATGTCACTACATAATTAAAATTAGTTCCATCATATACTGTCTGAAATACTGTTCCTCTCAACAATTGCATTTCTGCTGTTGTAGGAGATGTTCCATTTGCATTAATTACATTAGAACATGCAACATCAATTGTTGCTTCAGAAGCTGATTCAGACGCTGGAATGAATCCTAAATCCTTTGCACGAGATACTACATTCTTTCTCATTTGTGCAGAGTCTAGGAATAATTCCGAAGCTGCTATGTTTGTATTGATTGCACCAATGTGTGATGAGTATGCAAGAAGGTCAATCAAGACCGACATATTTGACCCTTCAAAATCATAATCTTTAAATTGGTTTTGACCCTTTAAATAATTTTTTAGATTTTCTGCAATCGAATCAAAGTCTAAATCTGTGACGTTTATTTGTGAACTATTTGTTGCCATCTTATCTTGCCCTCGTTACGGTGAACGTTAAATCTTGATTTTTTACACCGTCGGTTATGTTATAAAAGACAGTTACTTCCATCTCGTTTCTTTCTACTTCACCAAATAAAACTGTTACATTTTTGACTCTTGGTTCGAAAGTCTCTATTACTTCTTTCATAGTAGACTTCATTCTATTTACTTTTCTATCGGTGTCTAATTCGAATAACAGGTTTCTGATAGACCCACCAAAGTTTGGTTTGAAAGGTCTTTCATATTTGTTGGTAAGAACTATATTTCTTACTGCTCTACGAATTGCATCTGTATCTGTTTTGGTTGTAATGTCGCCAGTAACAGGATGTGGTTTCAACGCAATATCCATATCAGAATAGAGATTTTTTGTTGCAACTGTTTTTCCGTTATTTATTAGTGTCTTTGCCATGTATCTATTTATACTCGCTTACTTATTACTAACTTGGTTTAACGGAACTATATGTTCCCGAACTAGAACCACCACTCACAGTTGTTTTATGTGTATGAGATGAAAGCTTAGGTTTATTACCTTTCTTAGTTTGTATCTCGCCATCTGCAACAATACCTTTCTTATTTGTTTGTTCTCCAGTGATATGAACTGTTCCATCGACTGTTAAGTTTGTAGTCATTGTTGTTGCTGGTGAAGTGAGTGTTGTGTTACCCACTACGTCTGCGTTTAGTGTTCCACCAATCTGTGCATCTACGTTACCTTCGGTCACATCTAGATTGACATTACCTTTTGATACTGTTGTAAGAACATTTCCTTCTGACACTGTCGTTGTCATGTCTCCCTTCAATATGTTTGTTGTTACATTTCCTGTATTCACATTGATAGTTACGTTACCTTTCTCTACGGTTATGTCTGCATTACCAGCGATGTAAATCTTGTCATCCTTACATACTACTTGATAGTGGTCATTAACTATTCTAGAAACTTCTGAACCATCGGGATGTATCTCATGAAACGTTCCCGACCTATGGTGTAAATTGATTCTTTCTTTAGTTGGGGTATCATCTATTTCTATTAAATGACCCGACTCTGTTTGAGTAACTTTATTATATGGATAGACTGGTTCCTCTGCACTGTCTAGGAATCCCTCTAGATTGTCTGATAATTTATGGTCATATAAAGTTCCAGTTTTTAGTGTTCCTCTTGCAAAGGTTGACAAATCGGATTGGTCGGTGTATAATGGATAGAAGGGTAAATCACTTTCAGTAAGTTCTGTCTCTGTAATCTTAGAACCAGTTGCATCATACATGACTGTAATTTCTTTTGGTGTTTTTGGTGCAGTATCTAATGCAGTTGTTATTCCGAATCCTCGTCTAACATCTTGTTTTGGATTAGGCCCATCGGGGGTGTCTTTATAATCTTCAACGGTTAATTTTCTTGGGTCATTGAAACCTCTTTCAACTGACCTAGTAACCTGTTCATCGGTCACAGTTTCCTTATAACCTTTTTGTGGGATACCTGCTGATGTTCCAAGAATGATAGGGTCTTGTTTTAAATCACCATCTCTGTAATGTCCAAATACTGTACAACCTTCTATAAGTCCATGTTGAGTTCCTATACCCGAGAGTCCAGCTGCAGTTGTAGGTAGAATTACTTGACACCAAGGTAAGTCGGGTGTTGCAATCCATTGTTTATTATCAGTGTGGATTCCATGTATACGTACACGTACTCGACCTATCTTTAAAGGGTCTTGTCTATCTTCAACTATACCATAAAAGTAATCCATTATGTTGTCTCCTTGGGTGGTTTCTCACTATCTGCTAAACCTGGCGCATCCACAATCTTCATTGTGTAACTTTCTTTTGCACACTCTAAATGCATATGCCCTGTTGCAGAAGTTATTTCCATGTTACAACTAAGGTCGGTTATTAGATATCTATCATCATTCAATGTATCACTAACATTACCATCTATTGTTTCTGCACTTGGAATGTTTAGTTTAATAACTGTCCCTACTGAGATGTCTGTTCTTAATGGTATCGTTACAACTATTCTTTGTTGTGATAAAATTTCTAGTAAAGCTCTTCTTTCTAGTCTTGCATTATCTTTGGTTTTACTTCCACTAAAAATTTCATTGGTTGAAATATCATCTGCATTATCAAATGAATGATTTGACGTATAACCATATTCCACTCTAGTGTCAAATTGTTTATTCATTGCAATGTCTACATCAAGTTCAATTATACTTGGTGCTTCTCTCTCATCTATCTGATTGTTAGCAGATAACATAATTTCTTCGTCATCTGTTATTATCAATGGAAAGCCTGAGACATGCTTTTGACCTTTAGACATTGATTCTTGGTAATCATAAACAATATCTTCTTCTAGTTTTCTAACTGGGTCATATATTTTCATGGATGAACCGTATGCACCACCAATCAATCCAGCAAGTGTGTCAAACTCTTGAGGTTTATAGTAACTTAGTATAACACTATTAAGACCGCCCGGCGCATTCAAATCGACTTTGTCTGTGTCTAAATCACTCTGAGTTGGTTTGTAGGTAAACTCCATTGGGAATTCTCTTTGCATCATTCCTTCTACTGAACCAAATCTAAATCCACCATTAAGAGTCTGATAGAAGAACATTGAGTTTTTCCATCCTTCACTTACTTCTGAGTTTGCAGTGTTGATAATGTAATCCATAAATCTATTCACTGACCAATTAGGACAAATGAATTGATGGTTTGCTGTTTCAGTACTTTCCCATAAATCAAATTCTTCGGGTTGGAAGTTTGCTTCGTCTAATAACGCATCCTGTAACATTTGACCTCTAGAACCTCTGAAAACTCTACTAAGTCTTTTCTTTTGAACATAGAACTGTCTAGGGTCAACAAACTTTAATACATAAGACATAGTAGACTCTTTAGGTCTTTGAGTGTTTTCTACTTTGTATATTCTAAAAGTCTTATCAATAGTAAACTCTTTGTCAGCTTCTTCATCAAATCCTTCTTTTTGTTTTATAGATATACGAATAAACTCTTGTCCAGTAAAACGATAATTTTTAAGTAACCCCAATCCATCGATGAATGATGCTTGACCCGAACAGAATTTGGTAAAGATTGATTCGTATAAAGTTATACCAATGCATACACTATCAACCACGACTGTCTCACCATGTTGGTTTATAATTGTAAGTGCTTCGATGGAAAATCCACCTGCGATAAAATTGCCTTCGGCCATTATGAACTCATTATTCTATCAAACTCTTGTACTACTTTTCTTATGTACGTTGGTCTAATAATTTTTATTAATCTTTTTTCATCATTTCTATCAAACTCATCTTGCCATAGTGATACTGAAGTGTATCCATTTTCAAAATAGTTTTTTCTTAATCCGTTATTATCTTTATAATATGCAATGCCATCTATTTGATTAATTGCATTCAAAACTGTGGCGGACTTTCTAGAGATGTCACCAGTAATAGTATCATTGCCCTCAAAATCTAGTGTACCTTCTACTCCGATTCTATTATATGTAGGTTGCACTTTAATGACGTGTCCTTTGTTACCATCATTAGATGTAATTTGTTCACCCAATAGAAACTTCGAGGTTTGGTCTATCATATCAGAAGTATTACTGAAAATTAACCATTGGCCTGGATATTTTTGTTTTAAATATGTTTCAAATGTTTGTGTGTCTTTATGCCAGTCAAAATACGATTCCATTTGATTGACTAATAATAAAGTCCAATGTAGGTCACCGTTACCATAAATCTTACTTGCAACGATATCGGGTCTTTCACCATCTTCTAATTCATAGTACTCATAATCAACAATACTATTAATTGCATTTTGTTCTATTGTAGACTTTCTAAAGAAGTCTTTAATTGTAATCCATTTACCATTTGGTAATTTGTAATTGGTTGTAGGAAAGTTCTTGAAAAATTGGTTTGCCATTATTAACCACCATCTCCACTAGCATTGGTAGCTGCTATTGTTTCTGACCTTCTCATTGCAAGAGATGTATTACCACTACCGATACTCTTATCTGCTTTGCTCGATTTAGATATCTGTTGATAATTTTCTTGAGTGAGTATTTTAATTTCTGTAAATGATATACCCATTGTTGTAGATACAGGGTATCCATCTTGAAACAGTTTAGTTGAATGACTAGTAGACACACTTGTACAAACCATAGGTAAGAAATCATCAAACTGTTTTGCAATCGGGCCCTCCCAACTTAGCTTGAAAATATTCGGATAGTTGAAGTAGTTTTCTACTGCAGTATCCCCTTCTGCATTACTATATGTATCGGGTAACATTGCTGTTTTAAAGTGATGTACAATATCTTGAACTGCTTTTGCTTCATCTGCATTTCTAGGATAAAACTCATAGTCAAAACTAAAGTCTCTAAATCCTACTCCTTGAAACATCTGTTCTTCCATAGGATTGACTGCTCTTCCAGCAAGGAAGTTACTTGCATCGCCAACTATCATTGATGCAATAGAATCTATACCTGTTTGTATTGCATTTTCTAATGCAGTTCCCATTGCTTGCATTGTGGAACCATCCATTTTACCATTGAAAGAATCTTTTATTTCTAATGCACTTCTAATACCTTTACCAACTCCAGTTGCTGAGTATTCTGCTTTAACGTCATCTCCAATTTCAGTTGGAACATATAAATATATGTTGGTTGACTCCTTACCACTAAGCATATTCCTGTTGTTTTCCCCTTCTCTTTTCTGCCTTGGTAATGTTTCGAAAACAAGAAAGTTTTCTACCCCATCCCCAATTGGATATTGCAACTCTCTGTAACTTTGTTCGGGGCTATGTTTTGCGTAAGCTTTTGATTTAACTGATTCACGAGACTTTTGTAAACTTGCACGTCTATTGTTGAGTGTATTTTCAGCTTCTAATTTTTGTTGTGCTAATTTATCTGCAACACCACCAAAAGCAGTTCCTTCAATCCCCTTGGTTGCCATGTCTTTTATGTCGTAACCTGTCCCACTGATTTTTGCTTGTATTCCCTTAAGAGATTTAATTGCTTGTTTCCCTTGGTTTACTTTGTTTAGTATTTTGTTGATATTCGGCATTTAGAATCCCTATAAATAGTTCTTGTTAATTATGGTTACTGTTATTTATGGCATATTCGGGTAAGTTCAAACCAAAGAACTACAAAAAATACAAAGGAGACCCCACTAAAATCTATTATAGGTCTTTATGGGAGCGTAGATTCATGGTTTACTGTGATGAAAACAGCAATGTATTAGAATGGGGTAGTGAAGAAATCATTATACCATACATTTCACCCTTAGACAAAAGACCACATAGATATTTTCCCGACTTTTACATAAAGTATAAGAATGCATCGGGTCAAATACTTCGAGAAATCATTGAGGTCAAACCTAAGAAACAAACTAGGCCCCCAAAACAACCAAAACGTAAGACACAACGTTACTACAAAGAGGTTGCAACCTATGTAGTCAATGAAGCAAAGTTTAAAGCTGCAGAAAGCTTCTGCAAAGATAGAAAATTTGGATTCCGTATACTAACCGAAGACCACTTACTCCCAAAAAAGGTAAAAAAATGAAGAAATTATATGTATTTGATTTGGATGGAGTCTTGATTGACTCAAAAGCAAACATGGAACTGGCATTCAACAAGTTAGACACTGGTAAACCTTTTGAAGATACCACTAATACGTTCCCAAGTTATTTTAAACACATTGGTAAACCGTTCAAGGATATCTTAACTGAGATGGGTATACTTACTGACCAAGATGAGTTGATGAGAAGATACAATAGATACTCTGCAGCGAATTCTAACTTGATAAAGTTTTACGATGGTGTAGAAAAACACCTTCAATCATTGGAGCGTGATGGTAAGAAATTAGCCGTGGTAACTTCGAAGTCGAAATTACGAGCTGATGCTATTCTTGCTGAGATTAATGTCAATTTTGAAATCATATGTTGTCCCACTGAAGGATTGAGAGGGAAACCATCCCCCGACCAACTACTATATACCCTTGCATATTGTAATACTGACCCAAGTGATGCAGTTTATGTTGGGGATATGCAAGTAGATATGGATTGTGCAAACAGAGCTGGGGTAGATTTCATCTATGCAGAATATGGATATGGAGATATAGAATGTTGTTGGAACAGAGCAAATTCAATCGAGTCGGTTTAATACCTGCTCGTTGGGGTTCATCTAGATTTGAGGGTAAACCCCTTGCATTAATCTGTGGTGAATCTATGATTAAAAGAACCTATGACCGTGCATCGGCTTCGAAGAAACTAGACAAGGTCTACGTGGTTACGGATGATAACAGAATTGAATACCATTGTGAGATATTCAATATACCTGTGATAAGAGTTGATGATGATTGTGAAACTGGTACCGATAGATGTGCAATTGCATCTGAACAAATAGATGCAGATATCTTAAAGATGTCTAGACTATTAGGTAAGGCTTCAGCTGAAGTAATAAAGATTATGATGGATGGTGTAAAGGGTGGTAAATATGATGCATTAGATATTGTAAGAGGAATTGAAACAGGTGCTTGGAACAGAACACATGAAGGTGAAAGACCTTTTATGAAGATGTTGTGGAGAAAAGTAAGAAATGGGTTTAGAAGATATATGCCCAAAGGAAAATTAAGAAAGTAGATATTATATCTAAGGAGAAAAAATATGGCAAACATTAAATTAAAAGATTTAATAAAGGATTTTACTTTTGAAGAAGAATAGAAAAGAAAAAATTAATAATTGTGTGCCTTATGTTGTTGTGGGTAATCAATCAATCGAAAGAGCATTATCTCAGTTTAAGAGGAAAGTTAAAAATGCT
>Ga0209336_10001790_pt1 | contig 10360 bp, 4 predicted proteins | sample LinPmetageLP32_FD_184042 | JGI IMG/M metagenome (GOLD analysis project Ga0209336, IMG submission 184042) | Marine viral communities from the Pacific Ocean - LP-32 (SPAdes) (version 2) | ecosystem: Environmental > Aquatic > Marine > Oceanic | place: Pacific Ocean | collected 2009-08-23 | reverse complement strand
TCGTTTTGCTCTTACAAATGTTATTGGAACATTTCAAATAGGAGAAAAAATTATTGCATCTGATAGTGCTGAAACTGGAAAGATAGTTGAAAATAATGTTGATAGTGATTTAGTGATTTCAAATATTGTTGGTGGACATAATGGAATTGTAACACATAGATTTGAAGAAGTAAGACAAGTTTTTGGAGAACTAGGAACTGTAGACTTTACTGCTGATCTAATAATGGCCCTTGTAGATGCTGATGGTCAAATGTTACTTGATGGTACAGATGCAGGCTCCATTCGAGCTGGTATAGCAGCTACTAGAGAAGCTTTAATAGATGCAAATGGTTCTGATAATGTTGGACTAGAACCAATCAGAGTTGCACAATTAATTGAACCAGAAAAAAATGTATCTATATTTAAGATGCCTAAGGCTCCAATTAAGACACAATTAACAGCTACAAACTCTGGTGCAAGTGATACACAATTTACTGTTCGTAGACAATTTGTAGGAACAACAAATTCATCTGGTGCAGTAACATTTACTGCAGGAACAAATGAAACTTTTGGTGCATTTGCATCTGTAGACTATATGTTAACTATTATAACTGCAGGTGGTGGAAGCGGTGTTGCTGGTGATGTTGTTTTACTAACTGATTCAAAAATAGCTGGAGAGGGTGGTTCTTCAATTACTATAACAGATAGTACAATTTTAGGCTCTGCAGCTAAAGTAAAAGTTATTGCAACAATTACAAGAACAAGTGTACAACCAAAAATTAAAACTACAAATCTTTCTAAACAATTAAAAGTTTTATCAGCTGATGCTGATGGTGCTTTTGGTATAAGAGCAACAGATAGAGAAATATCTCTTGGTCGATCAGATGTATTCAAACTTCAAGCAGTCTTTGACTCACAGTCAACTAGTGCTGATGCTACAACTCCAGAATTAACAATAACAAGTATTGTTGGAACTTTTCAAAGGGGCGAAAGAATAACTGGTTCATCTACAAATGCAAGAGCAAGAATTATTGATACCTCAAGTCCTATGTCTTATGTATTAGAAGATGGATTTGGTTCTACTGATTTTTCAACTGCTGATACGATTACTGGTGTAAACTCTGGTGCAACAGCAACTGTTACTGCAGTGACTGCAGGTAGTGAAATTGTAACTTCAAGATTTACATTAGATACAGGACAGAGAGATAACTTTTATGATATTGCAAGAATAGTTAGAAAGCCAGGTTCGGCTGCACCTCTGGGAAGATTACTTGTCGTTTATGATTATTTTTCTCATGGTGCAGGAGATGCATTTACTGTAGACTCCTATACGACTGTTTCAGGCCAAATGCAATATGATGACATACCAGTATACTCTGCTACCAGAGCTGATCCAGATGGTGCTGAGCCAGCTGGTGAATTTGCACTTGCAGACTGTTATGATTTTAGACCGACTGCAGAAGATGCATCTGGTACTTCAACTACAGTTTCAGTCGTAGACCAACTTGCTGCAACAGACTCAACATTTAATTTTGAAAATAGACAGTTTGATGGTATTGGTGCTGTCGTTGTAGATATGCCAAAACCAGCTTCAAATTTACAATCGGACTTTGAATTTTTCTTACCAAAAAGAGCTTCCTTATTTATTACAAATACTGGAGAGTTTAAAGTTTTAGAGGGTACATCAGCTGAAGACCCATCTGAACCTAAAGACTTAGACAATGCATTAAAACTTGCAAGTCTGTTTATTCCAGCATTTACATTTTCTCCTAGAAATGTTGCTGTTACGAGATATAAAACTCAAAGATTTACCATGAGAGATATTGGTAGAATTAAAGATAGACTTGAAACTGTTGAGTCTCTTACTGCGCTTTCTTTATTAGAAAGAGATGCAGAATCTTTTGAAATTCAAAATGCAGATGGTCTTAATCGTTTTAAGTCTGGATTTGTTGTAGACAACTTTGCTGGCCATAGAGTGGGTGATACAATTAATCCTGATTACGAAATTGCAATAGACCCAGAAAAAAATGAATTAAGACCAAAATGTGTTTTAAGAAATGTTGAATTAATTGAGGAAGCAAATACAGATAGTTTAAGAACAGCTTCTGGTTACCAAAAAACTGGTGACTTAATTACCTTACCATATACTAATACAACTCTTGCTGACCAACCATATGCAACAAGAATTGAAAATGTTCAACCATATATTACTGCACAATGGGTCGGTCAGATTGTACTAAGTCCAGCTAGTGATAACTGGTTTGAAACAGAATTTGCCCCAGACTTAATTATTAATGTTGACGGAAACTTTAATTCAGTATTAAGTGCAAATCAAAATGCATTAGGAACTATTTGGAACTCATGGGAAACTCAATGGAGTGGTGTTATAAACACAAGAGTCTCTGGTAGGTTTAATAGAGATATTAGTTTTACTGGTAATGGAATGATTTTTGATAGAATAGAAAGAACTGTGCAAACTAGTAGAACAGACTTGCGTAGAACTGGTTTACACACAGAGGTTATAGAAAATGTTGTAGAAGAATCACAAGGTAATAAAGTCATATCTAGAGCGATGATACCTTTTATTAGACCAAGAGTGATTACTTTTATTGGAGTTGGTTTTCTACCTAATACAAGACTATATCCTTTCTTTGATGGTAGAGATATTAGTGCCTTTGTAACTCCTGGCACAATAACTTATACAACAGATACTACAATTGTAGCTGGTTCTCCTTTGATTTCAAATTCCGCAGGAAAGATTGAGGGAACTTTTAGTATACCAGATTATAAATTTAAAGGGCAATCTAATATACCAAGATTTAGAACTGGTGAGGTTGAATTTAGACTTACCTCTAGTTCAATAAACACTAGAGCTGGAGTAGCAGGACAAAAAACGAGTGCATCTACTGCAGGTCAAACTACATATCAAGCTCAAGGTATTTTAGAAACAGAGCAAGAAACTATTATTGCAACAAGAAATGCAATCGTTGTTCAAACAAGTATGTCACAAACCACATCTAGAACTTCTTCAACTACAAGAGATAGAGTTGCTAGTAGAGGATTTAGAGCAATACAACAACAACAAGATAATGAAGATGGAGCAGGTGAGGGAGGTAATGATCCACTAGCTCAAACATTTATATCAAATGATGAAAATGGTTGTTTTCTAACTAAGATTGATGTATTTTTTCAAGCAAAAGATGCTAATCTCCCAGCATGGGTAGAAATACGAAATGTTATTAATGGATATCCTGGCGCTAAAATTCTACCTTTTGGTAGAAAACTATTAGACTCGTCTGAAATTAATCTTTCAGATAACGGAGCAACTGCAACTACATTCACCTTTGACTCACCAATTTACATACAAGGTGGTATAGAGTATTGTGTGGTTGTAAGAACAAATAGTTTAAACTACAGACTTTGGATTGCTCAGATGAATGAACTTGATGTGAGTGGTTCAAACAGAGTTGTATCTAAACAACCACATCTTGGAGTTTTATTCAAATCACAAAATAATAAAACTTGGAACTCTGTACAATCACAAGATATGAAATTTAAATTATACAAGGCTGCTTTTTCTTCAGCTACAGGAACTTGTACATTAACTAATGGATTTATAGGTGACTCAGTAACTGCAGAAGATGGCGATACAGTATATGGTCGTAGGTTACAACAGAATCCAATCAAGTTAACAAATAGTTCTACTGTTATGAGAATTACTCATGTGGATCATGCCATGTATAGTACATCAAATAATATTAGAATTACAGGTGTTACATCTGGAGTATCTACTACACTAAATGGTGCGATTACAGCTACAGCAAACTCATTGACACTTACCTCTGCTACAAATTTTGCTGCAAGTAATGACTCATCTTTGATATTCTTAAAGATTGGAAATGAAATTATATCTGGTTCTTTATCTGGAACTACAGTTTCAAGTTTGACAAGAAGTGTCGAAGATGGTGTTGCAGCTTCCCATGCAAATGGATCAACAATAGAACTTTATCAATTGTTTGGAACACCCCTTACACAAATAAATAAGACTTTTAGTGCAATTGCAAATATTGGAATTGACTCTTATACTGTTGCACTTTCAACTGCACCAACTGTTACTGGTAGTTCCACAGAAGTTGATGCTGGTGGGATTAGTGTATATGCTACTGAAAACTATAGATTTGAAGAAATTAAAACAAATCTATCTACACTAGAATTACCAAATACAGCTATTTCCGCAACACTTAAAAAGACAACTGCTACAAGTCCTAGTGGTTCAGAAACTTCTTTTATAACTGATACTAATTTTAGTTCAATACCTTTAGGAGAAAATTTTAGATTTTCTTCTAGTTCTATGGTTTGTTCTAATATAAATGAAACAAACGAACTTGCAAGTGCTAAATCGTTTTTAATGAATATTTTAATGTCAACTACAGACGTTAATGTAACTCCAATAATTGATACTGATAGATTGTCATCTACATTAATTGCAAATAGAATTAATAATATAGATAGTAATTCTGATGTATTTCCTACTGCTGATTATAATCCAAGTACAGACCCATTTGGAGATGATAATGTTGCAATTTATATTACCAAAAAAATTGCACTTGAAAATCCTGCAACATCAATAAAATGTTTTTTTGCTGGACATAAAAAGACTACTGCAGAATTTAAAGTTTTATTTAAAATTTTGCGTGCAGACCAATCAGAAGACTTTGATGATATAGGTTATGAGTTTTTCAATATAACTGGTATACCAGACAAAACAGTAGCTGCATCTCTAGACCAAGAAGATTTTCAAGATTATCTTTATACTGCAGGTGTAAGGGATGATGGTCTTGGAGATGAGCTTCCAAAGTTTGCTCAATTTTCAATTAAGATTGTAATGCAAGGAACTGATGCAGCAAACCCACCAAGAATTAAAGATTTAAGAGTAATAGCATTGGCGACATAATGACAGATTATTTACAAGTAGACGGACATAAAGATTTAGTAAGAGATACCAGTTCTGGTGCTATTATTAATCGTAATCGAAGTGCTTACGATATGGCTAAAAAGAGAGCTGCTGATGCACAAAGACAAAGAGATGAAATTCGTAGTGCAACAAGAGAGATAAATACTTTGAAGTGCGAAATGCACGAAATCAAAGATATGCTAAAAATTTTATTGGATAGAAAATAATGACAATATCATCTTCAGAAGTTACAACCTCAGCAACCCTAGAACAATTTAGGGTTGAGTTTAATAATTTAGTTTCAGACGTTCAAGGTTTGGAATCTGGTGCAGCTAGTTTCAGTAATATTGAAATTAAAGAAGATGGCGGTCTTACTTTTGAGGGTGCAACAAATGATAATTTTGAAACTCTTATTACTGTAACAGACCCTACCGCAGATCGTACTATCACATTTCCAGATGCAACTGGTACTGTTCTTATGACAGGAACGACAATTGATGGAGCAAATACATCTTTAGCATTTGGGGATAGTTCAAGTAGTGCTGATGCTCGCCTGCAATTTGGTGCTAGTCAAGATATGCAATTATACCATGATGGTAGTAATTCATTTATTGATAATAATGTTGGTGCTTTAAGACTAGCAACCTCAACCTCTGGGATTGCTGTTACAATTGGACATACAACTTCAGAAACAACAATAGCAGATAACTTAACTGTAACTGGAACATCAAACTTAGTTGGAGCATTGTCATTAAATGGAACAGCAATTACAAAGACAGCAACTCAAATTAATACAGCTGCTTCTACTGGATTGGCAGTTGCCGTGGCAATTGCGTTATAAATAGAATAAAGGAAAAAACATGGCACAAGATTTTGAACGGAATATCCAAAGAAATGTAGGAACAACTGCAGTTACTGTTTTTACTGCTGATAGTGATGATGCTGTCGTAGGAATAAACATCGCAAACGTAACTTCATCTCAAATTAAAATAGATGTATTTATAACTGTTAGTAGTGCAGATTATTATCTTGTCAAAGATGCACCAATCCCATCTCAATCAGCAATTCAGATATTAGATGGCGGTGCAAAATTTGTTTTACAATCTGGTGATGCATTAAAGGTTCAATCAGATACAGCTAGTTCAGCCGATGTGTGGTTATCAAGAGTTGACACAATTAGTGAATAGGAGTAATTAATGCCATATGTAGGAACAGGTCTTGTAAGTAATTTTGCCTCAACATTCAGAGATAACTTTACTGGTGATGGTAGTGCTACATCATTTACACTTTCAAGAAATGCTCATCACGAAAATGATTTAGAGGTTTTTATAGGTAATGTTAGACAACAGCCAGGCAGTGCATATACTGTTTCTGGAACAACACTTGCGTTTACTGGAACTCCTGCAAATGGAGAAGTAATATATGTTGTCCATCAGGCAGGTGCACTACAAACTGTTCAAGCTCCTACGGATCATGGAGCCAGAGATTTTAATATTACTGGTGATGCAAATAAAATAACTTTTGGTGATGACTCAGAGATTACTGTAACTCATGTTGCAGATAGTGGTCTTGCATTAAAAAATACAAATACTGGTGACGATAAACCATTTACTTTAGTTTTACAAACTGGTGAAACTGACATGGCAGCAAATGATGTCATAGGAGCTATCAACTTTCAAGCACCAGACGAGGGAACTGGAACAGATGCTATCCTTGTGGCTGCTGGTATCGCGGCAGTATCAGAGGGAGATTTTAGTTCTTCATCTAATGCAACAAAATTAAGTTTTAAGACAGCTGCATCGGCAGCTGCAGCAGAAACCATGTCTTTAAGTTCTGGTGGAAATCTTACTGTTTCTGGTAACGTAAGTGTCGGTGGTGATTTAGATGTAACTGGTAGTTTTGATATGAGTGATGCAAACATTACTAATGTTGGAAGTATTGCATTAGACTCAATATCTGGAGATGCAGACTCAAACACAAGTATCACATTTTCTGGTTCAGATGTTATAACTTTTGCAACTGGTGGTTCTACATCATTTACTGCTAATGCAAACCAAACAGTAACTTTTAGTGCAGCCGTTTCTGGAACATCAGCTGATTTTGATGGTGGTGTTACAATTGATAACTTTACAATAGATGGTACAGAGATTGATTTATCTAGTGGTGACTTAACAGTAGATGTAGCTGGAGATATTATATTAGATGCAGATGGTGGAGAAGTTCTATTCCATGATGCCACAACTGCAATAGGTCATGTTAGTATGGCTAGTAGTAATCTAACTATCAAATCTTTAGTATCTGATAAGGATATAATTTTTCAAGGAAATGATGGTGGTGCTGGTATAACTGCATTGACTCTTGATATGTCTGCCTCTGGTGCAGCATCTTTTAATTCTAGTGTTACTTTAGGTGGTGGTCTTATAATCCCAGATGGTGGGGATATTGGTTCTGCCTCTGACCTAAATGCAATTGGTATATCGTCTGGTGGTGTGGTATCAATTACTGCAACCACAGCTTCAACAAACTCAACAACTGGTGCATTAACAGTAGGTGGTGGTGCTGGTATTGCGGCTGATCTGTCTGTGGGTGATGATTTAAGATTAATTTCAGATAGTGCAGTTCTTTCTTTCGGTGCAGATGGTGATGTAACTTTAACACACGCTGCAGATACAAGTCTTACACTTAATGTAATGATGGCTGCAACAACATTTGAACCTAGTGGTGATACTGCTGCTGGTGATAATGCAGCTATCGGTTTTACAAGTGCAGAGGGATTAATACTTACAGGACAAGGGTCTACTTCTGATATTACTCTCAAGAACGATGCAGATGCTACTGTGTTTACTGTGCCAACAGGCACAGATGATATACTGTTTCCTGATAATGCAAAGGCTATGTTTGGTGCAGGGTCAGACTTACAGATATTTCACAATGGTTCTAACTCTATAATTAGAGATAATGGCACTGGTGCATTAGATTTACAAGTTAGTAACTTTGCTATAGTAAATCTTGCAAGTGATGAGTTTCTTGCAAAAGGTACAGCAGATGGTGCATTTGAATTGTATCATAATGGTGCAAAACAACTTGAAACTACTGCAGCTGGAGTTACAGTAAGTGCTGATTTGGCTGTGGGTGATGATATAGGATTAACTTCTGATTCTGCACAAATAACTTTTGGAGCAGATAGTGAAGTAATACTTGCACATACTGCTGATACTGGTCTTACATTACAAGGAAGTGGACTAAACACAAACTTTAGTCTTTTAGCATTTCATACAACAAACGGAACAGTACCAGATTTACGAATTGGAAAATCAAGTAGTAACACAGTAGGAACATTTGCTGAAACAGCAGATGGAGAAGCGTTAGGACAAATTAGATTTACTGGTCAAGACTCAAATAATGCTACTAGAGAGGGTATGACTATTGCTGTTACTCAAGATGGTAGTTCTGGTGGTACAACTGTTCCTGCTAAATTAACATTTACTAATTCTGGTGGAGAACGTCTTAGACTAATGGCAAATGGTAGATTAGAAAATCAATCTCCTAGTAATAGTGGTAACGTACTACAAGACTTTAGAATAGATTTTAGAAATGAAAATAGTGCAGGAATAATGGCAGGTATTGGTTGTGTTAGAACTAATAATGCCAATGCTCCAGGCGCATTTGTTATTAGAACAAGTACAAACGTAGATAGTTCAAGTAATAGTGGTGATGGTGAAATATCAGAAAAGTTTAGAGTTGCTGCCAATGGTGACTTGACTGCTACAGACACATCTATATCTTCAAACTCTGATAGCAGGTTAAAAGAAAATATATCGGATTTTAGTTATAACTTAACTAAATTTAAGGCTCTTAAAACTAAAACATTTGATTGGAAACAACCAGAACTTCATGGAAATAAATCTAGTCAAAGAGGGTTTGTTGCACAAGATATAGAAACAGTAGATGATTACTGGATTGAAGAAATTGAAGTTCCTGCTGATAGTGATGACTTTCAATATCTTGAAGATAAAGATATATTATATACTGAAAATGCAACTATACCTGATGGCAAAAAAGTTGGAGATTTAGAGTATAAAGCAAGATTTGCAAAGACATCAAAGTTAGGACAAAAAGATGCTATGTATGTTTCTATTATACAACAACTTATAACAAAAATAGAAACATTAGAATCTGATGTTAAGACATTGAAAGGTGAATAGATGCCATATATAGGAAAAACCACAGACGGATTTGGAATAAGAGAAAGATTTACATATCTCGCATCTGCAGATGATACGTCAGTTAGTGGTGCGGATGCAAATGGAAAAACTCTTACATTTGAAGACCCAGAATATGTTGATGTTTTTTTAAATGGTATTCGTCTAAAAAAAGGAACTGACTACAATACAAGTACAGCAAATACAATTGCTGGTATTGCTGCATTAGCTGCAAATGATGAAATAGAAGTTATAGTTACAGATGTGTTTACTCTTGCAGATATGGTAAGTGCAAATACTGGTGGTGACTTTCGTGGTAGTATTTCAATCCAAAAAGATAGTGGAGTATTATCATTTGGTGCAGATAAAGAAGTTACACTTACTCATGTTGCTGATACTGGGTTATTACTAAATGGAACAAGTCAATTACAATTTTCTGATGCAAGTCAAAATATAACAGCTCCTAGTGCTACTGTATTAGATATTAATGCAACTGATGAGATAGAATTAAATGCAACTCTTTTAGATGTAAATGCAAATCTAGATGTTTCTGGAACATCCACTCTAAGTGGAACTATAACTACGGCTGGAAATATTGTTATTGCAGATGATGGTAATATAGGTTCTGCGTCAGATACAAACGCAATTGCAATTTCTTCAGCTGGTGTTATTACAATATCTACAAACACAGATTCAACAAGTTCAACCTCTGGTGCAATAATCGCACACTCAGCTGGTTTTGCAGATGATGTTTATATCGGTGATGATCTTTATGTTGAGGGGGGTGTTATTTCTCTAAAAAATGCTGGAACACGATCAGAACTAAGACTATATTGTGAAAGTTCGAACGCACACTATGCTGCACTTAAAGCTCCTGCACACTCTGATTTTTCTGGAAACACAGCATTAACATTACCAGCAACTACAGATACAATAGTTGGTAGAGCAACAACTGATACACTTACAAACAAAACATTAACATCCCCTGTAATAACAAACATAACAGGTTCTACTATTACACTAGATTCTGCTGGGGATATCACTCTTGATGCAGATGGTGGTGATATTATATTATCAGATGGCACAACAAATTTTGGATTATTTTCAAATAGTAGTTCAGATTTGCAAATATCATCTGTTGTAGCAGATAAAGATATAAAGTTTGTTGGCCTTGATGATAGTGCTAGTATAGTTGCTCTTACACTTGATATGTCAGCTGATGGTG
>Ga0209336_10001789_pt1 | contig 10362 bp, 23 predicted proteins | sample LinPmetageLP32_FD_184042 | JGI IMG/M metagenome (GOLD analysis project Ga0209336, IMG submission 184042) | Marine viral communities from the Pacific Ocean - LP-32 (SPAdes) (version 2) | ecosystem: Environmental > Aquatic > Marine > Oceanic | place: Pacific Ocean | collected 2009-08-23 | reverse complement strand
TTACAAGAATCAATAGCAGCAACCTTCCATTCATTGTTAACAACCTCAAGTAAACCTTGGGTTTGGAATTCAGTTTTAGAGAGATTAAGTGTTGTCATGTTGTTAATAAAAAAAATTGTTTGTTTGGATCAGAAAGGGTTAGACCATGACTCATACTTTTTCATGGTGATATATCCCTCTCTACAAAGTTCATCAGTGAATATACCCCATGACTCACGTTTGGCAACCCTATCAGTTGATCCACTTACCTTCCAATTGTACTTGAATTGTTGGAGTGCTTGTGCTTTGGTGATTGTCATCTGAGTCATGCTTATACTATAGGTCCACTTTAGAGGTAACTAACAATCTACCTACAACTTTCCACTCACAAAAGCATCACCAACAACATTTGTGTAGTCATCTAGTGTACCATCCTGCTCACACTTAAGATGCCATCTTGTCATTGAAACTACACCATCTTTGGTGCCTCCAGTGAGCATATTCCTGCCTTCTTTGGTCATGGTTGAATACAATCCATACCTAGTCTCCCAGACATAAAATACCTCATCAATCAATTCTGCACCCCCTGGTACAACTAATTCCTTTTTCTTTGCCTCTGTGGTAATCATTTATCTTTCCTCTATTTAACTATGAACATTCATATCAACTCTTCCATGCTTTTTCAGAGTTGAAGTTTGCATAAGCAAACATAGGGCGCTCTACTAACTTATAGGTGCCATACTTGTTAGCAATAACAAACCCCTCACCATCAACCTCAATATCATCAAATATAAAGGTCAAAGGTGCGTCATTGACAATCATACTATCCATCACATCATTCTTCATTTCAATCACCATCTGATACAGATTCACAAGGTAGATACAACCCAGCACATCAAACAAAATGCTGTCTGTCAACTCTTTGCCCTCACGTATGAGTCCATTGATGCTCCTGACTGCCACAGATGCCTCTGAGGGAGTCATAAACTGAACCTTCCTTAGTTGTATCTCACTCTGATCAAACTCTCTTGGAGGTAGTCTATCCACCACAGGTTGCACCCACTTAATGATAGATGTGTCATCAAATGTTTCTTCCAATGGTTCACATATTGCATTACACATCTTGCCTGTCACAGTTACTTTAGTGTGAGGTGCAATGATAAGTTTTTGCATTGGTTTCTCTGCAAAAACATATGTAAGGGTGTTTTGTTGCACAACATGAGTGCGACCAAACCCCAACCAATCACCCCAATAGATGTTCTCTGTTCTAGGCAGATACTTCAGGCAATGTGATAGGATCTCAAACACTGCCATTTGATGACCAAAGAATTTGTATAGGTCATCATGATCATAACAAAGGCGAATCTTTTGCTTGTTGAATGCTGCTTTGGTGCAAACAAAAAACTTACCATTCTCAGGATTGGTGCCCCATACTAGTGACATACCATCCATCTTCATTGATATTTTACTGTCCTTACAAAAGAGTGCTGAAATGGCATCAAGATTGCCAGTCAGAATCTCATCCTCAGGATGATTGATGTGAGTTTGTGGCATTTGATTGGGTCTCATACTATAGGTCCAGTTTAGAGGTAACTAACTTTATTTCCTTCTCTTTTGATGTTTTGATATAAAGTTTCTTGCTGATTGTGCGTTCCTGCACTTCTTTATTATAGCACATTGATGGACAACTGCTAACGCATTACCAATGGGAAGTACAGCATAAAAATTCTCTGCATCATCCCATTTACCCACCACAAAACTATTCTTGGGTGGTTTAGGATGTAGTATGTTACTGTTAGTTGGTTGTTTAATCATATTGATTTTATAAAATTTAAGTCAAACTTATCAGACTCTTTGAAGTAATCTCTGGGTTTTTCTCTTACTTCTAATAAATTAAAACCAGTGATAAAAAAATCAGTTAGTTTAGGATCAGCATTAGCAGTTAAACATGCACCATTATCTTTAATGTTGTAAAGATGTGAAGATGGGATACAACATGCCTTACCCTTTTTAACATCAGTAATGATGAAATAATCTGCAAGTTTATCCTTGTAAACTCCTGATTGACGACGATTCTTAAGAATCAAACCACGAACTGCTGTCTTAGATTTATTTGTAAACTGAGTTATTTTGGACTCATATGATATACCTTTAGGTGTGATGAGGTCAATTCCAGGAAGATTAACTCTTTTGAGTTGTTTATTACTATATTCAGCAAGTGCTTTTTCTACCAATTCACCTGCTTTAGGATATCTTAGATTATTATCAGTGTACCCACTGATTGTCTCTAAAAGTTTAGAGAATTTAATCAACTCAAAAGAATTAAAATCAATCATATTACCTCTTCACAATAGAATCAAGCATCTCACCTTGCTCAAACACAATGTCAACAACCCTCTGCAAACTACGTTGAGTGGATACACCAACATTGGAATAAACAGGCACACAAAGCATACCATAGGTCTTAGACTTCTGCCCAATCCTGATAACCCTACCAATGGTTTGTGTCATCTCAATGGCATCCATGTTCCTCATGAAAACAACACCTTCCAACTCACTCACATTGATACCCTCAGACAAGATAGAGCGATGCAAAACAATAAACTTTTTGTCAAGATCTTTGCCCCACTTGTTCAATGTGTTGAAGAATACATCTCTGTTGACTTTCTTGCCATCAATAACTGCACCAGTCTTGGCAGTGATATAGAGGTAAGAATAACCCCTCTCACTGAGTTGATATGCAAAGTCTGTCTGAAACAATGTAGTCAACTGTTTGGTAGTCTTGACACATACAAGGATCTTTTTGAGACCCATGTCATCAATAGAGGTCAATACATTCTGTGCATCAATCAGTGGAGTACATGCTTTTACAGGGTGCTTATCCATATCAATGACCTTCACTTGTGGTGGCAAGATGTAACCACCATCCACAAGTTCAGGTGCAGAAACCCTGGCAATTACCTCACCATAAGTATCAACCCAGTTCATGCCTGGTTTGTGTGTTACAGCAGATGTTTTGCGTGTAGCAGTGAAGAAGAAAGCACGATCTGCCTTCTTAGACAATACATCAGTGGACTTGAAGAAGTGACGCTGAACACTGTTATGTGCCTCATCAAAGTATATTGTGTCAATGTCAATACCAGACTCTACAATGCGATGCAGGGAGTGATATGTGGTGAAGATGATAACATGCTCACGCACTGTGTGACACATAGACACAAACAGATTGATTCTGTCTGCCTTGGTAGTCTTGAAATGTTTGGTATCACCACTATGAACATGCAGCACATTTGCATTATCAACATGCTCAAGAAAGTCAGAGCAAAGTTGATTAGCAAGCAACAATCTAGGTGCCACAACAACAATGGTTCTGGGTTGTTTCACCTCAAAGCGCCACATAGCATCCTTGATTTGAACCAATGTCTTACCACCACCAGTGGGGAAGATGCACTGACCCAAAGAATGTGTGCGAAGGGTATTGATTGCTGTCTGCTGATGAGGACGAAGGGTGATCATCAATGTGTGTCTCTGTAATATAGGTCCACTTTAGAGGTAACTAACAATAATTAATTGTATTTTACCATTTTCCAAACAATTTGAATATCAAAATACTTAGAAATATTATTATAGGTATTCAAAATGTTTGACCTCCTTGTAGTTGCATTGCCATTTTTATCAACCCACATATTCTGCTGTGCCATATTCTTACAATATAACAAAATTACTATTTTCCTAGTTTTTTCATCTATCATCTTTCTCAGTGCTAAACCTAAAGCACTATCTTGAGCATGACCTAGGTCATATGGTCCAGCAATAGTGTAACCAGTAAATTCCTCCATGTCAGCATATGCTTTTGCTATATTTTTCAACTGTTGTGAAGAGTATGTTTTATTTGCTTGATGACGTCCACCAGCAGAAGTATTTGAAATATATTGTCCCAGTGACTTCCTACTCACATCTGGAAACATTGAAACAAACCAATTTAATTCTTCATCTGTAGGTTTAGGATCTAACCCATTTTGCTCCTTCTCTGCCATAAATTCATAGAGGCAGTTTTTCACATCATCATTAGTATATGGTTGTTGTTCTTTGACTGGTTTATTAAGTAAGTTACCAAGGATTTTGAGATATGCCATTGAACCACCTAAATCTTTTTCAAAATCAAGAATGATGGCATCACTTGTAACATGACCCAAATCAATCTTAATGCCAGCAGTGTGAGCACCACCAAAGAGTTTAAGTGATTTATCAGGCATCTGAACAACTACAAGAATGTCTAATATACTTTCATCACCTGTATTCAGTACATATTGAACTTTCTTATCAATGAAATCAGTATTGACTTCTTCCTCTCTTACCTGGATGCGAGTTTCACTATCAATTACCCAATTTCCACCAGTATCTTGCTCAAAAAATTGATCTAAATCAATAGGAATTGGGGGCAATTCTTTTGCCAAAATCTTTTTTGAGAGTTCAATGAGTGAGATTGATGTTGTAGTTGTCATGATGTGAAATAATAAGAGTCAAAAGTTAGGTCGCACAAAGTTTACAGTCACTTTATCAGTAGGATACCTTGCTTCAACAAGTTCCTTGATAAAACGACGTTCAGTTCTGTTGGATTCAACCTCAAAGTTGTGGCGAACTCCACGTGAGTCCCTCCAATAACCAGTGCAAGTGTAAGACATAATTAGGCAGCAGATCCTTCAATAACTTTACTTTTACCAGCATTTGATGGACCAACCCATACCATGCCATTCTCCTTCCAATATGCAACAAATGCCCTGCGAAGGTCTAAGAGTTCAGTATAACGTGCTTGTTGCTCTTTTGTAAAGGTGAAGTTTTGAGTCCTCCAATCAAGTTTAAGTGATTGTAGTTCACGCAGGACTTGTGATGAGTTGTTCATAATCAGGAGAGAGATTGAATTGCTTTGAGTGTAGAAATGAGTTCATTGACTGCTGACCTGGAGAATCCAACAGCATAAGGTGCTGTTTTCTCTACATTTTTAGACAGCATACTATCACAATCATAGTCTACATTTTGTAGAACTTTGAGTGTTGATTCTAATGATTCCAGGATGGTCTCATATTGGGTTTCAGTGAGTGAAATAGGTTGCTTCATACACTATAGGTCCAGTTTAGGGGTTACTAACAATCTATCAGCACATCATTGGTTTATAGTTCTCACATTCTGTAGTATTGAAGTCAGTTACTTCATAACCAAGTTCAATGCGATTACGAACCTCATACTTCAATTCCATTGCAACAATGGTAGAATAAGACTTTACCTCATTAGCAAATGTAACACACTTGGTGTAACGTTTCTTAGTTGTACCCTGTGGATAGAAATCTACAACCATGTTACCATCTTTGGAAGTGAGTTGCATGTGATCTGTGTGCTTACACTATAGGTCCACTTTAGAGGTAACTAACTTTATCTACTAACAAGTTCCTTTCTTTTTTGTGATTGAGCAGCTGCCAATCTAGGTGAAGTTGATGCAGGCAGTGCAGGTCTATTAGGTTCACTACTTATTTGTTTTTTCTGTGGACTACCACTGATTTGTTTTCTTTGTGGACTATCACTGGTTTGTTTTCTTTGTGGTCCACCACTTATTTGTGGTTTTGGTCTAGATCCTTTGATTAAATCAGGTCTCCTTGCTGTACCTAACTGTGGTCTACTTGGTGCTCCTGCCAATCTCTTTTGTGCTGTCTTTTTCACAATAGATGTAACTTTATCACGCACTCTTTCTTTTCTACCTACACCATCACCTCTATAAGTTGTATCAGGTTTCTGTTTAGATAAAGCATTCTTACCAGCATTCTTTACACTTTGGAAGGCATTTTTAGCAGCATTACCCAATCCAGTGCTAGGTCTCTTTTTAAATGATGCTGTTGTTCCACCTTGTGTGCCTGATGATGGTGAAGAACCAGAACCATAGGTAGTGTAATGTTCAGGATCACTTGCAGATTCTGACATTCTTTTATGCACTCTACCCATTATCTTGGTTCTACCCTTGGCATCAGGATTAGCACCAGTTTCCTTCTTATATTTGGAAGTTTCCTGGTCTTTCATTATATTACGTAACTTAGTCTCACCTTTTCTATTGATCTTCATTCTCTCAGCACGTGTCATACCAGACGCTTTTGCTGGTTTATAATCAGGTGAGGTAGTTTGAGTTGTCTTTTTTGTTAGCAACTTTGATGCAGTTTTCTCTTTATCTCTGGCAGATGTAGTATCCTTCTTCACCTCTCCACCAGATTTTCTTGCTGCTATTCTTGCCTGTGCTGCTTTCTTTCTCTCTGCTTTTGCTTTATCAGCATATGTTTTTTTTACTTCTTCACTACCTCTTTCTTTTGTTGGTACTTGAATTCTATCAGATTGTTGTTTCTGCTGTCCTATATCTTTTCTTGGTTTATAATCCTTAGCAGGGACCATTTTGCCCCCACCTGCTGCCTTCATTCTACGTTTTTCTGGTTCACTTTTCTTTCTATCAGGGCGAACTCTACCACCATCACCCATTTTTTTAACTTGTGATCTTCCCTGAACCTCAGGGTCATATACTTCATTTGTATATGTTGATCTCAATTCTTGATGTCTGTCTCTAGTTGCTTGACCTTTTGGGTCATGTTTTAAAAGCGATTTACTTGCTTTTTTCTTTGCTCTTTCACGTGCCTGGAGAATTTTCTCAGTTGAGATAGACTCACTAAACTGACTAAAAGTTTTCATTCTGACAACACCTGAGCGTTTGTCCATCCTCCATTTTTACCATCAGTATTAACCATCTCTGCATTTGCAGCATCAGCATCAGCATAATCTTTTTTCTGACTAAGATCATCAGACCAATGCTGATTTCCTGAATAGAAAACGTCTTTGGAACTATTAAGGATTTGTGGTTTCTTAATATAAAATGCCATGTGTGATGTTAACTCTATGTTTTATTTAGATCACACATGACTTGCTTGACTATATTAGTGCCATTCAATAGGAGTGCTTAAGTCCTCCACATAGGTGTCAAGAGATTCAGTTCCCTGAATATCAAGAAGTTTCTGCCAATCAATCTCATGAGGATTGAAATCACCAAGAACATTAAGATCAAGTGTGATACGATAACGTTGTTTTTGTGCCAGTGTGAAGGAAGGCATGGTAGAGACTCCTGAACTACTTTTTAATAATAAATCATAAAATGTAATTGGTCAAGAGTATGTGGACAGTTTATTAGTTGTCCATATCTAGTGTTTATTTATAAATCCCTTTTCAATTAACCACTCCTCTGTCATTGGTGTTGGTTGGTAAATTTCCCACATGTGCCCTGTAGAACATGCCTGGAGAGCACTTAATGTCATCCCTTCAGTCTTACCTGCCCATGTTGCTTCTGCTTCCCAAGGTACAGCAGACTTAGGATAAGTTTTCTCTACAATCTCACGCCATAGTGGTGGTACATCTTCTTCAGGTTTAATAATAGCAATGTTATTGTTTTCAATAGTTCCTGCCATACAATCTTGTGCTACGTGCCATCCTTCATGACGCATCACACTCATTAATGTACCAGGGCGATTCATAAATGTCTTGTTCAGGAAAAAGTTGTTACTTACTGTGTGATAGACACCACGATGACCAACAGGGAAATATTTTTCATCTGCAAGATATACTTTCACACCAACCTGATTAAGTGACATAAGCATATTATTGAATTCATCAGACACTGGTGTAAATTTATCAGTGTTATCATATTGTGAGGAGATATCAAGCAGTGAAAATACTTCTACTACATGATCAGTGCATTCTTGGAGTAACATACACCCCATAGAATCCATGGTATAATATTCCTTAACAGGTTCTGCCATTACAGGAGTAGACATCAATGCAATGGATGCCATTGCTGACAATAATTTTTTCATTAGAATCCTTTCTTTTTATCAAGTACTTGAACTGAGCAATTTTTCCAGTTCCTTGCATTCTCAAACCAATATAGTCTAAGATGCTCATAACTGTCAAAAATGACAGATTTTTTATCATCACCAACCAATTTGTATGTATGTCTGTCATATGACTCATCTGATGTGCAGGTAAAATACCTTGGATCAGATTTTTCAATCAATTCATACATCATAGATTGACTTCCTTTTTCTTAAAAATTGTAACTCATGCCAATACCAATTATGACATAACACAAGCATATGTTGTTTGCAGTGTAGACTATTTTTTGTATATTCGCAATGTGGTATATCTTTCACACCAACTTCAATTGTGATATAACTATCATCAACAAAATATACCCATCCTTCATCAATATTGCCAGTTTTTCTGTTCCATATTACGTAATCATTTATTTGAGGTTTATAAGATTTCATTTACACTATGGCATAGGACCTAATGATTTTAATGTTTCTTGTTGCTTCAAATATAATTTAATATAACATCTAAGTGCTTCTTTCAATATTTTTGGATCATCACAATTATCAATATCTCTTGAACATTTCTCAAATGCAAATTCTTTTGATGGTGTGCTAAGAGTTATCTTATCTGAGTCCATGTTATTCATAGAATGCTGCCATTAATGGATTTAAATTAAGTTTCATAGCAGAATAGGGGGAAGTCAATGTAATATCTACAATCTTCCCTGGTTTTTTAGAATTGATGGGTGAATGATACTTACCTGTCTTCACATTGAAGAAACCCCATACACTACTTGGATAAGGTTTATCACCATAAATGAATTCCCTTGTTACATTTTTTATCCATATCCTGGTAAATTTGGTATTGAATTGATCAGTCCAATATTCAAATCCTTCAGGAGGATTGTGTGGGAGTTCCATCATTTTCATAATTCTGAAGTAAGTCTAGCATCTTTTGACGCCAATCCATCAATTCATTATAGCACTCCTGGTTGTGAGCGCAACTCCTGAGTCTATTATCAGGTTTAAGAACACTTTCAATCATAAGATCAAGTGCTGCTTTTTGTTTATTAGTCATCAAACACTTTACATTGTGGTGCTCCTGGGTGGTCATCACAAAAATTATCTAACACTTTATCCTGGTGACGATTGTGCCAATCAGCGATTTTACCCTCATGCTCAGGATCCCATTCATCTTCTGAATGTTTTTCATTAGCATGAAAGTCTACTTTGTACTCATTGTACTTGTCATTTGCATCATAAAGAGGATCTGAAGGATCTTTTTGTCTAGGTTGAGACATGTTTTTAGGTTAAAAAGGACGATACTACTCTACTATTTTCTTCATCTTGCAGGACAAATTTGTTAGCCCTTGAGATGTTCTCTCTCAATTTTCCATAACATCCTATATTTAGTTCCTCATCCTCACAGACAACAATGTCAAAGCATTGTTCATCATTATCTGCAATTACAGTCCACTGTCCTCCATATTCAGATGAAGGGAATGGAACAAAATGATCAATTAAGTAGAGGTACTTCATTGTCTCCTTAGATTACTCCTCTATTATACTATTTTTTGAGTTGTCTGACAAGGTGCTCTGCCCACTCCTCCATTTTATCAGGATGAATGGCACGAATACCTGAGTCCTCAACTGCTTTACGCATTGATTCAAGTTCATCAATCTTCAGTTTTGTATTCTTTGGTAAGGACATGGAGAGAGAATGGTGTGTCAGATTCAAGATATTTTACTACCTCATCATAATTTATGTTAGTTCCATTTGTAGATTTGTAAGGATTGTCAATTTTTGCAACTTCAATAACTGTATTGTTCCATGCACGACGTGATGCCTTGTCATACTGACGAAGATAGACAGGAAAAAATGCAGTCATAGCATGTGCCAACTCAAGAATAGAATTCTGATTATTGTTGTTGACTGCTTCCATCAAATCATCAACCATATTTTCAAAGGTGGTGATTCTTGAGAATGATTCCTCAAGATCATTCATTACTTCCCAAGTCTTGTCATACGAAATAGTCATTTGATGATGCTCCAGTTTGAATCATTTTCTTTGGACATCCAGAAGTGATACCTTCCAGAGATAGAAGCAAGAAACATTTTCTCTTGGTCTTCTTGCTCAACTCTACATGAATGAAGTAGATCCATCAAGTTAGCAAAACGATTCTTTGCTTTGGAACTGATAGGTTTCACAGTGACAAATTTAGTCTTCATAGGGTTCATAGAACCTTATCTCAAAAGCAACAAACCTATTATAGACAAAAAAAAGAGACCTGTCAAGGTCTCTGTGACACTATGTAAACTGACCCTTACCTAACCAACATAAGGAGTGTCAGTAAAACTACTAGCATAAACTACTATCCATGCAATACTTAATTGTGAAGAACCAACCGAATAACCACCACCTGCACCATGAGATGCTGCCCATCCATTAAGAATCATTCTTCCACCTGAACTATTTGCAATATTAGGACC